>CETY01082816.1_pt1 | contig 37417 bp, 71 predicted proteins | sample 361551 | NCBI WGS metagenome assembly CETY01 (sample SAMEA2623135, study PRJEB7988) | marine metagenome | biome: marine biome (ENVO:00000447); feature: deep chlorophyll maximum layer (ENVO:xxxxxxxx); material: "saline water (ENVO:00002010), including plankton (ENVO:xxxxxxxx)" | depth 45 m | reverse complement strand
ATCTATATTAGTTTGTAAGGTAGTATCTGCAGATGCTCTTGTAGATGATTCTTGCACCAACGCAGCATCAAGTTTATTATCCGCATCTTTGAGACTAGTCGATGCAGTCAAGTGAGTACTGGAACTATTTGCGACATATTGACCAGATCCAGTTAATCCTGCTCCCGATTGAGTTGTATCTAATTCTGTCTGTAACGCACTATCCGCATTTTGCCTTGCGGTAGTTTCTGTCGCAATTGCGTCTGCGTTTACTTTTGATTGTGCGTCAAGTTTTTCGTCTGCATCCTGTAACGAAACTGCTTCGTCGATATAATTAGCATCCGTCTTGGCAATATAACTTCCATCCGTATCTAAACCAGCACCGATCTGAGTCGCATCTAGTTCATTTTGTATCGCAAAGATTGCTGAATCTAGAAGAGAGTCTGCGCCTCTCAGAGATGATGCAGTTTGTATATAATTACTACTAGAGTCTTCCGCATACGCACCAGAGAATGTTAATCCCGATCCCAATTGAGTTGCATTTAATTCTGATTGAAGTGCTGCGGTTGTACCCAGAATAGTCGTATGGAAATCCGAATCGTCGTTGATTGCGGCCGCGAGTTCATTGAGTGTATCTAGTGTAGATGGTGCAGAATCTATCAGACTGGCAATTGCCCTATCGGTATATTGCGTTGTTGCAATTTTAGTTGAGTTGTCTCCTTCTGATGGAGTTATTGTGTCCAGTGTCGCCGATGCGATGTAATCAGAAACTTTTCCGTCAGTATAGTATAAATTTGACGGATGTTCATCTACATACTGAGTATCTATTCTTCCAAAGTTGTATTTTGGAGAATCTACCCCGTTAATATCAATTCTCTGGCCGGTGTATTGAATAAGGTCTCCGAGATCTGGTTCTCCCGATTCGATATCAGAAAGTCTTCTCAATGATAGAGAAACCTGAGCATCTGGAGCGAATCTTATAGAAATGGGGACGATCTGGCTCTCTACGCCATAAACATCTTCTAAGTAAAGTTTGATGGCCTCTGCTTCTACTCTAGTAGAAGCGATTCGGAGAAAGCTGTCTTCTCGTAAGACACCCCGACTTCTGGTTTGGTTGGTGCGATTATATATTTGTTTTGGTTGAACAATATATACGAATGCATCTTCTGTGACAGAATCTATAGAATCAAAACTTGTGCTATTGTAGGATACCGACATTATAATTCCCGAAAGAACTATTTATATGGTGTTTTGCTCGTAGACAGTATTATATTGCCGAGTAGTTCGAATGAATGTACAACACTTGGACATATTCTTGATATTCTTCGCACCGATATAACTACAGGTAGACCTCAGACCCCCCAGAATGTCCTGTAAGGTAGGTTCTATATCGCCCCTATACTTTATCAGTACTTCTCTTCCTTCAGCGCTACGGTAGTTTTTGAGACCGCCATTGTGTGTTTCGTTTGCAGTCTTAGAACTCATTCCATAGAATGTGATATTCCCATCAACTATTTCGGAATCTGGATCTAATCCCTGTTCATGACCAGACAACATTCCGCCTGCCATAACAAAGTCCGCTCCAGCACAAAAGGCCTTGGCGATATCAGCTGGAGTCCGGCATCCGCCATCCGCAATGATGTGACCGCCCAAACCGTGAGCAGCATCAGCACATTCTATGATTGCGGAAAGCTGGGGATACCCAACTCCAGTCTTAATTCTAGTCGTACATACAGAACCTGGCCCGATACCTACTTTAATGATATCTGCGCCTCGCAGTAAGAGTTCTCCGGTCTGATCTGCAGTCGCGACATTCCCAGCGATGATAATCAAATGGGGAAATGTATTACGGATATCTTCTACATAGTCACCGAAACTTTCAGTGTATCCGTTTGCAACATCGATACAGACATACTTAATTTCTGTTTCAGAACACACTCGTTCTAACTTTTCTTTATCTTCTAGAGTCATGCCGATAGTCACTGCAACAGATTCTACAGTTTGTGAATTGTCTACAAAAAAGTTTATCAACTCTTCGGAACTATAACTCTTCTTGAGACAAGTAAATAATCCAAGATTCGAAAGGGTCAGTGCCATTGATAGAGTTCCGACTCCATCCATATTTGCAGCCATTATAGGAATACCAGAATAATCTCTGCGAGCAAGAGGTTTCTCATTCCAAGAGAAACTATCAAACCCATCAATTTCACCTATGTTAATGAATTCTGGATATTCTGGCGGAGTTCTTAAATGTGCAGGCGGAGAATAATTGCGAAATTGATATTCTCTTTCTAGTTGTACTTCGCCGCGTGAGGTAAGTGTAGATCTTTTGGGGCGAATCAAAACATCATCGAAGTCATACTTTAATGCTTCTTCAATTATCATTCAACATTTTCCTTATTAGCGGAAGGGAGATTATGAGATTCTAGAAAAGTATTCCATAACCTATCAAATCTCATTTCATACAACTCTTTTAGGCCCAGTAACTTGTTTGCAAGAACATCTTCTGTTTCCGGTGGCATTGTAAATTTTGGATTGTCTAGAACATATTCCATCAGCATATTGATATCATCTACTATGTACCAACACTGATGGATATCTTGTTCTAGGTCAAATCGATCTTTACTTTTCTTCGTCATCTTGTTCTCTATAGTCTTCTATATTGAAGACATTATTTTCTTTGCGATTGCCGCGGTTTTTTGCGACCAAATCTAATGCCATTTTTATCAACTGGAGTTCTTCTTCGGTCATTTCTAGACCTTCATACTTTCCATCATCATCGTCAGACATTGAATTTCCTATATATTAATAAGTGCGACAATGTGGGATCAAGAGCGTTGATGAGGGAGAGAGGAATTCTCTATCACCCACACTTGTCGCGGTCTTTCGGCAACCAACCCTATACCATTATTTTAGAACTGGAAGGTATAGATTCACAGCCACCTCGTTCATATTAAACACTTCAAAAGAAATAGAGGTTTTTTCATTTCTTGAGATACACTATACAGATTTAATCTATACTTGTCAAGTTTTTTTACCAGTGATTTAGCGGAGACCATGCATCGCATAATAAATTGTAATGGTTTTCGTTTTTCGAATGGATTATTTTAGATACGGCGTACAACAACCAGACTCCAAACATTTCATTGAGTTCTTTCCCGATTTTCAAGAGAGTCGGACAATGCATTTCGTATGCTTCATATCCGGTCTTATATGTCTTATCGTCTCTCTCAATGATTCGGAAGATTACTTGGATTTGGTTTACTTGTCTAGTGATGTCAAAGACATCTTCGATCTCGCCAGTTGAATTGAAGTCGCCATTGGAATTCACCCACACAGGTTCATAAGTTACTTTCACGATATATTTGTCGGCGACATTTCTAGGAATTCTTTCTATTTTAACTTTAGGATCGTCAAAGAAAACATTATCCGCACTCATAAGCGTTCGCATCGTCAAATGCGAAGAGTTGTTTCCGGTATCTTTCTTTTTGGAGCCTTGTTCGTTTTCCATAATAGATTCCTTATACTATTAATTTATAATCAATGAATATTTAGAATCTCTATTTGGGTGGGGTTTTGGTTGGTTCGGCGCACTGTCTACATATTGTACCATGTATTGGGCCGAGTTGTGAATAATGCGTGATAACGAAGAGATCTACATCTTTTAATTCCTCACACCTTTTACACTTTCGTAATATGATCACGGAATCTCCGAAATTTGGTGCCGGTTGAGAGAATCGAACTCCCGACCTTCTCATTACAAGTGAGTTGCTCTACCTGCTGAGCTAAACCGGCAAAGAGGGTAGAGGCGGATGGGAATCCAACCCATCGGAAAACTTGTCGTATCCTATCCTCAGTGCGTAGTACAGGAACCGCGTTGCCCACACGATTAATGCCATCTCTGAAGTACTAGGGGGCAATTGACTCAGGCTCTCTATAGAGCATTTCCTCAAATCGCAGACGCCTCATTATTCTATATTTTTTTCCAATCCTTTATTGTAGAAACTCGTATATCTTGATACTGTTTAGTTTCTGTATTTTGTACCACAATAACATCACTAGTAGAATTCTGATGCATCGGTTTACCTTTCATGGTTCCGATCACAGACTCCGTTCTACCAGAGTTGACAGTTTTGTAAGTGATTTTTGCTGTGCCCAAACTAAGGGTCTTCAACAGGTTTTCAATTGTATCCATTACAAAAGTCTCTCTTTGGAGCGGGTACTGAGAATCGAACTCAGATGATCAGCTTGGAAGGCTGACGTAATAGCCTTTATACGATACCCGCAAAAACTCATAACAAAAAGAGCAGTTTTATCCTAGATGACTTACTCAGGTCATCCTCAACACTCAGACGATTGTTACCTCTAGGGATCTCCTTAATAAAACGGAGAACGGAAAGTCTAGCCTAGTAAGTGGAGTCTGCAGTACTCCATACAATCACTGGTTGAGTATTCGACTCTATCGTCGATTCTGTATATTATTTATACTAGTTTTCCTCATCATTTTTAAAAAATTGATAATATAAAACAACATCTCTTTTGTTGTGTTTCAACTCATACTTCAGAGTTAAATTTTTTCTCTTAGCATATCGCTGAAGTTCAAATACACGATGAGCCCGTTCTGGTTTAGAATCAAAAATTTCAAAACATTGCCAGATCATCTTACTTTTTGTCCCAATCAATTTCTGTATCCATTGCGTAAGTAATTGCTTCTCGTAATTCTGGGAATATCTTATTCATTGCAGCGATATAGACTTCTGCAGCTTCACGATCCAGTTCATGTTTCCCGTATATCCGTTCCTTTATGGAATGAATATAACGAAGAAAAGATTCATACTTCTCTTCTTCTATCCGTTTTTCTTCTTCTGACAAATCTTCGTCTGTCTTTGGCTTATCGCCGCTGGGGAAATCTATAATATCCCCCATGATTATTGTCCGTAATAAAGAGAATCCGCAAGTTCGATCAGAGTTTTGTTCTCTGAAGAGGTAAGATTGCATATGCGGTAAAGCGTGTTATCTTCCTTGTTCCAATCATAGATGGCAACCCAAGTCCCACTAGGCCCGCGAGATGATCCAGCAATAATTTCTGAACCATCTACGGTTTCGTATACCTTCAGTTTAGTGACTGTAAGGGGGTTAACAAAGTGTCCAGCGGAAATTGTTTCCATTACGAATACTCCCATCCTAACCCATGATTCAAGTCTAAAGTGCAGTATTCCATCTCCGGAATCTCTTCTCTTAGTTCTCGTTTATTCCAAAAAGAAATTAAGTTCTTATTACAAGAATGTATATTTTCCTTGTAATAAAATTCACCACCAAATTCTTTGCCTTCTGACTTTAGAGTTTCTAATTCTTTGCGGAGATATTCTCTAGTAAACATTATGCTGCCTCTCGTTGTTCCAAAACGATGTCGCGAACCCACTCGCGGTCTACGGTGTCGCCTTCGAACTCATGTTCTTGATGACGAATCATTCGTTCCGCATAACCAGCGACAACTTCTTCCCTAGTGAACTGCATTTCGGGATAAAGTTCAGACTCTGGGCTGTAAAAATCAAGAACGTACTCGATAAATTCTTCCAGTTTTTGGTCTTGTTTGCCAGAAATGGCAAAAAGTTCCAGTTGAGTTCCTTTAGATGACTTAATCACTACACAATCTCCACAACTTCTTCTGCATAAACAGGCAAAGTCGTTCCAACCGGACGAATTTTACCCATGACGTTGACTTCTTTTGCCAACTCGACTTCAAGTTCGATCTTTCCGCCGTGACATTCTCGGCGACCAACCACCGTTCCTTCTATCAGGAACTCCCCAATATACATTGCGGTGGCTGTTTTGCCGACAGCGGTTCCCCAAGGAGTTAATTTTTCTTCGACAACAGTCATTTTTCTCTCTTTCCTTACAATCTCATCAAGTGAACCACTATTATAGGGTATATTGGGGATGTTGTCAACTATATTTAATCAAATATAGTAACTTTTTTTAGATTATTCTGGTCTAAGACTCTTCTTCCTCATAACCATCGGGTCTATGATACTTAGTTTTGTCTCTGTGCGTCTTTGCAGTCGCACCAAATTGTGCTGCGTACTTCGCAACATAGTTGTTTAGGGGATTTTTTGCAGGATCTTCGGAAGTTTTTCCGATAGTTACTCTGCTTCTTCTGCGTCTAGCCATGTCATTTCTCGTTTTAATTAATTTGCGAAGACACTTTTTCATTATTTTTCTTATTCTCTCTTCGGTCAAGTTTATCTGCGGCAATTGAAGAGATTAACATCTCTCGTAATTCTTCAACAGACCAAGTTTCGGTATCAAATTCGCGTTCTTTCGCAAGAGATATGACATTTCCATCCGACATTCCTCTAATCCAGTCGCTAGTGGACTTGATTGCCTCGTACCTTGACAGATTTTCATCTAAAAAGTCTTGATATGTCATACAAATGCCGTGATGAGCAGCGTGACTGCGACTCCAGTGAAGAAACTCACCCAAGAAAGTTCGTATTCGTCCAAATTTAATTTTTCCATAAACCTATCGAAGAGTTGTTTGTGTGCTTCGATAAGATTTCTCACTGCTTTCATAATATCAGCCATTTCTTGGATCCCTCGCTTGTTGTTTAAGTTGCTCTAAGTACTCCTTAGAGGGCTGTGGTTGATGTTGTTGTGGTTGTGCCATGTTACTCTCCTAAACGTAACTAAAGTCTCCCATTATCCTAGTTGGATATCCATCAGTTCCCTGAGAATCGCGGATATTCATTTTGATAACATATTTCGGAGTTTTCACTTCGATATCGACTCGTTTACCAGTTCCGGTTTTGCCTCCATAGAATACATTCACGCCTTGTATCTGTGTTGCATTATTAAGATATGGAAGATCTACCGTGTATGTTTTGATTCCTGACGATACTTTATGTACCACACAATAACCATAACCAATTCCGGATCTTAAGAATTCTCGTAGTTTTATTTTATCTGCTCTTCCTACTTCTCGTTTCCCTGTATACCCACCATTAAAAGGCTTACAAAATTCTTCTGGATCTAATCCCAACATATTCAAGAGTTTCAATCCATCCGCATTTTCTACAATTCCGTTCTCTATTTCTTTGCGAGTAAGAATTGTCTTCACTCCTATATTAAAAAATGTCACTGTGTTCTTTAACTTTAAACTCAGATAAGCGATATCTCTTTGTCCGGACTTGATGGTCAAATCCGTGACCGCCTTCCCTATATCCAGACCACTTGTAGGCGAAGATATAATCGGAGTGTTTCCTCTAAAGATCAATGGGCGTCGAGTGTTTGCTGCACCCTCTTCCATAATCTTTAGATCTTTCAGTGAATCTAGTTTATACGCCCTTCGAAGATAGTCAATAGATTTTTGAGTCTGCACATCAGAAATTTTTTCTCCTCGCCAGAACGATCTAACATCTTCCGCATATAGACCTTCGAAAAGATTTCCTCTATTGTTGGTTCCTCTATTTCCTCGACTTCCTTCTCCCATAGAAAGTTTAACATTCTTGAGGTTTAGGTTTCGTTTGATTCTATCTAATTGAACAGTTCCAGTTAAAGCTCGAGTCACTTTAATATTTTTCTTTTCTGCAGATTTCCTAGACAATGCAATAGGCTTCTTAACTCTAGGATAAGTAGTCGTTAAGAAGTCAAACACAGAGACATACTCCGGATCTGATAAAAAGTTTCTATCTTTCAAAATTTCTTCTTTTCTTTCCGGTATAAAGTCGTAAGCCATTTCGTTCCCCTTTCTCAGAGAACTATTTAGGAGAAACGCGCTGGTTTCCCCGCTAATTTTCTTGGCCCTCAGGAGTAGACCTTCTTGCATTCCGTTCCTCATCAGACTCGGAGTCTTTCTCTAAGATATCATCAACCATCCCAATGACATCATGCAGAGTCGCAGTGGATGCAGAGAGTCTCGCAAGAAAATCTTTATTCTGAACACCTTCGTCCAGAAAACTCTGAGCAAAATCTAATTCCTCTAGAAGAGTCTTTCGCATTCCACCCAGAGAGTCTCTGTAGTATTTAACGTCCTGTGACATAATCACCTCCCGCGCGAGTTGCAATCTCAGACATCTTCACCTGATATTCTGCGTGAACATCTAGAAGCTTCAGAACGTGTGCGTAAGCAATCTTCTGTCCGCTCAACTGAGAAATCTGAGGAATCCCTTCAAGAGAATCTTCGATTGCGCGAAGTCGCTTTTCGATTGTTAGAAGTTGTTCTAGAACTTCCGACTTGATCATTGCTAAACTATCCATACTTTTCTCCAATTAAATTCCTAAAGGATTGGCATTCTCAATCCGATCTTTTGCAATATTAAAATACTTCTCTTCCATTTCAATCCCAATAAAGTTGCGTTGGGTGTTCATACACGCAACCCCAGTAGTACCACTGCCCATAGTGTTATCAAGAACTGTATCACCTTCATTAGAATATGTTTTGATAAAATACTCCATCATCTCAATGGGTTTTTGTGTTGGGTGATAACCCTTCTCTTGCTTCCATCGTTGTACAGTCTTTGGATATCGAGACCCATCCGGATTGTCACGATGTTTAGACTTTGCACTGCCGTAGACTTCGCCAATCTTAGATTTTTCTGAAGAGAATCCACTGTATGGTGTACTGTACCACATTTGCGGATTGTATGTAGGTTTATCTCTATAAAACACCAAAACATTTTCATGAGACTTTAAAGGCATGATCTTGGCATTCATTGGGTTAGTTCCCTGAGGCTTCTCCCATATCCACTCATACTTTAAGTTCTCAATATTTGATGCAGCCAACACAGTTGTAAACGGTTGTTGAGAAGTGAATACCATAGCGGCATTCTTTTTACATACACGATTATACTGATCCCACAACTGATCAAGTGGAATAATAGTGTCCCACTTACAGGCAGTAGTGCCGTATGGCAGATCTACCAATAACATATCAACGGAGTTATCATCGATCTCCGGCAAAACATCCAAACAATTTCCTATGCGTAAATCTCTTTCCATTCTTCCGCCTTTATAACATATTCTGATTCTAAGAGTTCATTCAACCTAGTTGTAGTAGTTATCCAATCATCGTTGCCTAACTTATCCCCACCTTGTTGAATAGAAAAGTACTTTCTACCTTTTATTAATTTTCTGAACGTCTCTTTAGAAAAGAGTCTGATAGAGTCTTCGTGGGGTTTTGGATTGACTCCGACAAAACACAACCATTCCCAATCCTTTCCGGCCGAAACATGATTCATCATCCATGAATATGCACGAATCGGGCCTCTGTTCTTTCGGTTTTCTTTCGTCGCAAGAGAGAATTTACATTCCACCTTCACTCCGTTCACAAGCATATCATGGCCCGGATTTAATGGCTTCTCAACTTCACATCCAATCTCAGAGAAATATCGCCGCAAAATTTCTTCTCCTTTAGCGCCCTTTTCTTTGCTGGTTAGCAGATAATGCTCCTCGTAGGGAGTTCCGATCCACGGATTGACTACCTTCTCCTTTTTGTCGTAGACAAAACTTGCACATTCGTCCAGTAAACTATCCATACTTTTCTCCAACTTTCAACAACGCGACAGCCTTTGTCGCTCGATCCAATGTATCTATTCGTTCCTTTTCGAAAAGACGCCGCAGACCTTCGATGTAGTCTGCATACTTTCCATTCAGAATGAATGTGCCATCGGTTTTGGATATGTGCCAATGGTCAAGATAAATTTCCAATTCACTCATAGTAAATTCCTTATGCGATTCCTACAGACTTTAACAAAGCCTTTCGGAGTTTAGGTTCAAACCGATACTCTTTAGTACCCGCACCAATCTGCATATCAATATAGTATGCAGTGTGAAAGTAGTCAGTCATAGAGTCTGACTTATCAAACCAAATAGAACCCTTCATTGCAGATTCCAATTCACTCAAGAAATTCTTCCAAGAACCAGAGAGACCTTCTGCAGTCTGATACCAATACGGATTCACTTGGTAGTATTCATACCCAGTGTTCCAGTGATTGTGTGAGGCCTTCGGAAGACTGAAAGGCCCTGCGTTGATCGTGACCTTCAGAGTTGCAGAACCCTGACCCGAAATCGAACCCTTCATCTTCCACTTCTTGAGAACTCGTTTGATCTCAGGAGCAATCACTTGTTTGGTTTCTTTAGATACATACGCCATGTTGGTTCTTTCCTTAATTGATGTGTATATTATAATCGAATTCGGAGTTAGAGTCAAATCTTTTTTGAAGTTTTTTTAGATTCATTTGATCTAAGAAACTTAGTAATGAGAACGATACTCTATAGATGAGTACTTAAGACGATTCTCTTCGAAACAATTGCAAGTGTACTCAAAGTCATCAATCTGAAAATGATAGAATGGACTCTGAACCAACGTGTAAGTCTCACCAGTAGCCTTCACTAGGAACTTATGGATGATTCGGTCTTCGATCTGAGAACCACAATATCTGTAGTGTTTATTCTCGTACATATTGACTTTTTTGGATTCTGACATATTTGCTACCTAAGAAATTTTTTTTTGAGATTCCCTTTGAGAATTCTCTGAGGATTTTGGGGGCTGCCTCTTATAGACTTTCGTCTTTTATTTTAGGAGTCCCGTAAAAGTAAACCTTCAACCCTCCAGTCTCGGAGGGGCCCATAACACTCAGTACTCTCTGAGAGAGACCAAGTACCTTCCGAACCACTCCATAGCAATCTATAGCATTTTAGCGAAGTGACTCGGAGATCTCCTAGTACTGCCTGGCACATTTAGAGTGGCGCTCCTTTACATTAAGATCCGAACAGGACTTTCTCCGAATCTCCCTAGTACCAACCCTTCTCCATAGGCACCCATACCCTCGTACTAGGTGAGTGTGCCGGTTTTTGTGGAGTAACTTTTTAATTAATTGGAGTTATCCTTAAATGAATACAGAGTTATTATAACAAACACTCAGAGTTTTGTCAAGAACTTTTTTACAAATATCTTTCTAGAATCGGAACTGGACTCCAGTAGAATCCAATAGGACTTCCTTCGATAGTCTCACCACCACCTTCGGTACGAATAGTACACTCAGGAATCCATTGAGACTCACCAGTAGACTCTCCGGCTTCGAACCACCAGACTTTGACTTCTCTCACGGACTCACCAGTTCTCTGGATAGTTGTGGTCTTCACACCAGTCACCATACCATAGTGTGGCTCGATCATCGCACCATAGTTTGCAAAGATTTCTTGTCCGATCATAGTGTTCTCTCTCTAGTTGATGTAGCTATAATACCACAATCTGGGAATAAGTCAAGGCTTTTCGCCAAAATAATTTAAACTATTTCGTAGACTTTATAGTGCTCCTCGGAGCGTCGAGTGATACGGAGTGTGGTAGTGCCCTTGGGGCGATGGGATGCAGGAACATTTTTGACAGTTCTAATCTCACCCAACACCATACCAACAGTAGATGGAAAGTTTTGAATAACTGTTTCATGTGAGAATGTCATAGTAAGTTCCTTAGATTAATTTACAGACTTCACGCCACCAGAGGTCATCTTCCTCTCTATAGTGTTCTTTCCAAGACTCGTTTTCGTAAACAAAGTTCTTCACACCACCACAGGTATTGATTAACCATGCAGCGAACTCAACAGTGTTTCCCGAGCCCTTCAGTTCTCCCTCAGAGAAGAACTGATATCTTGGTGCGTCTTCGATAGGATTAATGCCTATCTCATCAATAAGATGTCCTGACATTGCTATACTGCCACTCCTTCACGTTCATGGATAGAGAACTGAACCAGTCTCTTAACGATCTTGAGTTCCTCTAGAGTCATCTCATCAAAGGCCTCGCCGGTTGCGACAAGCTTGTTTTGATTGTCCGCAATAAACTGCATTGCACAGGATTGCTTGACTCCGAACCCTTCGAAGATTCGTAGGAGTTGACGCTTAGTGGTTTTGGATATGATCATAAAGACCTCTCTGATTAATATATGAGTATTATAGAGTAGTATTGGGCACAAGTCAAGGCTTTATTTCAATTAAATTGTAACAAAGTGTTACAGAGAGTGCTGGTTCGGTGTGTTTTGGGCGGGCCTTCGAGTCTTTTCAGAAAAATATCCGCAGATTTATCCCCACATACGAACCATATGTTTCTGCACTCTAAACGACACTTTTCCCCACAAAGACCCACTCAAAACCACTAAGATTTCTCTCTAAACTACCCAACACACCGGATACACACACCAGTAAGCATTCCCGATTCCTAATAACCATAATATCAGAATCCATAGAGGAAATTGTATCCAAATCTTTCCTCTTGACCACTCTCTGAATCGTATCAAATACGGTGAGAGTTTGTTGAGTATCCACTGACTCACCAACAAACATCCAATAATTGTTTTCCTTTTTTCTCAGCAAGTCTTTTTTGGTAAGGTAGTATTAATTGACCTACTGGCTTTCCTACCTTATTACCCTTTTCTTTATTGCAGGGTTTACAAGATATCACAATATTGCCTCTATCAAATGCTAGTTCTGGAAAATATTTTCTAGGAAGAACGTGTTCTAAATCCCTCTCAACATTTTCTCCATAGACTCCACAATATGTACATGACAGGAACTCCAGATCAAGAGGATGCACATCACCATAGTCATCGAAATCATGTATGCGATGATTATACTCACTCCAATGATCCCACAAAGCACAACTATATAAATCACTCCAGATCTCTCGAGCTTCTATATCCCACCTTACCCTTTCATCAACACCATCTACATAAAATGCATAATCTAATCTACTCACCGATCATCCTCATACAGTTTTGAGTATTGTCCATTAGACAGTGTATCGAAGTCCTGTATATCATTCGAAAGTTCTTTAAAAAGTTTATTTGCAATGCCTGTTATCTCATACCCATCTCGACGGGCAAGATCATCACTCCATCTCCCCTTCTCTAAGAGAAAGTCTCTCGCAGCACTACATCCTTCTGGAGTGTATTCGAACTTACTCATAGTCCTAACATTCTCATAATGTCCTTGGGAGACGTATTGATAGACCCACCTTCGCGTAGATGAGTTTCCAATTGCTCAAAATAGAACGCAGCGTCATTCTCTCCGCGCAACTCTAAGGTGTCCTTGACGTAACTAAAGAACTGTGTGAGTGTCATTAGATTCACTGAGTCTTGTCTTACTCCAGCGTCATGTGTCTTTGCGTTTCTTTGCATAGTGTTTTCCTTAAAAATAGCCGCGTTACCGCCGTTTGTCTCTAAGATCCTACAAGGTATACTATCAGAGATATGAGAATGATGATTATAGCGATAATATCCAACTCTTGGTGGAATTTCATGAGATTAAAATTTCTTCTTCGAATAACACCCGCAGATGAGGTAAATTCCGTGTTGCTTGCATATTTTCTGAGATCGAGGATGACAATGCACATCATCAGGGCCGAACTGTTCGTAGTACGACTTATTTCTCGGTTCGCTGAGATGTTGTTTGAGACCAGCGCACCCAACCATATTATATATCACCACCAATAATATTAGAATTCTCATAGTGCGTTAGCGGCCTCCTCAAGTGGATTGGTTGAAGTTGTTTCAAAGACCGATTCATAAAGATCAGAGAATTCATCAAAGGACTGTTGTTCCTCACCATAGTTTTGTTTATAGTAAGTCCGTCCTAGTTTACGAAGAGTCTTTTTGTTGATCTCTTCCTCTTTGGCTAGTTTCTCAATAATCTCTTTTATGAGATCACGTTCCGCATCAATACGCAAAAGTGAATTAGCAATCTCAGTGATTGCACCCTTGATCTTAACTTCCCGATTCTTATCCATTAACCAATCCTTTCATATTTTTGAGACACTTTATAAAGTGTGTAGTAAATAGTCAATTCATCACCCGCACTAATAGGCTTTATTGTGAAGAGTTGACGTTCCATGTCTGTAGAGCATTCGATAATAACTGCATTAGGATTTTCATTGTGATTAATGAATCCACCTAACGGAGTCCTTACCCAGTCTCCACGGTATTGGATATGTGTTGTGCCGATATAAAGCGCAGCATCTATATCCTCGGTTGCAAAAAGTCCTAGTCCATGAATTGCACTAGACTTAATAGTAAGTTCCTTCGGAAGAGGTAAATAAGTTTCCTTTCGTTCACTCATCTGTTTCATCTTCGTCCATGAAGGACATATCTTTCATGTCCGCCCAATTAGGCATATCCTCCAACATTGCTGCAATTTCGGGATCGCAGAAAGTGAGAGTGGTTGGGCCTAACTCACAGACGGACTGAAGAACTTTAATGAAATCCAAATCCTGAGCGTGAAATCCAACGGTGACTGATCCGTCATTGAGATTGTCGGACGATGACTCAGTTGCTTCTGCACAGAGAATTCCAATTTCATCAGGAGAATTTGCTTGTTCGCGGTCAACCCACACGGTCTTCGTTCCCGCAAAGCAAATAGTCACAGGGACTTTTCCCTTCTCATCCTCTAACACCTCTCCAGAACTAAGGTCTACTACCTGTCCCATTTATTTTCCTTAACTTGGTTGTATTGCGGTCATCTCATCTTCAAGACCAAGAAACTCAGCAGCAGTCTCAAGTGCTTTCAGAGTTCTGTTCTCAAGTTCTTCTGGTGATCCTCGTAACTGACTTGCACGAGCCTTACCAACACCGAATTGATCTTTGGAATTGTCTCCAGCGAGATCAATAGCGTTTGCACCACCATTATTGTAGATGTCATAGAACAGATTCTGAGCCAGACGCCATTCCTCTAACTCAGGAATATCACTCGCACCAGAAGGAGGCAGTTCTTTATTCACTGCTTCGACTAGATCATCTAGAGTGTGAGTATCCCAAAAGATTGATTCAAACTTGTTAATCTTTTGTTCCCAAAGTGGTAGTTTACGTGCCATAATCTTTCCTCTTGTATCTCTTCCTAGAACCCAATACCCCATTAGACCACTAATGACAGTCTAACAGGCTCTTCGAACATTCCGGACACTTCTGCGTATCGACGGACTGAATGGTTGCGTTCTGATTCTAATGCGTTGAGAGAAATCTCAGCGGTCATGCCATCAATCAAACCTTCGGTCACAAAGTCAGCTAACCACTCTGCGTGAGGAACTAACTTGCATTTGCGTTGTCGGATATGTCCAATGCGGTCAAAGTACATATACTCGTAGAAGGCATGACGAATCTGTTCTGAAGGAACACCAGTGTAAGTACCGGATTCGGTTAAGGTGACTTCTGTCTCTCCAATTACCATATTTATCTCTCGATTTTTGATTCTCTTATAGTATAGGGGATTAGGCGGCGTTTGTCAAGACATTTCTTTGTATTTTTTTCAGTCTTGATGAAACAGATTTAATTTCAATTCCTTCAGATTTTGGAGTTGATGGAATCAATATAGTTTCTTCGGTCTCATTGAATCCATAGTAGAGGTGCCCTTTGCCGGATACTTTTTTGACCTTAACTGTCAATCCAGCAAGTTTTATTTGTTTCTTGATTTCATTGTGCCATTTTCTCATGAGACTGCTTCCAAAAGTTCCTTGGAAGCTCCATACCGCTCGGGGTGACGCAACTTTCGTAGTGCTTTTGCCTCAATCTGGTGGATTCTGTCTCTGGTGACATCAAATTGTTTGCCGACCTCTTCTAAGGTATGGTCAGAGTTCATCCCAATCCCAAACCGCATCTTCAAGGTCATTATTTCCCTCTTCGTCAAAGTCTTCAACATTCGTTCAACTTCTGAAGAGATTTGCTCCTTCACCAAAGATTCTTCTGGGGTTGGGGTTGATGATTCTAAAGTTGAACCATAAAACTCGTATTCCTCCAGAGAGACAAATTCCTCCCTCTCAGACTCCAAGTAGTCGTAAGATTCAAACTCTAATTTTGAACGGTAGTTTTCCTGCGAACCGTATTGTACGTTCCAAATCTTTGCGGGCATTTAAATTCTCAATTAACTAAACAATATGAGAATTATACTATGGTTTTAAGATTAATGCAAGGCTTTTTAGCAATTAATTTGTAACAAATTGTTACAGAGAAATAGGAATTAGATAATGTACTATCAAATATGCCGTTGCGAGGGCGAATCCGACTAATACAGCAGGAAGAATGAATATCCATGCAGGATTAAAATCCATTCTGTTCCAATAATCTTCCTTCTGCCATTTTTGTATTCTTTCTTGATCGGCGGTTTCAGTTGGTTTCTGCATATCTTAGGTTCACTTCGCTGTGGTTTGCCTCATCTGATCTTACATTGATGATGAGATCTGATAATTTTGCATCGGAATCCATTCCATAATACTCAATTGCGAGTTTTGGTGCTGGAATGTTCTCCACTTCTCCGGTTTCTACCATTCTCAGGTATTCTGTATAACTTTTTACTGCTTCTTCTTCAAAATAGTGTATCATTTTATGTGCGGTCTTGGGAAAGATCACATATAACACAAAATAAAACATCCAGAAAGTTCCTTGTGTGAGTAACACCAAAAGTCTCTCAAATAGATTTGGTTTAGTTATCTCAATAAAGAACATCAAATGCATTCTTTCATTCTCTGCCTCTGCAAGAAGTTCTCTTATCATGGGCCCATATCCGGTCTTCATTTGTCGCAAACTGCGTAAATGAACCCACATTCCTGCAACCATGCCCGGCACACCAGCAATTGTCTCTAAAACTACTGCTCTATGACCATATCTCTTCGCAAAAAAGGTGTCTGCGACAAGGCGAAAGAACCTAGTCATAGACATTGCGAACCAATTTGATATTTTATCCATTTGCTGCTTTTTGTTTTGGTCTAGAAATCAACATAGATCGAATCTTTCCGATTGCTCTAGTTGGGTTAAGTCCTTTAGGACAGACACTGACGCAGTTCATAATACCTCGACAGCGAAATACACTAAATGGGTCATCTAATGCGTCTAATCTTTCATCTGTCGCTGTATCTCTAGTATCAGCGAGGAATCGGTAACTTGCAAGTAATCCTGCTGGGCCGATGAATTTATCTGGATTCCACCAATAAGAAGGACAGCTTGTAGAACAACAAGCGCACAATATACACTCATAGAGTCCATCCAATTTTTCTCTATCTTCTGGTGATTGTAACCTCTCCTGTTTCGGGGGAGGCTCTTTGTTAATAAGGTAGGGTGTAACTTTTTCATATTGTTCGTAAAATTGTGTCATATCTATCACAAGATCACGGATAACAGGCAAACCCGGCAATGGTCTTAATACCAGTTTATTCCGTTTTACTACTTGCGACAAAGGAGTTATACAGGCAAGTCCGTTCTTGCCGTTCATGTTTAGACCATCAGAACCGCATACACCTTCCCTACAACTTCTTCTATAGGTTATAGTAGAGTCCTTTTCCTTTAACATATGTAAAAGATCAAGTACAAATATGTCTTTCTCTGGTCTTTCGAACTCAAAGTCTTCCATATATGGAACTTCATCTTTATCGGGATTGAATCTGTATAAACTTACTTTCATTAATAACCGTACACGTTTAGTTCTAATTTTGCTTCATCTGACATCATGGTAAGATCCCAAGGCGGATCGAATACTAATTCTACGTCTACCTTTTCCACTCCATGAGCCATTAATGCTGCACTCTTAACCCATTCTGGCATTTCTCCGGCAACCGGACAACCAGCACTAGTCAGAGTCATTACTATATGTACCGCTGATGCTACTTGAAATATGTTTATTTCGTATATAAGACCAAGATCATAAATGTTGACAGGAATCTCAGGATCGTAAACCATTTTCATACAGGCAACGATGTCAGATTCTTGTATCTCTGGTCGAGATATAGTTTCCATTTAACCTCTGAGTTCTTTTTTCAACTTTTCGGGCATTAGATCTGGATTATCTTCGAAAAAATGCGGTTGTCTTGGAACATCGTTTATGTCTCTAATACAAAAAGATGTACAAATGTCTGGATCTTTTGGTTCTACTGGATAACTTGATATAATAAAACCAACACTTATGATAACAAAAGCCATAATAATTACAATTGTTATCTCTTTGCCTTCTCTAAAATTCCACCAATAAGACAGTTTTTCCATTATAATATCCTCTTATAAGAAATTATAATTATTTATATCTTATGCTTCGATCTCCAAATTCCATCTGCAAGCATTTTTGGTTTTATCTCTGGTCTTAAATGCACGATCCGCAAGATATTCGGTGTTCCATTTCTCAAACCACTTTGGTCTATCTCTCTCAGCGTCTTTAAACACTCCATATGTCATAAATATCGCGAAGAGAAATCCAATGTGACCATACACCAGTGGTATCACATTGGCCCATCCAGCAATTAATCCACAGAAAGTCAGTGTCCATAAAAGAGACAGAGCAATCATGAAGTACATCTGGAGACTTACATCTCTGATATAGCTTATGGGATTATATTTTAGATTCATAATACTATCCCAAGAGTAGTAAAACCAAATTAACGCATTTTTCATTTCTTTATATTCCTACAAATTAATTATTGGAACTATAATGCACTAGCAAAATAGAACAACGGTATAATAATATACAATCCCCAAATCATTCTCTCAATTTTAGCGAGAGATTTTTCCATTTTTATTAAATGTATATCTTCGGGATATTCCATACTATGTCCAATATTGTAACACTATTTAGGTGAGTTGTCCAACTTTTTAGGATCTAAAAGTTGACTATAACTTGACCGCAAGAAGGACAAGAATTGATAATTGCACTAAAATTACTACCAACAATTCAATGCCTAGAATTGTGTGATACCATACCCATCTAGTTTTGTACGCATTGTCAATTGAGAGAGACTTATCATCCTCTTCTTCTGTTGTTTGTTTGCCCCATAAGGTATTTGTGATATCTTTTAGTTTCATTAGTCTCTCTTATAACACTGACATTCTCTTGGTGGCCCAATACAAGCAGTAATGGTTCCTCTTGGACATTTGACTTCGGATTGTCGTTTTGTTTTAGTTTCTGTTAGAACTTCAGATACTGAAGGATTATTTGTGGCACAACCAGATACTGATACAAATAATAAAAAGAATGTTAATGTTTTCATCAATTGAGTATTCCTAAGACCCAGTTCTCTGCTGTGTCTTCTGCATACTGTTCAGACTTGTCATAAAGTTCTACTATTCTCACTACAACATCATTTTCACATAAGTCTACATAAAATCCAGATGCATTCTTTCGAACCCGAGCAGTTCTTTCGATTCCTTCTTCACCAAAATACTCAGACAATAACATAATCAATTCTCCATTTTTTCATATAATTCATCAAATCCGCATATAGTGCAGAAAACTTTCATGTGGTCATCGAACTCAAATATATCAGATAATGTATTTGATAGTGATTTTTGATCTACTATCGCACCATCATATAATCTGGCCATAACCGCAAGGAAGGCATCTTCTCGTTCTTCATCTGATGCACTTTGCCACCAGTCTTCAGATCTATTCTGAAGTTCCTTAGAATGCTTCTCCATATCTCTTTTAAATCTGGTTATTTTCTGTTTGAGTCGTCTCTTATCCAAATTTGGCTCCAGAGTTTACCTTTTTATCACTCTTCTTTCTAAAATAGTCCAATGGATTTTTTCTTTCAGCAATGCTAAAGGCAACAATAAAAATAAAAATGATAGAACCAATGCTAACCCCAGCAAATAAAAAGATGCCGATCCAGTTAATTTCAACCCCTTCCATAAATTATCTACTCCATGCACAAATGCAGATATTATAATCTGTACAAGTGTTGTCATTTTGACGCATCAGTCGCAAGAGAAGCAACAGATACTATTTCTTCTGGTTCTATTCTAGATGCTGCAAGATTATCTAGGACATCATCCACACATTCACCACAACAATCATCTGTTCCGCAATTGTTATGTTCGTCAGAGTCCGGAAATTCTACTAATACAAATTTGCCCTTTTCTACTCTACAAATTATTCCTCTTGGGCCCCAGCGTGTAATAAGTCTGCCTCCGGCAACGAAATTGCCATTTCTGAATTCTTTGTTGTCAGATTCTTGGCGCGAGTATCTATAATCTCCTTCGTCATCCCTGACCATAGGTATTTCAAAATCCATTAAATCGTCTAGATCAGTGACCATCAAACCTTCGGTTTCTGGACTAATAAACAGGCCAAAATATCTTGATAAACCCTTAACTTTTCTTCTTCGATAGAATACATCCACCGGAACATTGGGGACGGAAAAATCAGTGGTACAAACGTACAATACTTTTGCGCCATCTTTCTCCAAATAGTAATCGCAAATCATTTGCGTATCGAATACAGGATCGTGAATAACTTTACTTTTCATTTTTCACCTTCTTATACATTTCATTTTCAGATCCAAACCAAGTCTTTATGAGTTGTTGTTTTAGTTCTGAAGTAGGAATCTTATTCGGATTCTCTACTATATATAAGTGTGAAGGTCTTAGTGCTATGGAATGGTTGTGCAATTCTTCTTTGGTCAATCTAAACCTTGCACCAGTAGGTTCATCTGTGTAAACCCACCTATTACGTCTTTTTTCTATCATTATCTACCTTATCAAAATATGTTTGTGGGCCCGAAGACCCACAAACATAAAATCATATTTTAGAAAGTATACGAGATACTCACTGCGGCGTCATCCCAGAATTGGTCAGATCTAACTGTAGATCTTACCAAAAGAGATACATCAACATTATCAGTCAAAGACTTAGATAGTGTAACTCCTTTATGGTCTGTGCCATCTCCAAATTGTCCATATTGTACTGCTACATCTACTACAGAAATGCCAGGCAAGACTGTACTTACTGAGAAGTAGTCCAAATCCGACAGTGAACGATCACGATTTCTGTAATATTCAACATCAAGTGCTCTGTACGAGGCAGTTACAAAAACTTCCTCAGAGGCATCATAACTGTGGTCATACATATATCGAACCATCCCCACGCCTACAGATATTTCTTCTGACAAAGAAACTCCGTATCCGCCGTATAGATCGTATTCATATGACGCATCGTCACCAAAATCAACTTGGCTTCCCCACACACCGACATAGAATCCTCCTTGAGAGATTTCTGTGCCAGCACTTAATGCTGGGTTACCTGAGTTTTGGGATACGCCTCTCCAGAAGTAATCAGACCCAAGTCCGATTGTTGTGGACATTTCCGCTGCGTTGGCTGATACTGAACCGAATAACAATCCAAATAGCACAACTAGTTTTGTTGAGATTTTCATAAGTTTTCTCCTTAGTTTCTCTAGCCGATGTCAAAAGTTTGTCACAATTTTTTACCGACATACTATATATCTCAATTATTTTTCCATTTTCCCTCAATTCTTCTTTAATCGGGGGGCGTTTCTTGGAATGTGTCTTTGGTGATTGAGTAAAAGTTCGGTTCCGGATTACCCCAACGGTCAAATATGATTATTTTCCTGTCATATAATGACTGTAAAGTCCACTCAGCTCCGCGTTGTAGTCCAGTTTTGTAGGATGTGTATGCAACGCCTACCAATGCAAATCCGATTGCTAGGTACATTTCCATCACTCTTCCTCTTCTGTTTCTACATACTCCGCGTCAACTATTTCATCTTCAGAAGTTTCTGGCGTGACGTATGTAGAGTTATAATTCTCTCGTACCCTATCTTCTGCCTCTTGCTTGCGGTTGCCAGCAAATAACTCTGCGATTTGTTGATCAGTAAATCCAGCATCATATAATGCTTGCATTCCTCGCAATTGTTCTTTCAGACCTTTCCTTTCGGTCAGGCGTTCAATTCGCATCTTTCGTAAGACAACTTTGCGCCTACGAGTTTCTTTGAGACTTCTCTTCGCATTTGCGATATGTCGAGTCCGTTGATCAGCATTCATTCGTTTCATTATTGACCTCCTTCTACACTAGAATCCAATTCATCAAAAGAACTAGCAGCAAGCATCTCTGCGTTGCCCTGTCCACCATTCAATGCCATGTTAAGTCTGGCATCATTATATCGAAGAAGAACATATACACGATAACGTGGGCCTTCTTGTATAATTTCGGTTCTATCTACAGTGTAACCGGATACAACTGTATCAGCGATTAAGTTCTTAGATGTTCTCTCGATATTGGTAATGAGATTGACATTCTCTACAGAATTGCCTACTGTAGATTGGTATGATTTAGTCTGTGATCGCAATTTGCCGTTAAGACGATCCGCAAGAGTTCTCTTTGCGTTCATAGTTGCAACATCAAGAGACATCTGCAAATCAGGACTGGTCGCCGTACCAGCAGAATAGACTAGAATCTCATCTTTCGGCAATTCGATATACCACTTAGGAATATTTTTCATCACCGTCTTAGTAGACTTGACTGCCTGTTTATAGTTTGCCTTTGCGACTTTTGCGGAGTTACTAGCACAACCGCCAAGTACAAAGAGTGATACAGCCGCCGCTGCAAGGACTTTGCGTGACATCATTATATTTCCTCAAGTTTATTAATGATTCTGTCTCTCAGACCTGTCTCTACAAACCTATCTTTGGTTGCTTGATATAAGTCTGAACCTATGTTTGGGTAATATGATGACATCACCATACCCATAACAAATCCTATTAATAGTTTTTTCATAATTACCTACAGTAGTAGACTCCGTTGTAATCTTTACGACAGGACATACGACCAGTATCCTCTACGGTATAATTAGCCGCGATAGTTTGTGTATTCTTACACATCATATCTGTATTAGACGTTATAAATTCTAGAGAGTTTTCTCTCATTACCTGTTCTTTTGCCCTGTAGAGTGCTCGACTACACGCATCCTCTTCTGACATATCTGTATTAAATGCATACTCGCCATCAGCCCAATGCCATTCATCCTTCAATTTTATCTTCGCAGATACATGACACAATCTAAGGTCATCTATATAAGCTTTGACTGACTTCTTAACCATAGATACCGACTGTATTCTATTCTCATAGAATGTATTGACGTTATTCTCGTAGTCACAGTAAGATTCTTGTGATTGTGCGATAGCGGGCACTAGAAGTGCTGTAAGTATTATCTTTTTCATGTTATACATGATACTAGATTTAAACTAATATGTCAAGTACTTTCTGTCGGAATGGTTTTTTGTGGGTATTGATATCCGTAGTATAGACGTTAAATCTATACTTTCTTATCCTATCGGACATCATATAAACTGGATTAACTGGCGGAACTGTCATTTATCTTAGAGTGTTTGAGTTCAGTTGATAGTTGATGAAGATCATCAATCGCAAAATTGACATTGTATGCCTCTTTACCCTTCATAAGTAAATCTTTAATTTGTTGGGCCTTACTTGCCACTGCATCAAGTTTAGCATAGAATTGTTCTATATCTCTTTCCATATTATACCCTCAACTGTATTTTGTTTCTTCTAATGGCGTCCAATAGAAGCATAAGGACTCTCATCCGTCGTTCGTCGGACAACTCCACAACAGAAGTTTGTTGTGATAGCAGTCTTCTCAGAGTCACGATATCATCATCGCTGGGCATTTTTGTTCTTCTTGAGTTGTTCTACTACCCGATTCCAGTACTCATTTGCCCAAGTACCCTCTTTGGACTGCATCGCAATACGCAATGCAGTGTTGATTCTTCGATTGTAAATTGCATCAGACATCATTTATTCTCCAAATGAATATAAAGAGTTTTGACTGCGCCGACGATTGCGACTTGTTGTTTTATAATTTCTGATGTGCTAAACTTGACTTCCTCAAGTGCAACCATATCCCGAAGCAACTCATGTTGTCTCTTAATATCATCTATCAACTTACTCGACTTTTCAAGATTCGCTATCTGACTCATGAACATCTCCCACTATATCAATATTATCTGTAGGCTCTACTATATCCTGTGGATTATAAACAACTTTTGCTGTATAGTCTAGCCCGTCTTCCCTACCCTTTTCTTTCTCAAGTAGTTCTATTTTTTTCTGCTGCAACCAAAGGAGTCTCAACAGATCTTCTTTACTCATATCCATAATAACATATACCATACCAAATAAACGAGGATTTGTCAATTATTTATGCGTTTTTTTATAAATAGTGTGAGGTATGCAAAGATAAAGAGAAAATTATGGAAGCATTTTTAATATTTGCAAAGGATGTGGGCGCACCAATCGCCGGGGCTCTGGTAATGGGTGTTTTCATTATGCTAGTACTGAAACAATTGATGGACGGAATTATTTCTACTTTGGGAACTTTAACTAGTTTTGCGGAATCGCTTGAAAATAGAGCGAGAGTGATGAGTAATGAAATATTGAAGATTGATTTATTAGTGAGTAGCGCACTGGAACTAAAACCAGATATAGATAGAGTTGCTAGGGCAGAAAATTTCATAGAGGATGAGAAACTCGACGTAAGGAGAGATTAACATTTTTTAGGAGATTGATCGTGGATAATGATTTAATTAAATGCCACGGATGTAAGTTCAGAGGAACTGTCTTGCAAATGACGTTTATATGGAATCGAACTCTTTGTGGTAAATGTGCCACAAAAAAACTGATGTATGGGAAAGAAGCAAACAGGCTTAGATAACGGATAGATTTATGGATATGAAGATGTTGTCTACTGCTGTATCAGATTTTGGGTTTCCCATAATCATGGCAGTAGGAATGGGATATTTTGTTTACTATGTGTGGTGGTTTATCAATAATAAGATAAATGTCGCACTAGGAACAATGCACAAGGCGTTGATTAGGGTTATTGACCAAACTAGAATGATGGATCAAGACCTTATTCGATTACAACAGAAGGTAAATGTAGTCTTAGAATATCGCGAAAAAGAGGCGATAATCGAAGACCAGAAAGAGAAACAAGCTCTAGAAATATTAGAAGAAAAAGGTAAATAATTTCTAGAGATAGAGGGAGTTTGGTATGAATACTGCACTATTTAAAATGGTGTTGATTTTAATTGTCGGATTTTTGACACTTCCGGTTTCTGCACCAGTACATGGAGATGAAATTGTACATCAGTTCAAATCTCCATCGTTTTCTGGTAGAGGAACTGGTTCGCACTATCTAACAATAGAGAACCAACAGTTTAGTAGAAAACAGGAAATAGAAGAATCTCTAGAAGCAGCCAAAAGGTCGGCAGAAAGAGAGGCAGATAATACTACCCTCGCTAAGTTTATAAGAAACTTAGAAAGTAGAATCTACGCACAATTATCCAAACAATTAGTGGATAATATGTTCAGTAACGAAGAAGGTACTAACTTTGGTACATTTGCGTTAGAAGGGAATATAGTCACATACGAAGTAGTCGAAAGCGAAGACGGCGATGTGATTAAAATGACCATCGTAGATGAAGATGGAACAGAAACTGTCATAGAAATACCTATAGGCACTGGAGGTTTCTAATGAAGATAACGGCATTACTCATAATGTCCATTCTTCTGATGGGATGTTCTAGTCTTCCTCTTTTTACCAAAGAGGGATTGGGGTGTAAGTTGGCCCCCTTCAAGAATCAAGAAGGGGAATGGCGAAAGATGGATTTTCTGGAGTGCGTGGAGGAACCGGAAGTTGTTAAACTTCCTAGTTATCAGAAGCTTCTGAACTTGCCTCCAGCAGAGAAAATGCCTATTGTCGCAGTATATAACTTCGCAGACAAGACAGGACAAAGAAAGAGACAGGATAATGTCGCATCTTTCTCGACAGCGGTTACTCAGGGCGCAACAGAGATGTTAATAGATGCGCTTAAAACTGCAGGGAAGGGTAGATGGTTTCGGGTTGTAGAGAGAAATGGTATAGATCATCTGGTAAGAGAAAGACAGATAATACTCTCTACAAGAAAAAAACATCAGACAGAAGATAGTCCAAAGGCAAATATACAACCATTGTTATTTGCTGGAATGATAATAGAGGGAGGTATTATAGGCTACGATACCAACATAGAAACTGGAGGTAAGGGAGCAAGATACTTAGGAATAGGATTTACGAGACAATACAGGAGAGACTCTGTAGTGATAAGTCTAAGGGCAGTTAGCACACTCACAGGAGAGGTATTGTTGAATGTACAAAGTCGAAAGACTATACTATCAGTGGGTGGAGGCGTTGATGTGTTCAAATTTATAGACATGGACACCAAACTGGTAGAGTTGGAAGATGGTGTATCAGAAAATGAGAGTGTTACCTATGCGACAAGAACCGCAATAGAAGCAGCAGTCTTAGAGATGATATATCAGGGTAACGACAGAGGATTTTGGAAGATAGAGGGCAGAACTCCATCTTCTGAATACGACAGAGAGGAAGAAAGCAATGCTTAATAAAATTAACAAAATGTTATTTTTTGTTATGGCTATATTATTGCCGTCGAGTGTGTTCGGCGCAGCAGCGACAGATAACGAAATCTGGATACAACAATCAGGTAATACATTTATTGCTACGTTTGACCAGTTTGGTTACGGAAACAAAGTCGGAGGTACATTGTCTAGTGGAGTAGTCGCAACAGATATGTTGATTACCGCTGCCACATTGACGATGAATATAGACCAAGTTGGTAACAACAACGACTTATTCGGGCCAATTATCCTAGATACGTCTACGATAGACCTTAAGTGGACAGGTAACACCAACACTTGGGACTGGAATATCGGAGCAGGCAGCAACGATGCGGATGATATGGATATGGATGTCGATATTACATCAAGTAATAGTGACATGGACTTAGACATAGCAGGATCAGCAGCAGCAAATAACCTAAATTTCGATTTAGATATCACTGGTGGTGATGATAATGATTTTGATGTAGACATAAACTCAGCTAACGCCACATGGGATTGGGATGTTATTGGTGGAAATAACGATTTCACATCAGTCCAATCAGATTCTACTGGTCATTACATGAAGGTTAACTGGACGGGAACTGGAGGAACTGGTAGTTTTACTCAGACTTCTGGAACCTGTAGTGGAATCGCATCATGTAAGGGTTACATCGATCTACAACTAAACTCAAATAGCGCAAATGTTACGATTGTTCAAAAAGATACTGGCGACTAGCGGTATTCTTTGTTGTTTTGGATTCACTATTGGCGACATAACAGAATTCACAGGCGAGACATCTATAAGTAGATCTGCCAACGACTTATCGGTATCTTCCGGTCTGGATATTCTGTTGAATGATGTTGCCGTGACTAATAATGGGCGTATGGCTATCACCTTCCTCGATGAGTCAAACTTGCGTCTCACAGAACATAGTGAAGTGGTCATAGATTCTGTCATCTATGACCCCAATCCAGACAAGTCTAAAATGGTTCTCAACTTTGCACAGGGAACCGCGAGGTTTGCCTCTGGTAAACTTGCATTGATGAATAAATCCAACATACGAATCAATACTCCGGTTGCCACTATTGGTATCAGGGGAACTGACTTCACCACTACTATAGATGAACTAGGTAGATCTCTTATTATTCTACTACCAGACGCAACTGGCGCAGCCTCAGGAGAGATAACAGTCACCAATGAAGCAGGGACAGTAGTCCTAGACGAAGCATTCGAAGCAACATCTGTCGCAACTATATCTAGTCCGCCCGTCCAACCAGTAAAAGTAGAAAACATCACAGTCGCACAAATAGACAATATGTTTATCGTATCTCCGCCAGATGAAATAGAAGAGGCGATAGAAGAAGAACAATCAGATAGTTCGGATTCTAATATACTTGACGTAGATTTCTTGGAATTCAATGAACTTGAGAGAGACTACTTCAAGGACATAGGCGAAACTCTGGACGAATATAGCGAATTAGACATAGATCTTCTTAATGTAGACTTCTTACAAGACCTACTAGTCGTATTAGATATACGAGACCCTCTAAGTCTCAAGAAGAAAACTGGTAGGGTGAACATAGAGGGAACAATGTTGGGATATGACCCTCAAACACAATATAACACCATCGTAGATAAGGCAGCAGGGACTGTATGGTTTTATCGTCAAGTTACTGGCGTCATTAGTTTGAGATTCGAGGCAGATGCTAATTTTGATATATATACTTATACAGACGAACGGCCTTCGATCATCAAACTAGGTGATGGAGGAAATACTATAACAATCCGCCAACAGGGGGGATAAATGGCATTCTATCATAAGATTACAGGAACTCATCTGGGCATATTAGTATTGTTTATATATGCAGTATTGATGTCATGTAATGTTTATGCGGATGACAATAAATTAACCATAGTCCAGAGCGGAAGTGACCTCACATTTACTGTAGACCAAATTGGAAACAATAACGAAATCAAGATGAAAGACGGAAGTTCCTTCTTCACTGGCTCTGACTGGACAATGGCTCTATATCAGAAAAATGTCACTAATCAAAACACCATAAATATTGATGAGTTAAATGGAAATAATAATACTCTTAGATTCGGTCAGGGAGGCTCTCTAACAGATAATACCGACACCTCATTTACATATGATGGAGTCGGAGATGGCGGACATACTGCGTCATTTGAGATACTTGGTAATAGTAATACTGTCGTAGGTTATCAAGAGAGCGATGGAAGTGGATCTCATACATACGATTTACATCTTGCAGGAAACAATAACTCTGTATGGACTGCACAAGAAAGCGATACTAATAAGAGTATAGATCTCACAATATATAACTCAGGGAACACTGCAAGTATAGAACAAACTGGTTCAGCAGCCCACTCTGCAACCATAACATTAGATGGTTCGTATGGAACTAACCTATCATTATCACAACAAGGCACAACTGCACAATCATATACGATATCTCAGTTATGTCAAACCGTATCAGGATGTAGCATCAGCGTAACGCAACAATGAAATTATACCACATTGGAATTACTTTTTTATTATGTATACTGGTTAAAGTTCTCAATCCATACATCTTAGAAGCAACTCAACTCAACTACTTCGACTTACTCCAGAGAAACCATGAAGAGAATAAGTCAGAACAAATCATTCTATTAGACATAGACGAAGAATCCATAAAGAAGAATGGTCGATGGCCGTGGGATCGTGATATCCTCGCAAAAGAAATCAACAAACTACCAGATAATAACCTCATCGCACTGAATGTTCTTCTCTCGGAGAAGGGAAGAGGAACTCAAGATATCTTTCTCGCAGAAGCATTTGCAAGAAAACCAATAGTTGCTGCGACACAGGTTATAGATGATTACGATTTAGAACCACAGATGCATATCGGGACAACTACATTAGGGCCCAGAGATGCAATAGATTTTGTTAAAGATTACAAGGGGATTCTTACTCCTATTCCGGAACTTGCACAATTCATCAATGGATTTGGCGCACTTGCTGCAGAACCGTCCATAGATGGTGTAGTAAGAGAAGTTCCAATCATTGTCGGAGCACAGGGCAAGATATTTCCATCATTTGCATTAGAAACTATAAGAGTAGCAGTGGGAGATATTTCTTACCAGATAAAGACAACTGAAACAGGAATAGAGTGGGTGAGAATTCCTGCCTACAAACCTATCACCACATCAGACAACGGTGCGGTATACAACTCATATTGGAATAAGTTTCAGAGAGTATCAGTATCAGATTTAGGTAATGTGTGGATACCAGAAGGTAGTATCGTAATTATAGGGCCTACATTTGCTGGTTCCAACACGATCAGTACTCCAGTGGGCGCAATGTTCCCTCATGAGGTACAAGCGAACCTCATAGAGACGATTGTAAAGAACACTGTCATCACTAGACCAGATTATTTTGCCCTCTTAGAACTTCTTACAATGGTTCTGATGGGAGGATTATTTGTCCTTCTATTGCGTAAAACTCCTATGTGGTTGAGTGGTGCGGTATTCCTCTTATTGTCTACTGGATCAGTTCTTGGTTCTGGGTATCTATTCAATACCTATTATATGTTATTCAGTCCAGTAATGATACTCTTGGGAAGCATACTGATATTTGGTCATACTGCGTTCATTGAGTTTTATAGACAGTTCAAGTTGCGTCAACAAATTAAGAAACAATTTGAGACATACCTTGACCCAAGACAAGTTGCACTTTTACAGAAGAATCCGGAGTTGCTCAAGTTGGGTGGAGAGAGAAAGGAGATGACATTCCTGTTTATGGACATTTGCGGATTCACTCCTATCTCAGAACACTATAAAAACAACGATGATCCCGAAGGATTGGTGGAGTTGGTCAACGAATTTCTAAATAAAATGACCAACATTATCCTAGACAATGGAGGTACAATAGATAAATATATGGGAGACTGCATAATGGCATTCTGGAATGCTCCATTACCGTGTGAGAACCACGCGGAGCTCGCAGTCAAATCATCCATAGAAATAGAAAAGGAAGTAAATGAACTTAAAAGAGTCTACAAAGAGCGCAATTTGCCTGACATTAATGTTGGCACTGGTATTAACTCCGGTGATTGTATTGTCGGTAACATGGGTAGTGAATCCAGATTTGACTATTCGGTTATTGGAGATGCAGTCAACCTCGCCGCTCGGCTTGAATCCACTGCAGCAAGGGGGGATTTTATAAATTATAAAACAATAGTGTCTGAGTACACAGTTTCGCAACTACCAGATACTTACAATAAGAAATCTATAGGCACAATAAAGGTTAAAGGAAAAGAAGAACCCATCAACATTTATTCCGTATCGTGATCCAGACTCTTTGCGAAGTCTATAAGTTTTTCATTTTCTATCATGTCAATGATCTCTTTGGTCAATTTTATCTCTGCCATGATAATAGATAGTCGTAAATTCAGTTTAGATAATTGTTCATTGTAGTAGATTAATTCTTTATCTTTCCGTTTTTCTGCATTAAAGTCTGCGATAGAAATTATCTTAGATTTTTTTTGCATTTAATACTCCTATTTGTCTTACTAAAGTAATTTATAATTATAAATATTTCTAAACACACCTATACCAACTAATTCGGAGAGAGGATTACATGGGCAATACATTCAGTTCAAGAAACACACTCAAGACAAAGCTACTTGCAGCAATATCAGCATCTACTACTGCAGATCAGATTGTCAAATTGTCTCGTTCAATAGAAAAAGCAAACCTAGACGATGATGCCGATCTAGAGACTGCATTAGATACGAAAGTATCCTCACTTGCAGGATCGGCAGAACCAGAAGATTTAGAAAAACTCGCATTTGGTGTTAAGAAACTCAGAACACCAGAAGGTGCTGGAGTCCCCACATCCACTATGGTTGCAGAAGGTTCTAGTAACCTTTATGTTACTCAGGATAGAGTCAGGGGTTCATTCAGTGCAGCCGGAGACTTATCTTATGATTCCGGAACTGGAGTCTTATCTTATACCGCATTACCAGATGCATTAACAGTTTATGCGACAGTCGCGGATCTCCCAGCAAGTGGAGTTACTGCTGGTGCAAAAGGAATAGTAGAAGAGAACAAAAAACTTTATGTCTTCACTGGTGCGTCTTGGATTGGTGTAGGTCTTGTAGATCAGAAGCCAAGTTTCAATACAAATCCGGATGGTTCTTATTCATTGACTCCTGGCGGTGATACAGTTATCACATTATCTGCTACTGATCCACAAGGAGATCCTATCACATACAGTCACCAAGTAACTGCAGGGGCTTTGGGTGGGACTACAGTTTCACAATCAAGTAATGTCTTCACAATCACAGGAAGTTCTAACACTGCAGATACTGCACCATTTTCAATAACATTTAGTGCATCAGATGGAACTAATGTAACCGCAACAACTCCTTCGGAGTTTACAGTAGTGTTTGGAATGGACTGGACAGGAATCACAAGAACTTGGTTTAAAGACCATGTAACCGGAGTTAGCGATCTTGATGGCCAGAACTGGGGTCAACAAATCGCAGTTATGACCGACTACATCGCAGTCAAGAAACAATGGGGAAATGCGGTATCAGTATTAAATAAATCTGACGGCACTTTCGTAGGCCAAGTTGCTGAACCGAATTCGAGTACTTTCGCGACTGATATAACAGGATCCGGAAATATTCTTGCGGTGGGAGATCCTTATAATAATAAGGTTTATCTATATGACTTCAACGCAGGATTTACTACATCTAGAACAGTAATAGACAAACCAGAAGGGGGCAATAGCGGAGTACCCAAATTCGGATCAAGTGTTTCTATGGACGGAGATTTGTTAGTAATTGGAGCGCACGAGTATTATCATGGAGGTTACAATAAACAGGGAAGAGCCTACGGATATGATGTAAGCGATCCATCAAGTCCTTCGTATAGTTATACTATATATTGTCCACAAAATACGGGTTATCAATATTTTGGAGATATTGTTATCATATCTGGAGATTACATTGCAGTATCATATCCGGGCAATGATCCTTGGTATAACAATACTGGAAGAGCATCAATTCACCATAGAGCAAACGGCAATTTATTCCAATATGCAGAGACTGCTCACTCTTCCCTAAGAAGCACAAATTATCAGGGTGCATATTTTGGTCGTGCCGGCGGCGGCACTGGTCAATCCCCAGAAGTTAATGGTGGCGACGGAACTAGAAGAATGGCATTTTCTGGAGACAGATTAGTCTTGAGTAGTCCCTCAGCGAAAGGAACCGAGGGGGCCGTTGTAGTTTTCGATAGGGTGAGCGGAAATCCCGTAGCAAACATCACCAATCCATCACAAGGAACAAGTGAAGGCTATCGGTTGTATGGAGCGACTGTTGAACTACAAGGAGAAACTCTCTTTGTATCAGACCCAGGCCATTCGCAAGGTGATGGTAGGGTTTATATATTTGATCTTGACGAAAATAATAATGCAACTCTGATTAAAACAATCGAAGCTCCACAAGAATACGGAAGTAAACCAGATGGACAATTCGGAAGTCATATCAAGGCAACAGAAGATTCTGTGTATATATCTTCAAGAAAATACCCTGCGTCTAATGGTGATGTCAACTCTGGTGCAGTGTTTAAGTACAGTTAATTCAAAATAGGAAACAATAATGCCTAATAGTAATTTAGAAAACTCAAAGACTAACATGAAGACTCGTATTAGAAACCGAGTCCAAGCTGGTCAAACTCCAAGAGACTTGGGTAGACTTGCGAAGTCTGCAAGGTTCGTTGGTCTTTTAGATGATGCTGAAGTGGAAACGGATATTGATACTCAAATGACCGCTGCGATTCCTGCTGCATCTGTAGATGAACTTGTGGAAATGTCAGAAGGAATTAAAGAACTCAGAGGTGGTTCTGCAGATATGGGTCAAGTTGCAACAACAGATAACTTGACAGAGGCTGGCAATAAGTTTCTCAAAGCAGCAAACGTACAATCAGAAATAAGTGTTTCTGGGGATTTATCCTATGACAATGGTGTGGTTTCATATACCGCTCCTACTGCGGCTGCACTTCAAGTTGTCGCAACAGTCGGAGATTTACCACTAAGCGCAACTGCAGGAACGCAAGCAGTAGTTACTGCGAACAATAACTTGTATATTAGAACTGCAGATGGTTGGTATGCTGTTGCATTGATTAACACTGCACCAACAATATCAGGAAACACCGCAACATATGAACTTGCGACTGATGGAACTCCCACAGTTATTACAATGACCGCTACAGATCCAGAAAACGATCCAGTAACATTCTCGCATTCAGTAACTTCTGGTTCATTGAATGGAACCACAGTGACACAGAATGACAATGTGTTCACAGTGACTCCCCATGCATCGCAACCAGCAACATTCGAATTAGCATTCTCTGCAGATGACTCAGTGAATGTCGCGACAAGTTCTGCATCTAGTTTTACATTAGTTTTCGTAGTCCCAAAGATCGTTGTTGGTTCAAGTAAAGACGATGATAACGGAAACGACTCCGGAGCCGTTTATATCTATGACATAGATGGAACTAATGAAATCAAAATCGGCGCAAGTGATGCTGCAGCGGGAGATGAGTTTGGTCACTCAGTTACAGTTGGAGATAACAAGATCGTTGTGGGCGCACACAAAAGAAACTTTACTAGAGGAGCCGTTTATGTTTATGACATGGATGGAACTAATGAAATCAAGATCACTACAAGTGATCAAGTCCAAAGTAGTTTTGGTCACTGCGTTGCAGTGGGAGACAATAAGGTCGCTGTTGGTGGATATGGGTATAATGTCGGCGGAAGCTGGCGCGGCCGCGCATATATTTACGACTTAGATGGTTCTAACGAAGTCATACTACAAGCGAGTGACACAGCAGATGACGATTATTTTGGATGGTCGATTGCAGTTGGTCACAATAAGGTCGCTGTTGGGGCCCTTCATGATGATGACAATGCAAACGGTTCCGGTTCAGTTTATGTCTATGATCTTGATGGAACTAATGAAATCAAGATTACTGCAAGTGATGCCCAAGCGAATGACAGGTTTGGAGAAGCACTTGCAATTGGAAATAACAAGATCGTTGTTGGTGTGCCATATGAAGACGATCCGGATTGGCAATCCGGAGCCGTTTATGTTTATGACATGGATGGAACTAATGAACTTAAGATCTCTTCTAGTGATATTGAGAATGACGATAGGTTTGGTACTTCAGTTGCAGTCGGAAATAACAAGATCGTTGTGGGCGCACCTCATGAGAGAGGTAGCGCTTTTTATGGTGGATCCGTGTACGTTTACGATTTAGATGGAACTAACGAGATTAAGATCATGGGCAGTGATACTGCGGACAGTGATCAGTTTGGTAGCTATGTTGCAATTCACGATAGTAAGATTGTTGTTGGTACGAAGTATACCAGCACTACTTACGTTTACGACTTAGATGGTTCTAACGAAGTCAAGATTTCAGTTGACGGCCGTGCTGTTTCAATGGGTTAATATCAAATAATAGGAAACAATAATGTCTAATACTAATTTAGAAAACTCAAAGACTAACATGAAGACTCGTATTAGAAACCGAGTCGGTGTTAGCACATCTCCAAGAGATCTAGGAAGACTCGCTAAGTCTGCTAGATTTGTTGGTCTTGTCGATGATGCAGATGTAGAAACAGACTTAGACACTCAAATGGCTGCTGCAATTCCTAGTGCATCTATAGATGATCTAGTAGAAATTGCCGATGGTATTAATGAACTGAGAGACAGAGCAGGAAATATGGGCGGAGTTTCTTCTGCAGATCATCTGACAGAAGGCGGAAATAAATTCCTAAACGCAAATAGTGTTCAGCCCGCATTAAGTGTCTCTGGAGATTTGTCCTATAATGACGGCGTAGTTTCATATTCTACTCCGACATCAGCTGCACTACAAGTTGTTGCGACAGTGGGGGATTTGCCTGCTGGTGCGAGTGCTGGGGATCAAGCGGTTGTCCAATCAAACAATAACTTATACATCAAAACTGCAGACGGTTGGTATGCGGTCGCATTAATCAACACTGCACCAACAATATCAGGAAACAATGCAACATATGAACTTGCGACTGATGGGACGCCTACAGTTATCACAATGACCGCTACAGATCCAGAGAATGATCCAGTAACATTTTCACATTCAGTGACTTCTGGTGCATTAAACGGAACTACAGTTGAACAGAATAATAACGTATTCACAATTACACCACACGCATCTAATCCCGCAACATTTACTCTTGCGTTTTCTGCAGATGACTCTGTTAATGTCGCAACAAGTTCTGCATCTAGTTTTACATTAGTTTTCGTAGTAGTACCCAATTGGTCTGGTTTGGATAACACTCCAGAGATTCAAATCCCAAATTGGGAAAGTGGCCAGGGAGTTGGGGATAATATCGTCCTTGCTGGTGATATTTTGATCGCTAGTACTGCTCCAACAGGAACACATCCAACTACCATTGTTGCATTTGACATATCAGACACTTCCGGTCACGGCGGATCCGCGTTACAATATGGATCTGCGAATGTATTGTGGTCAAGTAGTGCAACCAATAGTTTGGCATCTTATAGCAATCAAGCGGATGCAACCGAAACTATGTATGTCGGGAAAAAAGGAGTTTCGGGAGTGCCGGTATTAAATCCTGCTAACGGCAATTTGTATGGATATATTGATGAATCTAATCACGATGTCTACACAACTCAAGTAAAGGGAAATAAAATTTTAACAATGGCAAACTTCAACTGGTGGTTGTTTGAAGTAACTTCTCTCTCTCCATTTGCATACACAACTCTAGCGACAGGTTCCGGTGGCGGGCAACCATTCTGGCACACATCATCTCATAACGCCCATCCGTATGGATATGACGGAGAGTTATCTGATACTGTTGTGGCTCTTGTAGGTTTCAACGATACTTGGGGCGGTCAACCACAAAACGAAAATGGGGCCCCAGAAGAAAGAGCGAATGGTAGAGTGCATCTATTTGACCATTCTGGATCTTTCTTATCAGTACTAACATCGCCGGACGCGCCGGAGGCGAATAGAGAAAACGCATTCGGCGGATATGCTATGAATGGTGCGGGTGGAGTTCAGATTGTCGGAACTACTATGTTTATCGGCGAGGTCGGTAATCATAACAGCACAGTCAACCCTACTGGTTCTGTTCATGTATACGATATAAGCAATCCATCTAGTCCCTCATTAACTCAAACAATAACCCCGGCATCACTCGGCATTACTGGTACAGTCCGATTTTTCGGTGGAGGAATGAGCTCTAGTAATAATGCTCTAGCAATTGGTTATAATGCCGGAGGTGGGAACGACAGATACGCGATTTTAAATATTTCGGATGTCGCTAACCCATCGTTAGAAAATGTAATACATGGCCCGCAGGGCGGAAGAGTAAACATGAAAATCTCAGAAAATAGTTCTGGAATCGGAACTTTTGCTGCTCAGTATGCAGTAGCTTCCCACAGAATTGATGTTTTTAGAACAATTTAATTTAAAATAGGAAATAATAATGTCAGATTCAAATTTAGATCCTTCAATAACCTCAGTAACCAATAGAGCGGTAGCAGTTGCCTCTACTGCAAATCCGAGAGAGTTATTGAATATATCTAGGATTGGCCCTAGTCTGGAACAAACCGAAAATGCCAACCTAGAAATAACTCTCAACGCGAGGGCACAAGATCTCGCACCGACTGCGACTGCAAATGAGTTGCGAAGTTTGGGTATGGCAATCGGTAACTTACTAGAACCTCAGAACACAGATCTTTTGATGGATTGGAGAGAAGGTTTTGTTCCAGATCAAAGATTTTCGGACGGTAAATTTCTAAGAACTTCTGGAAGTCATCAAAAGAGTTGGGGTGGAGTCACAACAACCACACTGGACGAATTAGAACTAACCTCTGTCGCTACTGGAGAATCACTGGTATATAATAGTGCCAGCGGAAAGTTTGAGAACTCATCAAATACATTTGCAATCACAGTATACGCAGCAGAAGCAGATTTGCCGGCCGCACCGATAACTGGAAGTCTTGGATATGTAACTGCAACTTCCGAAGTCTATTATTTTAACGGAAGTCTCTGGACAATTGTTCAAGATGTCTTCTCTGGTATCTACAGAGGAAATTGGCAAACAAATGTTCTTAATAACTTCGCAAGCAACCATTACCCATTCGCTAATTCTGGAACCAT
>CETY01025711.1_pt1 | contig 37452 bp, 29 predicted proteins | sample 361551 | NCBI WGS metagenome assembly CETY01 (sample SAMEA2623135, study PRJEB7988) | marine metagenome | biome: marine biome (ENVO:00000447); feature: deep chlorophyll maximum layer (ENVO:xxxxxxxx); material: "saline water (ENVO:00002010), including plankton (ENVO:xxxxxxxx)" | depth 45 m | reverse complement strand
CCCTACCCCGAGCCTCCATCCCACCCCGATATATCCGGCCGCGGAAAAATTATTACAAAGGGGTTGACCGAGGAAGAGTTCAGCGACTCGAGTGGCATACCTAGAAGCCGCCTAAAAGCCCTTCGATCAAAGTTCCTGGAAGAGGGCCCCGATTGGGTTATGGATGGCGTTACGTGCACCTTTACGAAAGCGGGCCAGGATAAGCTTACGGCCAAGCTCGAGCTTGACCAGGTGAAGGCTCCCCAGGAAGAGCGGGAAACGCTCGTTGTCGAACGATTCTGGACCAACCCTACCTTGCTCGGTTGCCGCCGCCAGGAAGGCCCCCATGAGAGTGGCCTCGAGACCGTGAGAGTCCGCGATACCAAAAACTTTATCAAGGGTATGGAAGTACCCGTCAAACGCCAACCAGGGCAACGCTTATGGCTCCTGGATGGTCCACATCCCCGCTACCGAGGAAGATTCTAAATGAGTAAAAAAAAGCCCCCCCGCCTCCTCACGGCCGCCGCCGTCTGCGATATGCTATCGTGCTCCGACCAAACACTTCGCCGCCTTCGTCAACAGGGCCAGAAGACGCGGGGCCGAGAAGGCATTTACCCTGTCGTTTACCTTACCGACGATTCGCGATCTTTACGCATTCCGCTTGAGGTCGTAAATCAATTCCTGGTCAACCGATCGACGTCATGCCCCGCTTGAGTGTCCGGCTACCAAATGGCGTGTCAGATCGTCTTCAAGAGATTCAATCATTCCGGTCGGACAGTCAAACCGACACGGTAATCTGGCTAATAAACCAAGAACACGCTCGCCAACTGGGTGCCAACTGGGTGCCAAACGGGCGCCAACTGGGTGCCAAACGGGCGCCAAATGGGTGCCAAAAAGCCCCGATTCCCTCACGTAGGCGCGCGTCTTCCCCTTCGGGAAAGAATAAGAATAATAATAATACTAATTCATTATCAAAGAACCCTACCCTTAAACCAGGGAAAATTTCTGACAAAGATGTCGGGAATCCAAAAGCGGAAAAAGAAACGCCCCCCCGCTTGACCCATAAGTTTTTCCTGGGCGTCCTGGTCACCTTTTGCCAGGAGCACCCCGAATACGAGACCACCGCCGTAGGAAAGGCTTGGTCGGAATTTGTGACTCACCGCCAAGGTCTCGAGACCAGAAGGAAGTTTGGGACCGAGACGGCCGCTCTGGGCGTCCTTAGAAAGCTGCACAAGCTTTCCTCGAAAATGAAAGACCCGGCCGCCCGTGCCGCCGAGTTGCTTCGAGTGGCGACCGAGATGCGTTGGATGACGGTCTTTGAGCCGAAGGAAGAACCCTCGGCCGCGGAAAGTGCGGATGACTTGTGGCAAGAAACTTTAGCGCGGAATTTGTCTGGGTGAAGGATATGGAGGGACACGAAGTAAAAGCCGCCCTGGAGAACAGGGCCGAAGAGGTATGCGAATATTTGTTACCTGGCGGCCAAGTGAAGAACGGCCAGTACAAGATCGGATCGCTCTCAGGCGAAAAAGGAAATTCCCTGGTGATCGGGCTCCGCGGTGACAAGGCGGGCGTCTGGAAGGACTTCGCGAGCGGCGAGAAAGGTGGAAACAATTTGCTCGATCTGTGGATGAAGGTCCGCGGTTTGGTTTTTCTGGATGCATTGAATGAGGCAAAGAAGTGGCTCGGCGTGTCCGATCTACCAAAGGTCAAGCCGATCTCTCGGCCCAAGACGCGGAAAGAAACGCCCCCCGCCGATCCCGGTAAATTGTTCGTTCCCCTGGTGGAAGGTGGTTCGGTTCATAAGTGGTTGACGGAGGATAGAAAAATTTCGGTCGGGGCCCTGGCCGCTTACGGGGTCGGGCAGTCCCTGGACGGGGCCCTGGCCGCTTTCCCTTTTCGGAATACCGCCGGTGAATTGGTGATGGTGAAATTTCGATCACCAGACAAAAAGAAGATGTTTGTTTTACCTGGTGGGGCCCCGAAATGCTTGTTCGGAATCCAGGCCGTCGGGCCCGAGGTTTCCGAGTTGTTTATTGTGGAAGGCGAGCTTGACGCCTTATCTATGTTCGACCTGGGCCATGCCGCCGTTTCGGTGCCATTTGGGGCCAAGTGGGAGAATGAGTACGGCACCGATCCGAATACGGAGTGGATCGATCACGATTGGGAATTCCTCGAGAGATTTCTGGGAATTTGGTTGGCGTTGGACGCGGATGAGCCAGGTCGAAAAGCGACCGAAAGCATAGCGCCCCGCCTGGATCGGGCTCGATGTAGTCTCATTGATTGGACTGAAGGCGGCGTCAATGATGCTAATGAATATGTCTTACAAGGCGGTGACGCTTTGAGTTTCATTGAGGGCCCTATGGGCGAGGCCAAGGACTTCAAGCCCCAAAACCTGCGGAATGCGGCTGAATACCGCCAAGAGGTTTGGGATGAATTTTTCAACCAGGACAGTTCGCTCCTGGGCGATCCGCCGCCCTGGCCGATGGGAGAGTTTCGCTTTCGCCGCGGTGAGGTAACGGTTTGGACGGGATATTCCAAGCACGGCAAAACGATTCTGCTGAATTATATGCTAGTGCATATGGCGTCATTGGGGAGGAAATCTTGCATTTGCTCCCTGGAAATGAAGCCTCGAAAAATACTCCAAAACATAATCCGCCAGGCTTCGGCCAAGATGAAGCCCGATGACGAACCCGAACTCGATCGGGCTCTGGATTGGGTGGGTGCCCATATGTGGGTTTACGACCGCGTCGGAACGGCCGACGTGGCCGACGTGTTGGAAGCATTTAAGTACGCGGCCAAGCGATATGGCGTTACCCATTTCGTAATCGACTCGCTGATGCGGCTCAACCTGGACGAAGGCGACGACAACACGCTCAAACAGGTAATGAACGCCCTTTGTGATTTTAGCCTTAACTACGACGTTCACGTTCACCTGGTCGCTCACTCAAAGAAGCCCGACCAGAAAAGACCCGAAACTAAATTCTGGCCCAATAAGCACCAAGTCCGCGGGTCGGTCTACGTGACCAACATGGCCCACAACGTCGTTTGTGTTTATCGGAACAAGGGTAAGGAGGAAGCTCTGCAACTTAATAAATTGTCGGCCGAGGACCGGGCAAAAATGGAATCGACGGAAGATGCTATGTTCATCGTCCAGGCAAATCGCGAGACGGGAGACGAGCCTTTGAAGCGGCTATGGTTCGACAAGAACTGTTGGCAGTACCTCGAGCATCAAAGCCAAACCCCGAAATATTACATTCCCTTTAACAATCCAAACCAATCCAACCAATGACTAAAATAGTGATAAATAATTGCAGAGCAAAATTTACTTTAATGACCCGACAAGAAGCCGCGAGGCAATTGAACTGCTCATTAACTTTAGTGGATAGTCTTCGATCGTCCGGTGTGCTTTACTCTGTTAATGCTGATGAATGTAAAAAGGAATATGGAATATCTCGCCCGCACGACGATAAATTTTGGCGGCGAGTCCAGTATGGTGGAGCCCACTACGGGGTTCGAGTGGGTATCAAGCAGTTGGATGTCATAGACTACTTCAATGAAGTTCGGAGGAAGCAACTGATCTACCAAGGAACCTCTGGAGAAGAAGAAGACAAACGACTTTCTAAACTTACTGGCATTCCTATAGATGAGGTAAAATCGTTAAAGAACGGCGACAAAAAATACCAACTTCCCAAAGGGCCAAAAAAGAAATATCCTGGAGTCGGGGTTCCCGTTAAAGGGGTAGCGCCGTTAGTTCCTTTGCTCCAGAAGGAAGAACAAAATGAGCCGGTTCTTATTAGGCTTCAAGAAGAGGAGTATCAGCGGATCGAAGACATGATCAATATGCGGCTCATGCAATTGGAGACCGATCTAGTATTCAAACTGGCGAACGAGGTAAAGCGAAGCCTCAAGGGGGTTTTTCAAAGGGACTTAAACAGTAACCGAAAGGAAATCGTCTACGATATTTGCAAGGATCAGAAACATTTACGGAACGAAATCACGGGATTGGGTGAAAAGACCATGACGAATTTCGAGGCGATCAATCACAACCTGAAAAAAATGTGGGATTCTACGAAGGGATTCCACGAAGAACTAGACGAGAAGCTGAATCGAACTTACGTCAGTTTTGCCGAAGTCCAGGAAAAGACATGGAAGCATATCCGAAAAGCGATCAAGGCCAGGACATTGAAACCGAAACCATCGCGTGTCTCGCTTTGGCGAAAATTTATGACGTGGGCTTCGAGTCCTACGAACTCAACTGGAAACAACACGACCGAGAAGGTCGGGAAAGGAAAAGACTGATGGAAGAGAATGAGGAAAAAATAGTATCAATTGGTAACGTGGAAGCGGCCGAGCCAAAGACCGAGGGGCCTAATTGGCTCGAGCAAATCACATTGCTGACCGAGCACGTGGGTAGGATTGCAAACACATTGGAATTCGCCGTGGACAACGGATTGACCGTGGTTACGCCGGCGGATCGGGCGGTTGCTTCCTTGCGGGCCCAGGCTCACGAAATGCAGATGAAACTCCAGGCGGTTGAGGATTCAGTTAAGAAGGGCCCCGAAATCGTGACATGAGAAAAAATCCGCGGCCAAAGCCAACGGGGGGCGCTTTCGGGAAGTGCCGAGCGAAGAACACTTTCGATCTTACTAAGTGGCGGGCTAAGGTGGGCCCGGTTAAGAAACGCAAGAAAGCAAAACGATAATGTTCTGGTATCGTCTATATCGTTTGAAGTTTTACCTGGAGCGGCTCGGCCGCGTCGTTCGATCATGGTTAAGAAAATCAAATTAACGTTAACCCTCGAGCTCAAGGGCAAGACCGCGGACGAATGGCGGGGCCAGGCGGCCAGGTTCCTCGAGCAAGCGGCTTTCCGCGTGGTCCGAATGGAAGGCGACGCGTCGATCGTGAGCATGATTCTAAAGGATGGAAAGAAAACGGTGGGCCGAATGTTGACCGAAATCAAATGAGCTTCACCCCGACGCCGCATCCGATCTTGCGACTTCCGACGGCGGGAGAGACTACCGCCATGGGCTTGGAATCCTGGACCGAGCGGATGAAGGTTCGGGAAGAGTTGATTGTCCGCGAAAAAGAAGATCCATTTTCTTTCGGGTGGGAACCGCCGATCTGGACGATCTGCGACTACCTGTTGGGTTTGCCCTGGCTAGACCAGGAAGTTTGCGCCCGTTATCAGCGGGCCCTGGGGTTCGATAAGGCCGTGGACGTTCTGCTGATAAATGGTGGCAACCGTGGGGGAAAGAGTGAGTACGCGGCCAAGCGAACCATGCAGTTCTTGCAGTTCATCGACAATGCCAGGGCCTGGTGCTTCCATGAGTCGAACCAGAACTCGGTGGAGTATCAGCATCCGCTCATGTGGAAGTTCCTTCCGCCCGATCAGCGGCGAAAGATTCGGACCGAGCGGGCCTATATTTCCTATAACCAAAAATATGGATTCAGCGATTCCAAGTTTGTCCTGGGCAACGGAAGCGAAGCGAGCTTCCGAAACTACGAGCAAGACAGGGATAAGATCGAGGGTGGCGAGCTCAACGTCGCTTGGCCGGACGAGCTAATTCCGGCAGATTGGGTGGAGACGTTGGAAATACGCCTGGCCACACGTTCGCCCAACTCGAAAATGATTGTGACCTTCACCCCTGTTCGAGGCTATTCGGATACGGTAAAGATGTTTCTCGACGGGGCGGAAGTGACTCGAGAAGGTACTGCGTTTCTTTGCCCGACGGATGGCGGCGATCCGTTGCCCGACTTGGCTTTGGAGCTCGAAAATTGCCTGGCATGGGATACGGATGAGCCAAGCCAACCGGATATTCCCGAAGGCCGCCGATTTGAGAAAGTGCCCAGGGTGGCCAAATGCCTGGGCGGTGAAGGAAGGAGGGCCGTGGTATGGTTTCACTCCTCGGACAATCCCTACGGCAATCCCTCGGCCGTTATCAATATCGTGGACGGTAAGCCGCGGTGGTTCGTTAAGGAACGCTTTTATGGAATCGCCAACAAGGCAATGGCTACCCGTTTCCCGAAGTTTGGGAAAAACCACATAGTCCCGGCCGAGGCGATCCCGAAGGACGGTGCCGGCATGATGGTATGCGATCCGAGCTCCGGTCGAAATTTTTATATGCTCTGGTTGAAAGTGGTGGGCGAAGTGGTTTACGCTTACCGCGAATGGCCTGGCAATTACGACATCCCCGAAGTCGGAGTGCCTGGGCCCTGGACTTTGCCCGACGGCAAAAAGGCCGACGGCCGCCCAGGGCCCGCCCAGGATAGTTTTGGCTTTGGCCTTTGGAAGCTGAAGCGGGAAGTCGCTCGCTTGGAGAAGTGGACCGATTATGAAGATTGGTGCGAAGGTCCGCGGGATGAGCGTGAATCGGATGCCGTTAAAGCATGGTCCGAGTGGTCGGGTGGTAAAGAAGACGTAGAGGTTAGATATATGGACGCCAGGGCGGCGAGTCATCCGCGGATCGAGGGAGATAGACCCGTCACGCTTTTAACCGAGTTTGCCGACCAGGGCCTTTCGTTCTACTGCGCGCCTGGCGGCGACATCGCTGAAGGCGTAGCGAAGATCAACGACTTACTCGATTACGATGAAGAGGGTGAGATCAGTTATCACAATAAACCGCGGTTAATTGTGAGCGATGAATGTTTGAACTTGATTTATTCCTTACAGAATTGGACGGGGAAGGATGGTAACAAGGGAGCGAGCAAAGACCCGATCGACGCTTTACGCTACGGAGTGATGGCGGGGATCGAGGAATTGGATGTCGGTTCCTGGACAAGTGAAGGGGGTGGTCATTTTTAATGACGAATAAAATATTAGTGCGGCGGAAAGAACTTTTGGAGGTCACGGGGATTACGAGGTATCAGCTCAAGAAATTTTTAAAGGCGGGAGTGCTGAAACCGGTGAAATTGCCGGATATGCACCATTACTATTATCGCATCAACGAGGTGCAAGAAATACTGGGGGGAGAAAATGGAAACGGAACAAGAGAAAGTTAAAATTGGTGTGGATCGACTTGCGGGAGACGGCTCGGCGGCCGATCCCACTAAGGCTGAATTGACCAACTTGAAAAACGAGATGGATCAAATAATGCAAGACGCCGCTTACGACGTGAATGCTCGTCGATCCGACGCGAATGACGCGCGATATTGTCGTTGGCCTGGTCAGAGTTCCGACGGCCTGGTCCACTCGGCGGACTTGGACGGCAAAGAGGCGTTTCCTTTTGAAGGTGCTCCCGACTCGAGAATTAGGACCGCCGATATGTTGGTCAACGAGCGAGCCAAGATTTTAGTTGCGGCCGCTACCAGGGCCCAGGTCACGGTGAAGGGGACCGAATCCCGCGATATGCGGCTTGGGGCTTATTTGACGATCGTCCTTCGATGGGTGCTCGAGAACCAACTCGGTTCATCCTGGCGTCGAACCCTGGAGCGTATGGCCCAATACCAAGAGGGTGATGTTCCCGCGGGGGCCCTCATGGGAATATATTGGAATCGCGAAGTTGCCCTGGAGCGGGCAACGCTCGGTCTCGAGGAGGTTCTAGAATTTTACATGGCTTCGGCCAGGGTTGAGGAAGGTGCCGAGGTGGAAGGGTATGCCGAGGAATTCATTGGGCTCTTCCAGGACAAGGAAGGTGACAACAGGGTGGCCGACATTATTATGGGCGGCCTACCGCATTTGAAGCGCAGGACTGCAAAAAGGATGGCGAAGGAATTACGGGAAAACATGGTGGTGGTCGATGGCGTACCTTCGACCGAAGCCGAATATCCTCGGCCCTATGTTCGCAAGAACGGTCTCAAGTTGACTACGCATCGAATGTTCGAGGATGTCTTTTTTAGTTCAAACGTTCACGATATTCAGCGAGCTCGAGTGATATACGTTCGAGAGTGGTTGACCGAAGTGGAATTGCGGGAGCGGACATTTACGCACGATTACTCCGAGAAGTATGTTGAGGAAGTGCTAAAGCATGAGGGCGAAACGGGGTTTCCGAATTACGAATATTCCGATTTCGTGGATAACCAATTGGTCATAAAAACGCCTGACGATCGGGCGCGTCGCGGACTCTTCGAGCAGGTTACCGCTTACCATCGAGCAAGCAACGACGATGGCATTCCAGGCGTATACTATACTTGCTTTCACGTGAACGTAGACGAAGCGGCCAAGCCTCGGCAACTACTGCCTTACGCTCATGGCGATTATCCGTTTGTCTGGTTCGGGCGTGAAACTCTTACCTCAAGGTTATGGGATTCCAGGAGCGTTCCCGAGCTTTCGATGTCCATGCAGAAGCTGCAAAAAATATTCTGGGATTCATATGGGGCCCATGTTCAATTGACGACGGTGCCGCCTGTAAAAGTGCCTAAGTCTAGGCCCAACGAAGGCATGGCTCTCGGTCCGCTCAAGCAAATCAAAGAAGGCCGCCCTGGGGAAATAGAATTTATGAATCCGCCGGCGTACCCGAATGCCAATGATAAAGCGAGGGTGGACGTCGAAAGAATGATCGACACGTACTTCGGCCGCTTCTCGGATTCGGTGCCGCCCGCGATCACGCAACTTCACGTCCAGGATATGGCTGATCGCTTCCTGGCGAGTCTCAAGGATACCTTCCTTATGGCCCTGCAACTTATTCAGCAGTACATGGATCAAGAGACGATCACCAGGATTACGGGATCAAAGGAAGGAATTCCAATGGCCAACTCGACTGCTGAAATCCAGGGCAAATTTGATCTCCAGGTTGTCTTTGACGCCAAGGATTTGGACGCCGAGCAAGTCATTAAAAAAGCTGAAGTGATCGGGAAATATATCTTGCCCATGGATACCCTGGGCACGGCCCAACGAGACCAGATCGTTTCCAGGCTCTTCGCGGGCATCGATCCGAATATGGCCGACGACGTACTGCAACCCGTGGAGGCCGCTTCGGCTAAGGAAGTGGATGACGAAATGAAGAATTTCGCTCTCATTGCCGCCGGCGTTGAGCCGCCCATGCAACCCGAAGGACAAAATTACGATTTGCGAGCAAAGGTGCTCAACGGCATCGCGGAGCAAAATCCCGCGGCCGTTGAAAGATTGTCCGAAGACTCGGTCGCGATCCTACAAGCAAGGCTCAAGCATTTGGGCCACATGGTTCAACAAAGAGAGAACGCCCAAATTGGGAGAGTTGGGGCTCGGCCTGGATTGGATAATCAATCAACCGGGCAACAGGGTGGGTACTAAAAAGAAACGAAATCATGGTTCAGATAAATGGGCTGAATTTAAGCGCCAGGTCGAAATTGGTTATGCTCGCTTTTATGAGCGAAGGGGAATGACTCCACCGCGGTGGGATATGGGTTCCTGTATTGATCGGGCGGCCCGCCAACGACAAAAAGAAAAAATCATTAAAGATGTTTTACCTCAAAAAGAAAATTGAAGTTAAGAGTAATTCGATTCCGTTCAACGAGATCGAGGATACGCTGAAAGGCACGAACAACGATAAGATCGTTCTGGCCGTGAATGCAATCCTGGACGATATGATTTTGGACTGTGCCATGGCCCCGGTCCATAACCCCGAGCTCCAGGGCGACGAAGTGCGTTGGCTCCTGGGGAAGACGGCGGGGCTTATGGAAGTTCGGGCCATGCTCTCTGATCTGACAAAATCTAAATAATGCCATTCCAGGATAAAACTTTTGTTGAGCCCGGCTTGCCGATCCAGGCGGATTCGGTGGTTCGTGGCAGTTACTCGAACTGTACTTACAGAGTTCAACAAGCCCGCCGATACCACAAGGGAAAAGGGTGGTATGTCCAGGGCGCGGATTTAAACGATAAGCGAGCGACTGCCTGGTTCAATGATTTAGGCGAACGCCGAGGTAACGAGATCGATATGCCTAACGGCGACAAGTTGGTAATTGTTTCCGAGCCCGAAACGGCGGGTCAGATGACCATGGAATTATTTTAATATTTCAGTCGAAAGTATAAATAATAACAAGGGAGATATAGCTATGCCATACGGAAAAGGGACTTACGGAAGCAAACGGGGAAGGCCGCCGAAGAAAAAAGCATTACCGAAAAAGGCCCCGGTAAGAATGAAAAAGAAATTGAAGACCAAGTAATTTCTCTGTTCACCACACTCAGAAAAATAGTCTAGCCCGCAAGCTAAGACAAGAAAGGGCGACCGTAACTGGTCGCCCTTTCGTATTGATTCGTTGCTTCTTTTATGGCAAAACGCATTTTTCTGAGTGGGGGTGTAGCTCAGTTGGTAGAGCAGTTGGCTCTTAACCAATTGGTCCGGGGTTCGAGTCCCCGCGCCCCTACCAGAATCCTTATTCTTTAATCGGCGGCAATTTGAAGGAGCCGGAAACGATTCGTTTAATTTCTCCGCGGGCCTCTGGAACCTCGCAATAGATGTGCATTAAACCCAGGGCGGCTCCGTTTACTTCTATGCCGTCAAGTCCTTGAACCTCGTACGTTTTGTTCAGCGAATCGATTTTTCTTCTTATCGCTCGCTCGTCGCCTCTCCAGATCGGCCGAGTGGCATAGTCGAAGGCCAGGAGATCATTGCAAAGGAATTTTGCGTTTACGATGTACATATCAAATACTCTCCCCATGTTGTTGACCATCGCCGAAGCCCGCTTCGTAGGCTTGGATCAGCCCGGCCTTAGTGGCAGGTAGGTCAAGGCAATGCAGGTTCGCCGGGCCGAATGGTTCGGGACGCAGGGCTTTGGCTTGGCGTTTTTTGTCAGCAACGGCAGACGCTAGGTAGTCGTCCCCATCTTTTAGCCAGTTGTCAGACGTGTATTCGGCCTCGTTCAAGGCTTGCTCCCGCTCCTCCTCGCACTCCGCCTTTAGGGCGGCTTTGGCGGCCTTTACCGCCTCCTGTTTGGAACTGAAGGCTCGGTCGGATTGTACGTTGTGGCCTGGTAAGTTTATTAAATATAGTTTCATTATGCTACTTGGCTGAATAGGTTGGAGTCTAGTGAAGCTTCCTCGAGGGCGTCGGGCAAGCGTTCGGGCTCGAGGGCCTTTACGCGATCCTTGCCGAGGGCGGCGTAGAATTGTTCGGTGGTTACGACCGATGCGTGGCCCAGGAAGTTCTTGGCTTGCTCGGCTCCTAGCTTGGCGTAGTAGTCCGATCCGCGAAGCTTGCGAAGCTCATAGCTCGCTTTCTGGTAGCCCTCTTCTTTGGTCCAACCGAGGCCACGCATGAATCCGTTGAGTTCGATCTCGATAAGATTGTAACGCTCGGTCTTAGTTTTCAAAGGGATAACGAAACCGCCTGGATCGTCCTGGTTGAAAAAGGGTAGTATGTCATTAAAGACCGCTCTTTTGATCGCGATTGTGCGGCCGGGCCGTTCGGCCGTGGAATGCTTTGGACCTTCCCAACCTTCCTCGCCTACCTTCAGACGATCGCCCTGGATGGTCACTTCGACGTCACCGTTCTTGCGTTGCTTGAACCAGGACCATTTGGCGAATGAAGCTTCGCCTGGTCGAAGGCCGAGCTCGTAGCCAAGGGTAAAAGCCAGGAACAGATTTGGGTTGGTTTCTTTTAAGGCTCGGCCCGCTCGCAACGTGCCGTCGATTAATTCTTCGGGGGGGCGTTGGTACGCCGGCGCTGAAACATGAAAAGCTTTATGGGCCTTATGAAATTCAAACACGCAAGCAGGTAGTTGTATTCCGCGTTCTTCGTAAAATTCGCGGGGGCTTATTGGGCCCTTGGCGTTCTGGGCAATGACCGACCTAGCTTGTCGAAGGTTGGCCCCGATCGTGACTTGAACGTTGCTTTTAACTTTTCCCGACTCCTGGCCTTCCTTGAATTTATGCTTCGCGAACTCGGTAGCCAAATCTTTAGTGAAAAGCAGGGTGCTGAAATTATCCAGTTCGGCGGGGATCACGTCGATGGCCCGATCTCCTTGTTGGCGGAAGCCGCCAATCGGCGTTTCCAAATTGATCGTCGGTAAGGTCGGTTCGACAACTCGAGCGATCCGTAAGAGAGCTTGCGCATTCTGGCGAATCGTTTTGGGTTGCGGGGCCTTTCCGATCTTCCTGGCTTCGTCGGCCCAGGCATAGTAACCGCGAACCAGATCGCCAATGCTTGCCCATCCGCGGGATTTCGCCGCGGACAATTTCTCAACCTCCGACCATTGATCGGTTTTTGCCTGGGAGAGCATTTCGTCGCGGCGAGCCATTGCGATCTCAAGCGAGCTCGTTTTCAAGGACTTAACCAAGTCGGTGCCGTTGGGCCCATGGCCTTTCGCGTTGAGGTAGTATTTGCCGCCGCGCTTCTTTAGGAATTTCTTATTATTTTTTTTGCTCATAGTTCTGACGGTTTTGAGGATTCGAGGATGGTTATGATAATTGGGTTTGGGTTGGTGTAACTGCGTGATTCACCATGTTATGAACTGTTACATAATCGAAGTCAAACTTTTGTACCCATTTTGTACCCAAAAAAGGTGGAAAACTGAGGTAGGATGAGGAAGGATGAGAAAGGATAAATCCCTCTGCCGCTTAGTGCCTATGCGGTACGGAGCTAGATTCCAACAGGTTTGCGAAAAGGGCCTGGGCTTGATTAAGAGTCCGCTAATATTTTTTTTAGTGGGCTTGCTCTAAAATCTCATCTCGACTTTTCAATTCCCCTCTAGCCCTTTACTGGTGCGGGATACAGGGGTTTTTACTTTTGGAATTTTTGTCAATTTCGTGAAAGCCCAAAAAGCTTTTGTACCCATTTTGTACCCAAAACGGCCGATCGTTTTGCCGTTTTGATCTTAACAAAAGCGGACCGAATCGAACCGAATCGGACCGAATCGAGCCGAATGGGACCACCACCCTCTCGACAAATTTCAAGTCATGGTCGATGGGGGAATCATGGCCACTTGGTTGGCCTGTTAAAAAACCATGACTGACGAAAATTCACAAGAGGTTCCTTCCGTACCCGAGGACGCCGCCGAGGCGCCCGCCGAAACGGTTGATGATAGCAGAGCTCTATTCGATGCGGTCCAAGAAGACTTACTCGAATCGTCGCCCTTTGACCTGGGCGAACCGGAAGCGGCCGAGAGCGAAGACCGCGAAGAATTGCCGGAGTCAGACCCGGTGGAAAATACTGATCAACCATCAGATCGCGTACCGGCCGAAGTGCAGGACTCGATCGATCGACGGATCGGAAAGGAAGTATCAAAACGCAAGGCAGTCGAAGACCAACTTGAGGACGCCAAGGATCGAGCCAAAGACCTGGAGAGGAAGTTGGCGGAATCGCGGCAACCGCAAATCAGTCTAAGCGAAAACTCTTACGACGGGAAACCGATTCAAGACCTGGTCGATGAAGAACAAAGGCTTCGCAACTTTTGCCGTTGGGCGGAAGAAGGAGCTCTTTACGATGGGCATGAATTCGAGGACGCCAACGGTGAGTTCGTTCGACATGAGCCCGAAACCATTCGGAAACATTACTCTTCGGCCAAAGAGGCCCTGGAGCAATCGATTCCAAATGCGCGAGCGAAAGCGGAAACTGCAATCGCGGTCAATAGTGAGATCGCAAAAAAGTGGCCCGAGCTCGTTAGCGTAAATGGCGGAAAGGCAAAAGCCTCTTACGAAGCGATACTGGCGGAACCATATTTTGCGGCCCTGCTGAAGGCACGGCCTCAAGCGGCATACTTGGCGGCTCACGCCGTGCTCGGCGTAAAGGCCGATCAATCCAAGGTTCGTCGCGCTCAAGCCGGCAACGGCTCGAGGAATGCGGCCGCGCCATCCTTACCGACTGATCCCGGTTCCCGCGGAGCAAGCTCCCTGGGTCCCAGGAAGAAAGGATCAACGGGCCTTAGTTCGGAATTAAAATCCATGGCCGCCGACGGCGACCTGGAATCCGTAATAGGCGCTCTGATGGGTGAATGAAAACTTAATATAATTTAGGAGAAAAAATTTAGCCATGGCTATTCTTTACGAACGCACCGCGGTTGCGAAACCTACCGATTGGGCCGATCTCATATCCGTTATCGAGAGCGATTCCACACCATTCACATCTATGGTCGCCAAGCGAACCAAGCCCGCCCAGGTCACACATTACTGGCAAGCCAAGCAGTATCCGACCGTCGGCCACACCGGAGTTCTCGATGGCCTCGACGCCACCGAGTTCAATTCCAACCAGGCCGAGGAACTTATCGGGACGTCTCAAAAACTTTGGTACAACGTCGGGGTTTCCGATTTCATGGAAGACGCCGCCCACCAGGCAGGGGTTTCCGGGTCGGCAATTCGAGCGCAAACGGCCGAGGGGTTAATCACGCTTAAGCGCATGATCGAGAAACGTTGCTTGTCGAACGCTGAAGCGGTCCGCGACGATGGAGTTGCCCAAGGTAACGAAACTCGCGGGGCCTTCAAATGGTCCGACAGTAGCTTCACGATTCAAGCGGTTCCATCGAACTTCCAGACTCCCGCGGCTTCCAAGTACGCCGGGACGTTGGCGACTTTCGACGAGGACGACATGGGTGATTTGGGCGAATCCGCGTACAAGCAAAGAAAAGGCCAGGTTTCCTTAGACGGCTTTTGCGGCATCGAGCTCAAGCGACGCTTCACCGAGTTTACGACTTACCAAGCAGACGTGACTAATTACACGCCTGTTCGGACTTTGAGTGGAAATCAAAAGGATCGCGAACTGGTTTCGACCATTGATGCCTTGGTTCTCGACTCTGGCCGATACCGTCTGCACGTCTCGAGCTTTCTGAAAACCGACAAGGACACGGGAGCCGATTCAGCAACGACTCACAAGAGCGGCATATTCATGGACATGAGTATGTGCGGCCTAGCCTACACCAGGCTTCCGCGGGTAGTTAATCAAGAGTACCAAGGGGGTGGCCATAAAAGGATCATCGACGCCTTGTTTATGCTCATGGTTGACAATCCATTGTCCTTGATCGCCGTCAACGCAACTTAATCCAGGAGGAAATATACAATGGCAGTTATAGCAGTAACTAATAGCGACAGAATCGAGCCGCTTTTAATTCAAGAAGGCTCGCTGAAAGGCGCAACTCACTCGGTAAGTTTAAAAGCGAGCGATCTGGCGACAGTAACGGCGGCCGGTGATTCGGCCACCTTCACGGTTTCCTTGCCCGTTGATCCGTCCGCGGCGGCACCGACCTCGATTGAGGGGTTGGAGTGGCACCTGGAAACTCCGTTCACTCGGCGGGGGCCGACCGATGCCGACGTTGTCACGGTGACCACCGTAACGGTTGGGAATCCGGATGACGCCGATCAATACTTCGCCGCTACGAAAGTGGTGGAAGGCGACACGCCAGTTTCTCGAAAGGCGGCAATCGCCGGCAATGTCTTGACCTTCACGGGCGCCACGAACGCAAAGATTCTCTTTACGGTAGCGGCACAGGGGGGGAAGAAGTTGAGCCTACTCGATACCGGGCTTCTTACGATTTATCTGAAGATCGTCACTACGGGGCAATAAGTTTTACTCATGGGTAATGGCGGGCCCTGCTTTGGGGAAAGCGTGGAGGGGCCCGCCTTGCTTATATTTTTATGGATTTCAACGCAATAGTCGATGAGTTCAGAAGCGGAGAGCAAAAGAAGCTCTTCGATGCCGAGCGCTTGCAAAGGCGGGCGGCTTCTGCAACTGGCGCCAGGCGAGCCATAAAGACCGGCGAAGTGCGTTACCAGGTAAGGCCCGAGTTCTTTCACTATTGGGGCAAGCGGCTTGGGTACGAATGTTGGGACGACCATGACGGTTTCGTGCGTGAATTCCTTCGGGATAACCCGGAATGTCGGGTAGTATCCCATACCGATAAAATCCAAGTTGGCCGGGGAAGCCTGGACAAGAGGAACGGTCAGCATTACCGGCGACCGATCGTCGGTACGAAGTTTAGAAAAGTTTACGGGAAGGCGGCATGAGAACGCTCTCATTCCGCCACGTACTTCGCGGGATTCTCGCCAAGGACGGGGTGCCGGCTGAATACATCGATACCTATGGCGCCGGACTAGGCCCATTGATTTCGGATCGCGTTCGAGAAGCCTGGGAGCATGACTATTGGCCCGAGCTAACTAGGATCGACCAACGGTGGTATCGCGCGGATTATGCCGGAGGGACGGCTTATGCGACGGGCGACTTCGTTTACGACCCGACGGGCGACAAATATTACAAGGCGGTTGCGGGCTCGACGGGCCAGGCATTGTCGAACACCACCTACTGGACGCCCGAGTTTACCGGGTTTGATCGTTACGTGGCATTGGTGCAAGCGGGCAAGACAACCATTGGATCGCCTTTGGCTATTTACTCGAAGAATCCGCGGACTAGCGATTCGCCTGGGCGAATGAATTTTGAACTGTCGGACAATGGGGTCCAGGTCAGTTCGCTTGCGGGGAATTCGGTATGGCTAGAATATCGGACGGCGCCGACTCGATTCGGGACCGATGAATGGAGCTCGAGCACTACCTATGCCGTCGGTGATTTAATTTATCACGACGCCACCGCCGAATGTTATATCTCGATCCAGGCGGGATCGAACCAGACGCCGCCCGCCGGGGCCTACTGGACGAAGCTAGACTTCCCTTACATTTTTGAGCGATGGACGGTCCAGGCTTGCTACGCCGACCTACTCGCGAGCGACGGCCAGACGGCAAAATCAATTTCAGAACTTCAGAAGGCGGATGACCTTTTGGGCGACCTATCAACTAAAGAATCACCACAGACTCAATGGCCTCGGATACAAGTGGCCAGGGTTTCATAATCATTAAACATCATGGCAACATCACCAAACGTAAACGTTCGCAATCTAACCGGTGGCAACGGTTCTGTTTTCGTAAATTCCGACACCGCGGTGGCCGGAGATTTTTACGCTATTCAATTCTTAAAGACCACTCAGATCGACGCATTGACGGGCAATATGGAAAATTCCGCGGCGTTAATTTCTGCTAATCACGAATTTAGTAGCGGCGAAGTTATCTACGGCCGTTTTCAGAGTGTTCAAATCGACAACTCCGGTGCTTGCTTGATTTATCGAAGCTAATGTCACTTGGAGTAAATAGTGTGAGTCTTGGACTCGCGGCCGGGTCGGCAGGTACTAGCTCCGGCGCACCCATTGGCGGCGTTTCATACACCAACTCCGCAAGCGTTCGCTTTGACGGAACGAATGACAATATGCAGCTTGCTTCTCAGATTGAGTACACAGGGGCATTTACTTTCAGCATTTGGGTCCATCCAGTATCCGGCAATGAAGGATGGATTTCCGCTGGGACTAGTGGGGCTTCCGGCCCTTGGCTAGATTGGTACGGAGCGGCGTATGGAAACAGTTGGGTGCTACGAAATATGGGAACTATAAACGGGACTGCCGGAGCCGCAAAAGCCGGTGTATGGTATCATATTGCGATAATTCGCGACAGTTCAAATGTGGTGAAAATGTGGGTAGATAATTCGCAACAAGGGAGCAACAGTTCTTTTACAGGCACGGCTGAATTTTCACAGTTTGCGGCGTACTCGTCCGCAGGAAATACGGCATTGAATGGGTATTTAGACGAAATTGCTTTTTGGGGATCCGACCAAACCTCTAACCTTGCGGCTATTTATAACTCTGGACTCGGGGCAGACCTAAAGGGATTGTCGCCGGATTACTGGTATAGAATGGGAGACATTAATGGAAGCTCTGGTGATACCATTGCCAACCAAGGAAGTGGAGGCAGTAACGATGGCACTTTAACGAATGGCCCCACTTATAGCTCCAAAGTACCCTACGTTTTGCCCCCTCAAACGAATTCTCTAGGTGTAGATTTTGACGGCACGGATGACTATTTAGCTATCGCCGCTAACGCTTCGTTGAATACGGCGGGGGATTGGAGTTTTACCGCGTGGATCAATGCAGACGATTTAAGTTCGTATGAAGCTATCGCGGCGAAACGAACGGGCGGCTACGATTGGCAGTTTGCCGTGAGTGGCAGTAAATTAACTTTATATTTTGGGAGCGGAGTTACTGTGAGCGGAAGCACGACTCTGAGTACTGGCACTTGGTATCACGTAGCTTTTACCGTGGATGTCGGAGTAACTAACGGCGTAAAATTATTCGTAAACGGCACACAAGAAAACAACACGACCACAAGTGCCACTAGTTCTAACGCCGGAGCATACGGATTAACCATTGGTGATAATACTATACCCCGGTGGTGGAACGGAAAAATGGACGAGATAGCGATGTTCCACACGTGCCTTACCGCCGAAGAAATTCACGTTGTCTACAATGATGGCGTTCCGCCCGACATAGACTCTTTGTTTCCAGTAGCGTGGTGGCGACTTGGGGACGGCCCTGGCGATACGGACTCTGGTGGAGGCACACCGGCAAACGCTGATACTGTAGGGACAATAGTAAATCAAGGCAGTGCGAACACAGGGTCTGGTCAAGGCAATGCGACTGTTGTAAATGCCCCCACATACACTAATTCAATACCATCTTAACATTATGAGCAGAACTTACGTGATTCTAGACGCAGACGAAGTGGGAGATATAGTATTCTCGGAAGTTGAGGAAACTTCAGAATCTACGCTTCGCTACAACCTAGCGGAAACTCAAACTTTCGTGAAGTACGAAGGAGCTAAACCTCGATTTCTCTACGGGAAGACGACCTACACTCATTCCGAAATCCTAGCGATTCTGGAAACTAACGCATGGAGCAACCCTCCACCTGAATGAGACTGCTCGCAATATTCATGCTTATTGTTTTTACGGGATGTTCTTGGGCTAAATTGGCTCCAGTAGGTGGTGCCGTAGCAGGTGGGGCGGCGGGATCGGTAGGCGGCCCAATAGTAGCAGGGGCTTCCGCGGGAGCGGGTTACACGGCCGGTAAGCTTTATCAGTTGTCCCAGGAAAATAAAGAGCTCGCGGCCGCGATTACTTCCGGCGACGTCGATGCAATAGTAAAAGAACGGATCAAGCATGGTTTAGCCGAGCAACAAGATTCATTTACTAGTTTTGTAGGCTCGGTAAAAAAGATTCTCTACGTGGCGGGCACCCTTTTGCTTTGCTACCTGGCATTGCCATTTCTTTGGACTAAAAAATGTATGGATGCCCATCGAGTTGAAACTGATCAAAAACTGACTAGGGCCCCATTCCCGAAACGCCCGACAACGGGAAAAGATAAATGAAAAATCTTAAACATCTGAAAGAATTTTACTTAGCCCTTGGTCGCACCGGCAAGGCCCTTGCTATGTTGGCGGGAATAGCGATTATTTTATTTATTCTCGAGCTTTTAGGCGGATGCGCCTGGCGATTTTAAGATGATTAGCCGCCGTCAGTATTTTCAGTTAGACGACCAACCGAAGCTTGATGGCGATCGGTCTTTTCGCGGACTGAAGAGCTACCCGGATGCGGGGGCCCTCGAAGAAGGTTATCTGGCGGAGGCGGCGAACGTTCGCCAGGATGAGAATAAGGTCCGAGTGCGGCGAGGTCTCGAAAGGAAAGCATATTGGGGGAGCGGCAAAGCCGTCCTCGGCGCCGGTCGATACGCGAACTCTTACGACGCTACTCCCGCCGATGAGATCGCCATTGCGATCGCGTCGGAAGCGTACCTTTACGATCCGGGCGCCGGGACAACAACCACGGTGCCCTACCAAAGTGGGCAAACTACTGGAGCGGCCGAGTTTCTCCAGGCGTTCGGTTCGTTATTTCTGTTTCGAGGTCGCGGGGCTTCTACTCCGGCTACCATTCCGTTTACCCTCGGCAAGTATCCGCTTCGTTACGACGGGCAAGAAATCGTTAGTCCGACTGATGGCGGCCTTTTAAAAATGCCGAAAGCGTGTTGCATTCTCCAGGTGCATGGGCCTCGCTTGGCCCCGATCGCCTGGTCGGGCGGGACCACGTATTCTATCAACGCCCTGGTCGAACACTCCGGGCGTTTCTACCGGGCGATTGCGGGATCGACGGGCGAAGCGCCGCCGAATGCGACTTACTGGCTTCGGATCGAATATTCGTCCACGCAGTTGCCATTCGTTTTGTTTGCCACCTTGGACCTCGCTCCTATCGAAGAGCGATCCGCGACTTTCACTTTCGACTCTGCCACAGGCGCGGTCACTTCGGGCCCGACGGGTCACGGCTTCGAGGAAGGGGAATTGATAAAGATTACGGGGACCACCTCCGCGGACGGCACCTGGGAGGTGCATCGCGTCGATGGTTTCTCGGTGACATTGAAAACAGTTCCGAGTCCCGCGTCGAACGAGAACCAGAGCACGTCGCCTCGGCCGCTCTGTTGGTCCGAGTCGGAAACATTGACCGCCGCCGACTTCGCGGTGATGGCGGGAAACCGGATGGCCCTGCGAGCGGACAACAACAACGTGATCTTTTCGGCATTGATGTCCACGGAATTCATAGGCGAAGACTTATCCGAGACGACGGCCGAAATGCTTTCTTTTAATGAAGGAACGAGCGATTATATCGTCGGACTCTTCCCTTTTCAAGATGACGACATGATCGTCTTTAAGAGAAATTCGATTCACCTGGCGCCCAACCTCACGGCGATCGCCACCGAGCCTACCGAGATTACCAGGCAAATGGGTTGCGTGGAGAGAAAGACGATCGCGGGCGCGGGCGGCCTGGTTTTCTTCTTATCCGATTCGGGAGTTTACGCAATTGACGTGGGCGTCAAGGGCGGTGCGAAGATCGGCACTTCGGCGGCGCATTTGTCAATTACCGACAAGCCTCTTTCTGAAGACATACAAGACAAGATCGATGGGATCGATTGGGCAAACGTAGGCGCCGCCCGCGGCGTCTGGTACGACAATCGCTATTGGTTGGCTATTCCCGAAACGGGATCGGGCGGCCAGGCAAAAAAGATTTTGCTCTACAATTCAATTTTGCAAGCGTGGGAGTCGGTCGATTCCTTGCCGATCGGCGTGAAGGAATTCTTGCTCCTGGCCTATGGCGGCCGACAACGTCTTTTCATTATAGATTACGAGGGAACTCGTTACCTGGTTGATTCCGTAGCGGGCGCCGATCAATACGGAACAGGTGGCTCGCCTTCCACCGCAAACGTGGCCGCCTCGGCAACGACCAGGGCATATGATTTCGACGACTTGAATCAGAAGCGATGGCTTCGCACCGGAGTTTTGTACAACACTCTCGATTCGGCGGCCTCATCGATTCTGGTCACACCATCAACCGTAAGCCCTGCCAAGACTCTCCCCACTAAAACTTTAACAGGCACGACCGCGGCCGAGGAATTGAAACGAATTCCGGTACGCGGGCGGGGCCAAAGCATTCAGTTAAAAATTGACAACCAAAGCGGCGGCCGATGGGAGCTTCGCGAGGTCCGAGTGGAAGGATCGATCGCGGGCCGCGGCCTTCAAAACTACAAATAACCATGGGCACATATCTTACTAAGGGAGTTACTTTCGCGAGCGGCGATACGGTAACGCATACTAATTTAAACAACCTCGTTGACAACGCGACTTTCACGGCGGGTGGAATTGGGTCGGCCGCGCTTTCAGCGAACGCTTCGAGCGGCGTGATTACGGGCAACACGTCGAAGGGGGCTCCCGCCTTGACCGACCTTGTGCTTCTGCACGACGCCTCGGCCAACACGCTCCATAAATCGACCGTGGGTTCTCTCGGTGGCGTTCCGGCTCCCTGGACCACGACATTGAATGGAAATGATTTCGAGCTAGGGCGGTCGGGCTCCGGGGATTTTAAATTGACTTCCGGCATGTTTAAGGTCGGGGCCGATTATTACGTCGAATCTACGGGGTGGACCGTCCAAACGGATGGAACCGGAACAAGGTACTACGACTCGTCCGACAATCCCGGAGCGATGATTTATTCTCAAGCCTCGGCGTCGGTTTCGGTGGTTCCGATTTCGGGCACGAACAACATAACCCTTAATTCCATGGGGCCAATCGTGGCATCCCCGTCGAAAGCAGACGAATCTGCGGGCCTTACTGTTCACGCCCATGGCGCGTCCTGGTCTTCTGAAAACGACGCCCATGACCATATCTGGTCGATGTTGCCCGAGAAGACCGGCGGATTTGTCGTTCAGAAAAGTGGCGGTGGCGTCGGGGTGGATGAAAAAATCAAGCTATTCGCCCAGGACGGGATCGAGCTCTACGACAACAACCCTCTGGCCCAGGCTTTTTTCAAGGCGTCGAACGCGCTGATCGTGGTGAACGACACCGGGCTTGACACGGATTTTCGAGTCAACGGAAATGGAGTGGTCAGCATTATTCAGACTGATGCGGCTACCTCGGCGGTCACAATCGGCAAGTCGATTTTCTACCAGGGTGGTCATGTGAAATTACTGCCTGTAAGTACGGCCGCGCTGAACGCATTGAGTTCCCCGCCCGAGGGCTCGATTGCGTATTGCACCGATGGCAACGCGGGAGCGGATTGCCTGGCGGTCCGAGATAGTAGTGGGGCCTGGAAACGGATCGCGCTCGGAACGGCGATCGCAACATCCTAAAATCCAGATGATGCATTGGGAATTCTTTGAGATGATCGTCCTGGGCCTTTTTGGCCTGGGTGGGTTTTTCCTTAAAATGATTTTCTCTCGGCTCGAGTCGAACGGCAAACTGTTGACTGAAGGCTTGGCCGACCAGGCGGCCATGAATGAAAGAATTATTTCGTTGTTTCGGAATTATGATAAGCTCGAGACCAAAGTCGAACATCTGGCCGAGCGAAAATAAATGGCTAATTTTGAATTCGATCCCCAGGCTTTTGTGCAGAATGCCGCCGCACGAGGAACGACTCGGACCGATGCGACGAAAAATTGGGAAACGCTTTTGGGTTTGGGGAGCACCGCCATGCACGTGGCCAATCCGATCCTGGCGAACAATCCCCGGCAACAGTCCCTAAGATCGTCGTACGTAAATGCCTACGACGCCTACAACAAGATTTCGCCCGCCGTAAATGCTTTCAGCCGGTATGAACAGGCAAGTGAATTGCTCAACCCAGACACGGGTGGTGCCGCCGCGAGTAGGGTCGCGAGCCTGGAGAACATGACCCAGACCGCGGCCGACGCTCTGTCCTGGACAAATCCCGTTTTAGGGGTATCGACCTGGCTGAACTCTCTGACCGAAGACGAAGAGAATCCTTACGGCCAGATACCGATTCTAAAAGACCTGGAGAAGGGCAAGGATTGGGTGGCGGCGAAACTAGACGAGACTGACTTCGGCCAGGCTTTGAGGGAAAAGTCGAAGGCGGCCTGGGATGCGACGATCGGGAAGGTTATGGATACCGAGACGGGCCGCGCGATTTACGATGGAACGACCGACGCTTTGACGGCGGTGGACAAGTATTTACTTATGGGTCTGGCGCCTGGTTTGCATGACGCCAAGGAAGGGCTCGCGTACAAAGGTTACGTTGGTCTCGATCGAGCGGTGCGCGGGTATTTACCCGGCGGTATAACTCCCGCCGAGTACAAGATCGAAAAGCACGGCATGGCCGAAAAGGAATGGTCCCGCGATTTCTTACGCCAAGGAATTGATGGCGAGCCGGGCGGCGGATCAATGGATAAGCTTTGGGAGATGCAAACTATTTGGTCGAACAGGAATCCGCCTAACCGCTCGACAAATCCATTAGCCGACGAAGTTTGGTCAGACGATTCGCCAGGTGGGTCCGATGTCTATTATCCCGATGACGTGGCGAAGCTTTACGTCGACGCGGGCGGCGACGTTAGCGACGCAATCGATTTCGCTGAAAAGCATGGCGTCTCGCCAGAAACTATTGCAGACAATTTTGATCCGCTTTACACTTCCGAGAGGCGATTCGAGGCTTATGGTAATGGGGAAATATCCAACGTCGAATGGGTGGAAAATGCCTGGGACCGCGATGCAACGCCCGACGAGTTTCAAGAAATGATGAACGAGGGAATATCCTCAGAAGTTATTTATGACCGCGGAATTGAAAGTGGTTTGGAAGGTAAAGAAGTTATGTCGCGAACGGGCATGGATAGAATTCATAACGCTATTGAAATTCTTGGTTTCGAGCCCGATTCTCCAGAGTGGTTTTCGATGAGTCCCGTAAAAATGAAAAGCCATTCAGCGGAATATTCTAAAGTTCAAACATTGCATTTGCAAGAGGCTGATGGAAAATGGACGCCGGTCCAAAGAATGCCGGCATTTTGGAATTGGCTCGACTCGAAGCGAAGCAAATTAGGAAGGGCCGGTTTTGAAAATTATATGCACAACCTTTACGGTGGGAACCCTTTGCAGAATCCTCACGTGCGAGCGGGAATGAATTTCGATAAGCCTAGCGCTCAGTTGCGAGGCCCAAACTACGATGGATACTCTGGTGAAATCCAATACACTCACGTTTTGAACGTGCATAAATGGTCTCGAGTGGTTTCGGCTTTCTACCAAGAAATGACAAACAAAGTCGATGCGGACATGATTGAGCAGAAAGGCCGCGATTTTGGAATGGCGGCTGAAATATCTAGCTCAATGCCTCGTTTTTCTGGTCAAGATATCTTGATGAGAGAACTGGAACTTCCGACGCCGTCGCTTCCGAAAGGCGTAGTGACATGGGGAGCCCTTGAGCCGGTAAACTAAATTTAAAGGATAAAAATTATGGCAACTTACGTTAATGGACAGAGACAAAGACGATCGGGACCACCATCAGGAAGCGGAACGGCACCACCGCCGGCACCACCGCCGGCACCACCGGCGGCGACGGCGCGACCGACTCTGTTGCCGCCGAAAGGAGAGGACCCGGAAGTTGACGCTTTTCTTCTCGCTAGAAAACAAGCGTCCGAGGAATACGATGCTTTGTCCGAAGAGGAGAAAGCGGCGAGCGATAGCGATAAAGCCTTTGCCACCACCGGCGACCACATTCTCGACCAGGTAGTGAAAAGCTACATGAGGGACGACTATAACCTCACTCGCGAAGAGGCAATTGCCTCGGCCGAGGAAAGTTTGAAGACTCGCCAGGCGGAAATGGCGAAGAAGGAACTGGCGGACTATCAGTTGTCGCAGGGTTACGACACCCAGGAAACTCTAAAGAAAACGGTGGAAGCGTTTGAATACCGCAATTCCTTGGCTCCAGGCGATCCTGGTTACGCGGAAGCCAATCAAGTATGGCTACAATGGGCTCAAGAATCCGACCAAAAGGTCAACGAGCAAAAGAAGCTTGAGGGCTTGAAAGCCCAGATGGACAAGAATTTCATGGACCCGGAGTGGTGGACCTGGGACAAGGCGAAGAACGTACTGACGGGCTTGGCCGCGGGCGCTTACATTGGCGACTTGTGGGGATGGTGGGGAGACGATGAGGAGCCGCCGACCTACGACATGGACGAGCAAATATCAAAAGCGGCCCGGGCGATCACGAACAAGGAAACGCGGCGAACGGTGATGGAAGCCGAGATGCAAGACACGCCCGGCTATTCCGACATCAATCAACGGACGAAATACGAAGAGCAGTTCGGGCCCTTGGGCGACGCCGCGTTCGGGAATGAAGAATTCGGATCTACTTTTTTGGATCGCTACACGGCCGACAAATCCACCTGGGGCGCCGACGGCACACCAGGCACCGCGGACGACATGGATCGAGGTGATTGGCTCCTGGATAATTATCGAAAGGGCGAGCCCGGCGACGAGGCCAACGCTTGGCTCGGCCGAGAACTATCGGCAGTCGGTCAAATTGATCGGGCGGGCGAAGAGTTCAGCGAACTCGAGAGGAAAAGCCTGGTCAACTCTTTGGACGAAGCCGCCAAGTTTTATTTGCCAGAGGATGCGGGTGGCTATGGCTACGATCCCAACGACTTTAGAACCTACGAACAACAGGAAGCAGTTGACTATGCTAGGAACGCGGCCACGGGCCCCGTGATGAATGCCCTCGAGGGTAGCGTCCTGGACGAGCTCAACAAGGGCCGCACCTTGACCGACTCGGAATACCATCGAGTGGGCCAGGGCGCCTTGAAGCGGATGGCGCCGGGAATGCAACGGCAAATGAACGCTTCGCAAGGTGGTGCCGCCAGGTCCATCGACGAAGTGCTCGGCCGATCCGACGCTCGCCTGGCGCAACGGCAACAAGCCGCGGGCCAATTCGCCCAGATTCAACAGAGTTACGCCCCGGCGTTATCAAACATTATAAACGCGAACACTATGGACCCATTGAAGGCGATCGGAGTGGACGCGGGAACGGGACGCCAGGCGTATTCAACTTCGGGCCAGGGCCAGAGTGCCGCCATGTACGATCCGACCTCGGCTTATGCGGCCGCGGGAGGAGCCCAGGAATATCGAACGGCGGTCGAAGCGTGGAGCAACCAACAATCTACGACCGATAAAATTATTGATACCGCAAAAATCTACGCGCAAGCAACATGAGCATACGAACTTTCCAGGGAGCAGGGTTCAACCCCGTATCGACAATGGACGCCAGGATGGCGCCGCAAGCCCGAAAGGACCAGGCCATGGCCGTCATCCAGGAGATGAACGAAAAGGACAAGGCCGAGAAGGAGAAAGACAAGGCCCTAGCGGGAGAGACGAAGCGGTTAATGAAGATGGCCGAGGCATTCGGGGCCCCGCCGGGACAAGTTCTGGCCTGGGACAAAGATCAGTTGGCGGGCTACGTTGAAGGCACGATGAAGAAAGCGGTCTACGATCGCGACGTTTCCGCGAGGAAGCTCGGAGAAAAACAGGATTTGCGAGCCGAGCAAACGGCGAAAGCGCAACTGGATGCAAGCGCCGAAGCCAAGAGGTCCGCCAGGTCTCGAGCGATCACCGCGGACGCGGGTTTGCGCTTGAAGTATCAAGAGTCGGAGCGGGAGCGAAAACGCCAAGACGACACCGATAAATCTTTGGGCTTGGCCGTATTGGAAAGCTTGGAAAGAAAAACCAAGGCGAATAAAGGAAAAGACGTTGGCGATCCGGGGTATTCGCCTTTGAACACTTTGGAACTTTTGGCCGAGCGTTTTGAGAAAGACACGGGTTCGACCAAGGGTTTTACGGTTACTGAAGAAATGATCGAGGCTTTTGGTGGCCAAAAAGGATTGAACGCGGGCCAGGCTACCCTGGGCACCAGAAATATCGCGGAAGACCCAGGGCCAGACCGCAAATTCGGAACGGACGACGACAAAGGAAGTTTGGGCGTCCAATCTTACGTCACCAATCCCGATGGAAGTATTAGCTTGGGCGGAAGCTTTAGAACTGCGCAGTCCTATGGCGGTAGTGCGCCGACGGGTCCGCGTCAGTCTCTGAGTACGGACAACAACAAATGGGAAAATCTGCGTAGAGAAATGTTAGCCGGCGATGTGGATCGCGTTGAATATTTGGCCGGCCAAATGTTCCAGGATGATCTTGGCGACCCGGATTTGGACAAAGTGGCCGAGTGGAAGGCTCTGACCGAAAACGTTAAAGAACTTCGAGCGACAAAGAAAAGGGCCGAAGCGGTCTTGGCCGATCCCGGCTCCACGCAACAAGCGCGGGATTTAGCCCAAGCTTCGCTTGATGAAGCGGATGCTCAACTAAGCAATCTTTAGTCGTGGCGATCAACCTAACTAGACTTCGGTCCTTGTCGGCCGATATGGATGCCGCGTATCAACCGTCCAGAGTTTCCTTGGAGCCGCAAGAAGAAGAGGAATTTCAAAAATTCTGGGCCGAGGACGCGGCGGTACAGGATTGGCGGATCGATCTCATGGGCGGCGACGTTCCTAAAAGCCCGGACGATCCCCAGGAACAATTTGATTATCGAAAAGCCTGGAAGGCGGGCGATCGCCCCGAGATTGTTCCCGACAAGGTCGGGAGGATGGTGAATGGGGTCCGAGTGTTCGACGACTCCTGGCATTGGGGCTCGACGGGAAAGGATCGGGATCACCCCACATACCACAAGCAGTTTTTGAATTCCGACGATCCCCAGGAAGCCAGGATGGCGAAAGACCTGGAATCCTTGCGGGCCCGTCGCGCAGGTAGTAATGGAGACGGCGGCAACATTGATCCCTGGTGGCAACAACCATCGAAACCCGCAACCCAGGAAGTTGCGGGGGAGCCGGCGCCGACCGCGGCCAACACCGCCGAGCCAAACGAATTTCAAAGCGTATGGATGGCCATGAAGCGAAGTCTGTATGGTTTGCGATCGGGCGACGCGGCCAATGAGTTGAGCCAAATTTACGACGCGATCGAATATCAGCGGAAGGAATGGGATCGAACCAACAAGACTCTCGATCCCGTAATGTACTCGCCCGCCCGCTTCATCAACGAAACGGACATACTTACCCCGTCGAACATGGGTCGCGTCCAGGGAATGCCTCCCAGGGATCGAGTGACCGCCGGGGCCGCTTCCAATCCGTACATGGTAGATCGAGTTTTAGACGTTAAGACCGGTGAATACGTTCCCGCGGACGCCTGGAGAAGTAATCTCAAAGGCCAGTTCATGCGCAGGGAAATCGAGATGCCCGAAGGCGTTGAGCCTGGGCAATACGGCCAGGCGATCTCGGCCTCGCTTGGGCAACGCGGGGTAGATGATCTGAACAAGCCAGGTAGAAATTGGATTGGGCCCAGGGAAAACTTTGGTCCGACCGAGGGTATCCTGGCGACCGAGTCGAACAGGAAGAAGATTCGGACTGCTCGCTATAGGCAGGTCAAGCGTTGGGCCTCCATTCTGGCCGAGAACGAGGAACTAAAGAATTATATAGCGGGCTATTACTCGAAAGGGTACAAGGATTTTATGAACGATCCGGGCTTCGTCACCTTCATGTCGAACCCGATCGAGAACGTGGCTAATATCATGGGTGAGTCGGCCGGGCCGATGGCCGTTTCGGTAATGGCGGGCATGATCGGAAAGGCGGCGGGAGGATTGCCGGGCATAATGGGCGGCCAGTTCGCGGCCTCGCATCAAATGGAATACGGCAGTCATATAGTGCATGAGATGCTAGATCACGGGTACGACGCATCAAACCCGTCTCAAGTCCGCCAGTTTTTTCGGGATATGATCAAAGACCCGAAACTCTGGGACCAGGTGAAGTCCGACGCTAACGCCGCGGGCGTAATCGTCGGAAGCTTCGACGCGATTACCGCGGGCCTGGCGGGGCAGTTTGCAAAGATGCCTATGCGGGCCTTAAACAACTTCAAGAAAAGTCGTGTAGCAACCAAGGCGGGCCTGGAGATGGCCCTGCAAATGTCCGGTGGTGGAATGGGTGAAGCGGCCAAGCAGTTTTACTTGGATGGAGAGGTTACGGACGGCATGGCCATATTCCATGAGATCATTGCCGAGATCGGGACGACTCCGGCCGAAGTGGCGACGGCCGTTTACGGCGTGAGTGATGCCAGGGTAAACCGATCTCTAGGTAAAGAGGTCAAGGCATACCGCCAGGAAGTGAGTTTGGCGATAGAAGACTATGCGGCCGAGAAAGGGATGAGTCTCGAGGAATTTTTGGCGAAGCCCGAAGGAGCCGAGGCCAAGAAGTTGATGGACGAGCTCGCGGCGGCCGAGAACGACCCGAGCTCGATCATGGAACAAGCCCGAGAGGAAGGAGCGTTGAAGGAAGCCCTGGACGCTACACCGACGGCGGACGAACAAGCGATCCTGGACGAGCTCGTTGAGCTACAGAAACAGGATTTGGGAGAGTTCTCGAAGGACTCGCAGAATAATTTACCGCCGGACACGCACACCAAACCCGAAGACCAGACTTTGACCCGCGGCGAAATTGTTGCCGCCGTCCAGAAAAAGGTGGATGCCCTGGGAACGAACGCGCCCGGCGTAATGGTGTATACTGACCCGTCGGAAATCGTTCGGTCGGCCTGGGTGGCTAAATCCGAGGCGAAACAGGCCATGCTCCAGGAATCTACGGCCGAAGCCCAAAAGGAGTTCGATGAGGCGAGCAATGAACTTGCCAGGGCGTTGGAGGATTTTCAGCAGACTGCGGCTTTGGGCGTCGAAGTGGGAAGTCTTGACCCGAAAATCGAAAGCGCGCTCAGACGGCGAGAAAAGGCTTGGCAGACTGTTCGACGAGAGGCGGGCCCCGAGGCCGCCAAGCGAGTTGAGGAGGCGGCCGACGCCGAGCTTGACGCTCAAGCTTTGGCAATTGAACTCCAAGACGAAGGTGCGGCCGTTGAAGGATTCACCAGGCGAGGAAAAGTTTACTTGCGTGACGGTGCTTTCCGTAACGCGGATCGCGTAGCCCAGGTATTCGATCACGAAGTGGTCGGTCACGTCGGGACCGAGGAAGTCCTGGGGGAAATGAAGAATCGTTTTTACGCCCGCGTGGCGTCCAAGTTTTTGAATGATCCCGACTATGCCGACATCGTTGACGGCCTGGTTGAGAATTATTTGAGCGAGGAAGAACAAGCGGCTTTTACCGCGGGGGAAAAGATACCGGTGGGCAAACGCATACTGCTCGCCAAGGAGTTCGTCGCCAAGCTCTCCGAGAACATGGACTCAATGCGGACCGAAAAAGCCAAGGGCCTGGCCGCCTGGGCCCGCAAGAACCTCTTTGGCAAGGTAGATAAAAAAGTATTCCTGGACGGCGTGGAAAGCTTTACCGACCAACAGGTGCTTGGCGCCCTTTCCCTGGGAGCTCGAGCGACCCAGGCGAACAAGGCGGTCCTGGCCAGGGCCCGCAAGATAGCCAACCGCGAACGAGCGGCCGCCACGGCCGAGACGCAATTCTCGAAGGGCGCGGTCGCTAAAACGGATTCGGGCATAGTAAAATTAAGTTTGCCGTCGGAAGTTTTGGGCGAAGCCAAGAAGTTGCAATCGAGGATTCTCGAGACTGATGGCTCGGTGAAGGCGATCGGTGAGGAGTCGCTTCACGTTACCCTGGTGAATCAAAAGTTTTCCGATCCCGAAAGGGATTACGCGGTGGCGCCGCCAAATTTCCCGATCACTCTCGAGGCTCCTCAGAAAAGAACTGATGGCAAGAAGTCCAGTTGGTATTCTCGGATTCGCGAGCAAGAGCAAATGCGAAACTACCAGGAGGAACTTCACGGTGAACCCGTGGACCAGGATCGCGAGTTTCATGTTTCCCTGGCGAATGCCACGGGCAACCCGAGAGATTCGTTGGCGTACCCGCACAAGGCTCAAGCGACCGAAACGCTTTTCTCGAAGGCCCAGGCGGCGGAACTGGTGAACCCCATGACCGAAGTGATTTTGCCGAAGCTGAAAGGCAAGGTCTCGAGAGGTCAATTCGAGTCCATGGTCAAGAACACTCGAGGGGCCCAGGCCATGTACGAGTGGATGAACCCGGATGCGTTCTGGGAAAACCAATTCGATCCCATCAAAAACCCGCTATCTCTGGACCAAGTAAAGAAAAGGTTGGTGGTTGAAAGTCGCGGCCGCGTCAGTCAGATGCCGTCAAGCGCGAAGTATTTTGTGGTTTTTGATATAGGGGGCGAATTCGCGGGCAAGACAACACCGTTTCCGATACCGGCGGAGCGGACGAGCGAGTTCCTTTCGCGGGAGGCCGCCGACAAGGCGATTGAGCAATTTGCGAAAGAATTAGGCGAGCTCGGCCCGAAGGGAGCCGCCGCCAGGGCCGCGGCCGCACACTACAATTGGAGTGTTCCTGGTCCGAAACAATCAAAGTCGGTGCCCGCGATCGCGATTGAATCCTGGATGAATCAAATACAGACCGGGCCAGGCTTGCGAATTGTCCGTAACGTCAGAACCGAAAAGAGCGGTGGGGAATGGAATTTGTACGACGAGGATGGTGATTTCGTGGAAAGTTACTATGACCAGGAGTCCGCTCAAGAAGGATTGGACGAAATAGAAAACAGGTTGCGGGACACCGCCTTTGAAGAAGCCCAACAAGAATGGGCTCAAATGGTGGAAGCCGAAGTCGATGAACGTGCCGAAGAATTGGTCGATGAATGGCGAGAAGAGGAAGGTATGTTCGAGAATATGCCCGAGTCGGTACTGAATTCCTATGCGTCGGAGTCTTGGTTTGAGGAAACTCCCGACAAGAAGCCCGATTACGAAAAATTTGATTCATTGGCTCGCGAGCAACTTCTGGAACAGGGGTTGATTCAAGAGGAATTCGATACCGATCATTGGTATGAGACCGAGGCTTACGAAACGGATTGGATCGGCAACACCGAGGCCAGAATCGAAGAAGAAGAAGGCGGTGCAAAATGGGAAGAGTACACGATGGAGGGGGACCAAGACGACTCCTCTTATTACGAAGCGGTGTACGAGCAACCGCAATGGGCCGGGTCAGTTTACAATCACGCCTACTCCGGTGATACCGCCATGCCGTTCTGGGTCCGCGGGAAAGACAAAGTGGATGCTGATGGTTGGGACGTCCGTTTCATCGAGGAATTTCAAAGCGACGTGGGAAAGGACAACGTCATGCGCGGGCTACATACTTTGGTGCCCGGCGACATTTCTGTCCTGGAGGAATTGGAACCCGTTCAGTTAGGCGATCTTCTGCATAAACCGATCTCGGAAATCGGCTATAAGAATTTAGTTTGGGTCGCGGACAACTTTATCGGTAGCAATGAAACCAGTTTGTACTTGCTTTACGCTCCCCAGGGCCGAGCTTGGACGGATGCCGAATCTAGAATGTCGGCGCCGGTGGAACTTTGGATGAAGCCGCCCAGGAATGACGCCGAGTTCTTGCAGAAAAAAGGTTTTGTAGTCGTAAACTCTCGAAAACTATCGTCTGCGGTAAGCCTAAAGGACTTTAAGGACTCTCTCTCGCCCGCTTCGGCTCTAAAGCGTGAAGTTGCAAGTCAGACTGCGTCCAATCTCAACCCAATGGCATCGAAGCATTGGCTAGGCGTAGCGATCCGAGCGGAGCTTCGGGCGGCCGTCGAAGATGGCATGGCATTCTTTTCGTGGACACCGGGATATGCTCAAGCGCGGCGAAACAATGGGAATCATGGCGCGGAAAAATTGATTGTTCGCGAAGATGCTCACGGTAACCTTTTGGGCACCGCGGTAAATTATTCGGGGGAAACGAAAGGAATGGGCCGTTGGAATAAAGACGGTTATTCCGATCGAGCTTGGGCCCAATTGGGGCCAGGTCTAGGAAACGGGCTCAACAAGAATTCATTCGACCAGGTGAAACGATGGCTCAAGGCGGGAGCCTTGGCCCCGGACGCTGAAATGGCGGAATGGATAAAAGGTAATTTTACATGGCCCGAAGGTACGCGCTCGCTTGTTTTGTCGGTACAAGCGTTGAAGGAACTTGATCCGCGGGCCGTGGTATATGATCCGCTGACCAAGGCCGAGCGCATGGTCTTTCGCCAAGGCGGCAAGCGGGCCATGTACGACAACCAGGTGAAGAATATAATTCAGCGCAGTTTGAAACCTGTAAAGGCGAAGGTGAATATGGATCACCGAATAACGCCTAATTCGTCTTATGGAGAAATAAGCGAGATAACGTACTTTATGGACGGGGTGCTAATGGGGATGGAGGAAGCCAAGGAAGGAGAGCCTCACAGGCCAACTGACGACGGGCCCACTTTCCCTGCGATGTCCGTGGATTTGAGGGATGAAAAAGTTAAGAATTTCATAAAGAACGACATGACTTTGTTTAGTAAGTCGGACACGGTTCCAACGGGGGAACATGGTGAAACGGCCTCGGAGACCGCGCAAGAAAAACATTTGGGCATGAAGTCCACCTTGTTCGACCAGGTGATCCCGAATCTACCGGGCACGTTCACAGGAGAACAGTTCCTTTCGGCCGTTGGTCTGGGCAAGAAGCCTGGGCCCGCGGGAGCGGCCGCGGAAGCCGAGGAAACGGGCCTGGCGGCCTGGGCCCGCGGGCAAAAGAAGATCACTCGCCTGGACCTCGAGGCAAAAGCCCTGGAGCTTACCCCGCAGCTTCGGGAGCGTTGGTTTATGGATGAACCTCATCCGATGGATGACGTCGAACGGTATCTGGAAGAAGAGCCGCAGATCGGTATGGCCCGCGCCTTCAAGGGCGGTCGTCCGATTCACGAACTCGGCATTCCTTATCGGCCATGGCACCATGACGTAAACCCTTCTAGATACGGAGTTAATTCGGGTTACAACGTGACCTTGGGCGGCGGTGAGAATTACACCGAGGCCGCGGTCGCGGTAACGAATCCGGGTAGAGTCAATTACACGGGCCCGCATTTTGGAGTCCAGGGAGAGCTTTTTCACATTCGTTTCGATCAACGCTTCTTGCCAGGGATCGGTAACGCCATGCTGATCCAGGAGATTCAATCGGACTTCCACCAGGGAGCGAAGCGACTGCGCGATAAAGAAGTTAAGAAATTGGCCGAAGAGGCGACGAGCGAGCGAATGAAAGAGTTTGAGTTCGGCGGCGTGAAAGGTGGAATCTTGACGGCCCGGCGAATTTTTGCGGATAAAATGATGTGGAGGACGGGCGTCCGGCTTCCTCGTGAAACAATGAGTCAAATGGTAGCTGACAGTCCCGAGTTTAAAAAATGGGATCGGGCTTACGACGCCAGGATGAAAGAAGTCCTGGCCGAGGAAACCGCAAAGGCGGAAAAGGAAATATCTCCGTTGGCCGGTTATCCAGGTGGCGACGCCGTCCAGGGCAGTTTTTCAGCAGTATTTAAAATGTCGGACAAGGCGGCCGATGCGATATTGGATAACATAGGAATGTACGGCCTGGACCACGTGGACGCCAATTTCATTGATTACGGTCGAATCGAGTCGGGCGAGGACGGGGCCAAGATGGAATTCAAGGGCCTTACGGAGGCTCAAGCCAAGGCAGTTGATGAGCTCCTTGATAGAGCGAGGGTGCCGTTACTGGAGCGACCACCTTGGGATATTTCTCAGTCCAAGGAGAGTGTTGAACAGAACGACGCCACCGCGCCTTTCCGTAAGAACTGGAGTTTGTTGGCGCTGAAATACGCGATCCAGTTGGCCAAGCTGAACGGCCTCGATCGCGTTGCCTGGCTCGACGGCATGGCCCATAACGAGCGTTACGACAAGGTCACGGAATATGGTCTAGCGGAAACGGGCGGTTACTTGGAGTATGACCAGAAGAACGCCGAGGGATTTTGGACGATTTACCCCGACGGCAAACAGTATCGCAAGGCGGAAGTTTACGACGACAAGGAAATCGCCTTTTGGTTCGGGGCCGAGGTACTGGCCAAGATGAAAGACGGCGTCGAACGAGTCAAGCTACCCGACGGCGGCGTGAAGGTGGGTGAGATGCCCTTTATAAATTTCTACGACCGTGACCTGGTGAACAAGGCGAACAAACTCTTGAAGAGCACGGGCGTCAAGGTCCGCCATGAGACGGGTATCTTGGAAACTGCAACCGGGTTGCAAGACGAAGGCATACACTATTTCGATTTGACCGAAGAGGTTCGCCGGGCCACCGACGACATGACTCTTTACTCAAAGACCTCGGCGTCGCCGGTGGTGCCCCAGACTCGAGCTCGCAAGGAAGCCAGGAAGAAAACGAACTTGCCGACCAGGGTGGCCAAGCATTTGACGCCCACGGAAGCGGCCAAGCCGAATAAGACAACCTCTGTTAAGTTGGTGGACCTGTTCGATAAATTGCCGAGCGTTCGCGAGATGGCCGCGGTGGCCGAGGCGGGCCAGGCGAAGCGGGGATGGTACGAGGGTTCGGTTTCGGTGCTCCTGGAAATCTTCGAGGACGACGCACCGCGGTTCGCCGCGTTGCTTGCCGCGTTGAGCCCGCAAACTTCCGTTGAGTCCAATTTGTTCAATGCGTTGGCCGTTTGGAAAAATTGGCTTTCCGCGGGGCGGCCGAGGGACAAGCGAAGCATCTTGCGGATCATGGCCGAGAGCGTGGAGTCCACTCCCATGGAGTCCAGGCCCCTGGACAACTTGCAGAAGCTCGCCAAGACGGTGAACCTGGCCGCCCGATTGTCGGGCATGGCCAGACGAAAGACGAAGACCAGAAATTACAAGCAAGCCTGGGCCGACTACCGGGCGGACAAGACCAAAGGAAACTTATTGCGGGCCTTTAACCTGGCTACGACTGCTTGGATGGGAATGACCGATGCTCACCGCAAGTCGATGCAAGCTTTCAGAGATCGGATCGCTCGCGTCAGCGTCATGGATGCCTGGGAAAACAATTCGGTGCGGGCCCTGCAACACGACTACGTGAAGCACGGTGGGCGCCCGCCCACGATTTCGGGGCCCAAGGTGAATTCGTTCATGCTCAATTTGATGGGCGTGGCCCATGAGGTGACGAACGATACCTGGATGGCCATCTTCGCGGCGATCGACCAAAAGCTTTTCGAGGGAGGTCTGAACGCCGCGGGCCAAATTGATCCGGCCGATCCGAAGGCCGATCCCGGCAAAGGTTTCGGCTACCTGGCCTTCACGGCCCGAGTGCGAGCCACCGCCACCTACCTTACTAAATTGACGGGCAAAACGTGGACGCCCGCGGAAGTCCAGGAAACCATTTGGTCCTGGGCGAAGGTGCTTTATGAGATGGCTACCGAGGGCAAGACGCCTCTGGCCGTTCTCGAGTCCGGAGAGATCACCGACGAAAAAGTTGGCGAAGCTCCGGACTTTGCGCAACTGTTCAAGGACGAACCACGATACACTAAACTTTTAAAAGACGCGGGCTATGGACAGAAAATCACTTCTCTCACTACTGGACGAGACGACGGAAGCTCAACAGGCGACCTCGGATTCGCTTCTGGCGAAGCAGGTTCACTTGCTAGAGATATTAGAAAAGGGCTCCTTGCCAAGTCCGCCAGGCGAATCGGCAAAGTCAAGAAAGCCCGCGAAGCCAAGGCCGCGGCAAAAGCTCGGGCCCGATCTAAAGGCGAAACCCAGTTCTCGAAGCAGGTAGGGCTCGAGGAAGGCCCAATTTACACCGAGGCCGACACTTTAAAGGATGGTGATGGAAACGCCATTACCTTTTATCGCGGAGAGCACGGCGACGTCGTTCATTCTTCGCCGTTTGATGCGACGTTGATAGGCACTCCCGCTTTTACGGCGGAACCCAGAGTGGCAAATGCTTATTCCGCGGCGGCCGAGGGCGGCCGCGTAGGTGCCTACCGACTGCGAATGAAAAACCCTTGGGTGGTGGAACCCGAGACCACCGGGGTAATGGATGCGGCTGAACTGAAGAACTTTTTGGGGCCGCGGGCCGAGCGAGTTTTTGCTTGGATCAAGGCAACTCAAGAAGAGTATGTGAATGAAGCGTGGATGGACCCGGAAGTGGGCGACTACGTAACTGAAGTTCAAGACCCGGAGGAGGATTGGTATACCGAAATATATCATCTTTTAAATCAGCCCGTCGGGCAATCCGAAGAGTTGCTACAGGATTCTTTTCTGGAAGCATTGAAGGAGATGGGATATGATGGAGCCATTTTCCCGTCGATGTTTGCGGGTGAAGGTTCCGCGGTAAATGACTTCCCTCTCGAGTACAGGCCGTTCTATCGAAGCCAGATCGTTTCGGCCTTTACCGGTGAAACGTTGTACTCGAAACAGGTGGACGCTCCCGATCCGGCGACGGGCCGAGGCAAGCTTTCGGTTCGCGTCCTGGAAGATGACCGCATTCCCGATTCGGTCAAGGGCAAGGTAAAGGTCGAATACGAAGTCCTGGGCAACCAGGTGGTGCTCGACCAGGCGATGGAGATTTTCAACGAGGGTCACGTGGTGGCCCGCAGTCAGTTCGAGGACATGGGG
>CETY01185061.1_pt1 | contig 37809 bp, 34 predicted proteins | sample 361551 | NCBI WGS metagenome assembly CETY01 (sample SAMEA2623135, study PRJEB7988) | marine metagenome | biome: marine biome (ENVO:00000447); feature: deep chlorophyll maximum layer (ENVO:xxxxxxxx); material: "saline water (ENVO:00002010), including plankton (ENVO:xxxxxxxx)" | depth 45 m | reverse complement strand
AAAATAATGGAATCCAAATTGAAAAATATATCTTTGTGTTTTAAAATAATTGACACATTTTTATCTGAATTAGATACAACAAATATTGAAAATATTCCAGATGGATTAAAATATTTTACAAAAAAACCTTTAAAAAATTATTATGAAAACAATTATAATTTTGAAAAAATAGTAAATCCTACAATTTTACAAAATCCAATAGCTGTAGGCGGTGGTCCATTAATTGATGAATTAAGAACTGCGATTAATGCTGATTATTCAGCGTGTATTGAAAAATTGAATTCTTTAAAAAGAAAAATAAAAAATAAATCTCTGAAACATACTATCTACTTCTACTTTACCGAATATATTATTCAACCAGAGAGAATAACAGGAAAATATGCTTTTGAAAAAATAAGTTTTATTCTCTTTTTATTTACAAATTTGTATTTTACTCATAAAGCACAAAAACTAGAAATAGAACAATTAATAAATTTTTATGAATCTATGAATGATAATGAATTATTAAATAAATACAACCCATCACAAACAAATGATGATAATTCACTAATTTCTACCATAAAACCATTTTATTTTATTTTTTCGAATATGCTGATCAATTTATTAAGTGAATCTAAAAGTTACGTAAAACATGCGTATTTGAGTAATGACGCATTACCCTCGCAAATATCTAAAGAAACATTTAGTATGTTTTTCAATAGCTTTGTCAATTTACATTCACATATAATTGAAATGCCAAGAGAAGAATTTTATGAATATATTGAAAATATACAACAATCTAATGGAAATCGTGTTTTGTTTTATGATACAATTTACTACACAATAATGTATTATATACCACTTTTGATTATTAGAATTCCAATAGAAAATTTACTTACTTTTTTTGATGTATATGATAGATATGTATTTTTCAGATTCTTAAGACAAGTTGATTTATTTAATCATTATCTTAATATAGATTCAGATTTATATACGCAATTTGAAGAAATTAGTTCCGAAATGAATAGTATTGCTTTTCCATTGGATATTAATGCTAATGATGGTGGCGTAAGATTACAAAAAGCAAACAAATTTTTAAGTTACAAACGTTTGAAAAATATAAATAAAAAAGCTATTCGCACAATTGATGAACTTATTACTATTATTAGCGAAACACATAATGGTTGGTTTGGATCTCTTTCACTTGGATCAAATCAAGTAAGTGGTCACGGCGGCGCATTGGCAAATTTAGTTTTTAATTATTTGAATCAAACTCCAGCTTTGACAGATATAATAAATAGAGTTGATAATTCAAATAATGATAGTGATGACATTTTAGTAGCTCATGTAGACAACAGAGGAAATATAGTTCATATTCCAGGAAATGTTGCTGGAATGATGATTATGCAAGATGGTAGTTTACAACCGGGCACTGGAAATGCAACACATCACCAATTTTTTGTAAATCCAGTTAATTTTCCAACAATTGAATCTGAAGTTAGAAATTTGAATATTTCTGGAGGAAGCAATGAAGAAAAAAATAAAATGGAATCTAAACTAAACGATTTGTATGTATCTTGTAAAATAATTAATTTCTTTTTATCGGATTTAGATATTAGTAATATCAAAAATGTTCCAGATGGAATCAAAAATTTTTCAAAATCACCAACTACTAATAATTATTACAAAAAAGTTTCAGATTTTTATTCAATGCCCGTTTTAAATAAAGAAATTGCGGTAAGCGGCGGTGCAGTTTTATTTGATGAATTGAAAGATGCCGTTTATTCTGAATATTCAAAATGTATAAATAAACTTGATTCTTTGAAAAAAAAAATTAAAAATAAAACATTCCTTCATACTATTTATTTTTACTTTTCTAAATATATAATAGCACCAGAAAATATAACAATTGCACCATTAAAAAAATCATGCTTTTTACTTTTTTTCTTTGGAAATATGATTCTTGTAAAAAATTCACAAAAAATGAAACAGCAAGAACTTATCGATTTTTATAATTATTATCATGAAAATCAAATTATGAATACGAGAACATTGTATCATAGATCGACTTCACTTATGAAAAATTTTAAATTTAAACTTGGCGATTTTTTATCAATGATTTTTGCATCTACTTTGGATATTAGTTTGGTAGACATAAATGAAAATCCATTTATGAAAGGAATTGAATTTGGGGCAACAATTTCAAGTGTTATATGGGCATTTGTAATGGACGCCGATTGGTCACCTCCTTCTCGTCCAAAATCGTTTAGCACTCTTTTCGAAGAATTTGTTAAAATACATTCAAATGTTCTTAGTATGTCAAGAGAAGAATTTAACGAATTTGTAATTGAAAATGCTCCATATAATGCAAAAAGTATATTTGTTGAAACAGTTTTCTATTGTATTACTACATTTATTCCATTTATGATAATATTAATACCATTTGATAAATTATTATCATTACTTGATGTTGATCAATATAATTTATTACATGGATTTTTGCGAAAAGTAGATAGTTTTAGAAATTATTTTGAATATGATTCACAGTTATATGAAACACTTTTAGATATTGAAGAAACATATACTTTACCTATACGAGATTACCGATGGACACCTGGTATTCCTGGTCCAGTAATAGGTTATGTATCTCCACAGGCATGGGATAATGATCCATCATTATCACAATATATCAGCAGTAGAGAAATAAACTATAATACTATAGCTGGTCCTGGTGGACAAGAAGAATTTGCAATGAGATTAATAGAAGAGATTTTTAATAATGTTGTTGATGCTCATAATAATTGGATATCTATTATGAGCATTACTAACAATAATAATATGGCTGGTTTTGACAACAAGTTATCAAAACTAATATTCAGTTATTTAGAAGAAAAACCAAACGCTGGTCATTTAATAAATCAATTGGATATAACTACAAATGATATGCAACTTGATCGTTTAAGTAATCCAGCACGACCCACATTGGAAGCAAGTGTTCGAAATATGCAAATAGGTGGTATAAAATCAAAAAAAACAAAAAAAAAGAAATTTTTAAGAAAAAAACATAGAACTAGAATGCGCATCAAATAAAATTTAGTCTATATAATAATGAAGACAAATATTAAATCAATTGTTTTAACTGTTTTTCTTATAGTATTTGTACTAATCGCATTGTTACCTTGCTTGTATAAAATGGAATCTTATAGTAACCCAACCTGTATTCATAAAGACAATTTATATAGTGCATACGATTATGCGAGAAAAGCAGAAGTTATGAATTATAATTATTCTCAAAACACAAATAACGCAAATAACGCAAATAGTGGAAATAGTAGTGAATCTATTACAACTCGTGATAATATATTGACTACATTTTTCTTAATTCAAAAATGTTTTTCAAATAGTTTAGAACAAATACATTCGATTGGTCATTTTGAAGTATTACGTTTTAACCAAGAAGTAAATGGTTTACGTGATAGTATCGAAAGAGATTTAAATAATTCACTAGATTCAGAAACAAATACTAAAAATCTAATTAGTAGTGGAATTAACAATATTGTAACATTATATATTAATCACGGTGGCGATAAGGATTATGTACCGAATTGCTTAGATAGAAATCTACAAAACAACAATTGCCAAAATTTGAATTTGGAGCAAAGTTCAAATTTTTATGATATACAAGATGCGCCAAACAAAAAAGTGAAAATTATCTAATTAAAATTTTTCTAATATTTTGTGTTGGATTTATCATATCTAAAACCAACCATCTATCATCAATCTCATCATTTAACATTATTTTACAAGGTACAATACCATTATTAGCAATTGGATAATATTTTGGATCCGAATCCAAAATATTTTGAATATTATCTTCAAATTTGACTACTTCTTTAAAATCTGTTATATCTTTTGATGGCTTTCTTTTTGATTCTATTAGTTTTCCTTTTTTGTTTGTCCATATATATTTAGTAGTTTTAATGATATTACCATAATCATCTGTTAAATATTTTGAATTTTCCTTATAATAATCATAAGTGTATGTAGAATTACCAATGACATCATTTGATACAATTATACCAATAGGAATTTTATTATCGTTTTCTTTCAAATCTTCAACTACCTTAATTTTTCCATTTTTTGTTATATAAACTATTCTACCAACAGTTGGACATATTTCACATTCATCGTGATATTGCATCATAATGACATTTAACCCATTTTGATGGATTTTTGTATTTAAATATAAATCATGTGTTTCAATTTTAACAGAATTATTTGCAACTAAACATAAATTTTCACAATCATGAGAAAGATAATCATTTTCTTCAATGCTTATAATACCAGAAGTTCCCGGTTCACCTTTTTCACCTTTATCACCTTTTTCTCCTTTCTCTCCCGACTCACCTTTAAATCCTTGAATACCAGGTATTCCTTGTGGACCTGGTATCCCTTGTGAAACTTGCGAAACTTGCAAACTTTGTGAATCTAGTTTTTCTACTTTTTTTGTAGATTCAGAATTGTTTTCTGAAGTGTTATCATTAATATGGGCGCTAATATTATTAGATAAGTTACTTGATTCATTAGTTGTTTTCAGTAAAACAAATAACAATCTGCAAACACTTAAACCCGTTTTTTGCAAATCATTTAGTTTTTCATAACCTTTTGAATCCCCTGATATTAATGATGCAAATTCTTTTTTGTCTTTAATTCCTAACAATTGAGAAATTGGTATTGAAAATTTTTCTAAATTTACATCCATTATTCTAATAATTATTACAAAAAATGCTTATATTCTTTTATAATTATGAAATTATCGCGCTAGTACATTAAAGTGAATTTTATTTTTAATTTATAATGCGCCAACACAAAGAGTTGGATGTTAATATAGAAAATATAGAAGAAAAACTTTACAATATTAAGTCAATAATTACAGAATTAACATCCGAAGTGAAAATTCTTCAAAAAAAACTTTCAAAGCGTGTTAAAAGAAAGAAAAAAGAAACACTAAGAAAAATTAAACCAGATTTAGCAAAATTTATGAATCTTGATGAAGAAACATGTGTAAGTCGTGAAAATATTATTAGATTTATTTCTAAATATGTTAAAACACAAAATCTTCAAAATAAAAATAACAAATCTAGTTTTGTAGTTGATGATAAATTATCAATATTGCTCAAATTGGATAAAGGAACACATATTACATTCTTAGCCATTAACAAACTTATTTCTCATTTAATTTATTAACTTCAAAAAATATAATCGCATTATTTAATTATGAATCCACGTTTATTTGGTTGTGATATATCAATATCAAACGATATACTAATTGTTGGATGTCCTTCAGTTGGAAATAAAGGTTGTTTGTACACATATAAAGTACCCTGTAATCCATCTAGAATTAGAAATGACAGGGACGGCGACGAGGGTCAAGTGATATTTCCGCATAATGGTCACCCGGATGATGGATTTGGAATATCATGTAAAATAACTTCAGTCTCTTCAAATGAATACTATGTAATAATTGGAGCCCATAGAAAATTCAATAATGGAATTGCTTCCGGCTCAGCATATATTTATAAAACAAATGATTATGGTAAAAATTGGAATTTCGTAACAGAGCTTCAACCAACAGCAAAATCTCATAACTCAATGTTTGGTTCATCTGTAGATATTAACCAAAATATTGCAGTCGTTGGTTCTTATGCTGATAACACGGAAGGATGGAGAACGGGTTCAGTTAGTATTTTTTCAAAAACTTCCAATAATAATTGGAATTTAGTTAATTGCATTCGTCCAAGTTATTTTTCTCACCGACCAGTTCCTAATAGCAATTTATCTTCACTATATTTTGGTTTTTCTGTGTCAATAAGTAATAATTTTATTGCTATCGGCGCCCCAACGGATAAAGCAAATGGATCTGTATATTTATTACATTCTGATAAAGGATGGGACAATATTGCAAATATTGATTCATATTGTTTGAAAGGTGAAAATAAATTTGGTTTTTCTGTAGAAACAAAACATAATAAAATTATTGTTGGGAGTCCTGGTGAAAATGGTATTCCCGGAAAAGCATTCATTTATGATATGTCATCTATGTTTGATATAAAATCTGGATTTGTACCAGCTTCAAATAAAATTCCATTTGAAACAATTAATACAAAATCAAAGTCCTCTAAAGCATTGTTTGGAAGATCTGTTGCATTAAATGATAAATACGCAGTTGTTTCTGGATTTGGAAAAACGGAAGAATCTAATTATGTAGGAAGTGCTTTCTTATATTCACATAATGTTTATAATGATCAAAAAGATGTAGATTCTATAGCCTGTTTAAGAGATTCAGATTCAACAGAACTATTTGGACATAGTGTATCAATTCACAATAATATTATTGCGATAGGCGACCCCACCGCTGACAAAGTTCATATATATTATACCGGAACTTTAGTAGGCGGATATCTAAAAAAATGGTATCCTAGTTCAATAATGTTTTCACCACCAGCAAGTGTGTATATAGAATTGCATTAATTTTTACGTTTAATTTCTATATTTTAAAGAATCAATTTATTATGTCAGAAACAAAAAACTGGAGATCAACAAGAAGTTATGGTGTAATACTAGCAAGATATAATGAACATTTAAATATTCCCGAATACTTGATGGTGTGTAGAAAATCGACGTATTGTTATGTTGATTTTATACTAGGTAAATATGATGATAAAAATACAGATTATTTAAAGTTTATGGTTAAAAATATGACTTATTCTGAAAGAATTTCCATTTCTACAAAAAATTTTGAAGATTTATGGAAAGATTTGTATTACAATTCAAGAGCACCCAATGGTGCTTTTTATGACTACGTGAGTAGTAAATTTTATAAAGTGCGTGATTTTTTTATTCAATTCAACACGTCATTAAGCTGTATATATAAATGGCCAGAATGGGGTTTTCCTAAAGGACGACCAAACCAATCCGAAGATCCGCTCGATTGTGCAACAAGAGAGTTATATGAAGAAACACGAATATGCCAAGATAATTACAAAATTATAAACACTATTATGCCATTTGAAGAAAAATACGTCGGAACAAATGGTCATTCTTATAGAAATGTGTTTTTTATAGCAAAAGCAGACAGAGAATGTAATGGACATTTGGATAAATCTAATACAGCTCAAGCTAGAGAAATTGGATTTATTAAATGGTTTAAATATGAAGATGCCACTAAGCAATTTAGAGATCATGAAGAAAGTAAACGAGCAGTGTTATCACTTGTTCATAATACAGTTTCAAATTATTTTAGAAGAAATCCTATTCACAGAATTATTCTTGAAAAAAAATACAAAAGTAATACAGATTCACCAGATTCAATTAATGAAAATGTATTTGAATCACATATTCAAAATATGGATATATATGACTCAGAAAATAGAGAATTATTAAATAATGATTTACTAGATCTTGAATCAATAGTCAACAAATCAAATATAACAACTTCCGATATATGTAATTTAGAAACAAATAGTTCTACTAATCCAGAATTAGTTATTCATGAATCATTAAATAACAGTTTTTCTTTGTAAACTAATTGTCTCGTTCTATAATTTGCATTACGCCAACTGTGATTGTAGTTATATTTATTTTTTGGTTCTAATTGAACCATTTTATCATATGCACTAGAATCTATGCAATGTAATAAAATAGTGTTATTATTCATATGTAAATCAATATGCTTATTATTTCTGTACAATATACGTAAAAGATTGAATTTTTTAAATATGTTTGCACGAAATGTATATCCAACTTCATCACATATAATATTATCAGGTTCCTCAATTCCACCATTTACAACTACTGAATTATATACATAATCGGTTACAAACCATTCAAAATCAAGACTATATGGAATATTAATATTCTCTACCAAGGGAGAATATTCCTTGTTAACTCCATTCATTATAGTTTTTTCTTCATATAATGTGGTTTTTACCCAATTAACACCTTGTTCTAATATTTTACTAGCATAATGTATTTTATATTCCTTAATTTTTCTTTTCAATTCATTTGGTAATATATCCCAATATGATTTATAAATCATCTATATAAAAATAATGGATTAATTCCTTAATCTTCTATAGAACAAATATTCTCATATTTTATATATTTAATTCTTAGATTTTCTAGATTTTCCTTTAGTTTTAGATTTACGTTTTTTCGTTTTTTTTAATCTATATCCACCAGTACCAAGATTTCTCCTTCTTTTAAACTTTTTTCTGGGCGCTGGCGGAGGACTGTCTCTAGAACGAATAGCCTGATTAGGAGTTGATGTAACATGTACAGGTAATCCAACTGGAGGTGGAATTTGTGGAGTTGCTAATGGTGGTGGCGTTGATGGTGGCGGAGTTGACGGTGGTGAAGAAGAAGAAGATAATGAACTTGGAGTAGTTATTCCCGAATTTGATGTTGGACTATACATTAGTGCTGCATCAGAATCACCTGAATCTACAAATGGAGATAATGATTCATTATTTTCTGGTGAATCCGATTCTAGCGCACCACCAGATTTTTTTACTTTTATTTTACTAGGCATTATTATTATAATATAAAAAAAATCGTTTGATTTTTTCTTTTTCTTTTTTTCTTTTTTCTTTTTTCTTTTTGAATAGTCAATAATATGACTACTTCTAATGAATCATACCAAGACCATATGCGGGATTTGGCATCCAATACATGTATGATGTATTGTTACCCTTTTTCCAATATTTAAATTCTTCTCTCTTTTCTAGCTTGTATAGTAACTCCTCCTTATTGATTCGAGGATTATATTCCATTAACTCGTTTTCATTAATGGTATCAATGTTATAATGAATATCTGCAATTTCTTCATCAATATCCATTGCCATATCATAATCATTGGTCCTCGCTTTATTTTTTTGTAACTTTTTCATTCTATTTAATGAATCCGTTTTGAACTTTTCATAAATATTTGACCAAATATGATTGTATAATTCATTGTCCATCAATTCTCGCGATTCTTTAATTGGATGTACCATATATGATTTTATTTCACTAGTCATGTCATCACCAAATACACTTTTCAACACATAAGCTTGATTCGAAATCATCTTTTGTATTTGTATGTATATCTTTATTGAATATTTTACAATCTTAGAAAAAAATTATTGTCATTTTTTTGGATATGCTGCGCCATATAAATATTAAATTAATATATTGTAAATTAAATGATAAATATTGGCATTAATGGCTTTGGGCGTATTGGTAAATCTATATTACATCAGGCATTGACTAATAATAATATTAAAATTAAATCTATTAATTTTCCTGGTTTCAAAATAGATAGAATTGCTTCATATATTAATCATGATAGTTTTCATAAAACAAATCCTTTAAATATTGAAATATTGGATGAAGAAAATATAAATATAAACGAGCAAAAAATACAACTGTTAGATAACAGAAATCCTGAAATACATATGTGGAAAAAAACAGATTCAAACTATGTTTTTGAAACTACTGGAAAATTTTTGACTACTTCAAAAGCATTAGAGCATAATTCAGATTATTTTATTATGTGTGCACCCAGCAAAGATGACACGCCACAATACTTATATAATGGTAATCATTCAAAATATGTTGGAGAACATATTATAAGTAATTCTAGTTGTACTACTAATTGTATAGTACCTTTGATTAAAATTCTTGATGATAATTATTCAATTGAAAATTGTAATTTTATAACTATACATGCTGCAACAGCTAGTCAAAATATTTTAGATGGACCACATTTAAAAAAACGAAGTCATAGAAGTACTTTTAACAATATTATTCCGGCAACAACAGGTGCAAGTAAGTCCGCAATAAAAATTTTACCACATCTAAAAGGAAAAATATATGGTACTTCCGTTAGAATTCCAACTGGAAATGTAAGCATGGTTGATATGAATGTAACACTTCAAAAAGGAGATTCTTTAGAAAATATTTTAGATGTTTTGAGAAATAATGAACAAATTATTGTATCAGATGATCCATATTTAGTTAGCAGTGATTTTATGACTAGCACAAATCCAACTATTGTTGATTCAAGTGCTTGTATGAATATTGGTAAAAATCAATATAAATTTACAATATGGTATGACAATGAATGGAGTTATTCGGCACAAGCATTACGTATGTTAGAACATATGTATTGTTTCAATAATAATATTCCTTTAATTGTGAATGATTATACTTGTTAATAATATTTATGTATTGAAGTAAATCTCAATTTTCTTCAATAAATATATAAATAATTATATTTATAGTTTTAATGGATTCAGATGAAGAAATAATTAATGTAAATATTCCAAATCCAAATCCAAATTTTGTTCAACAACCAAATCCAGTAGAACCAAGAATTTCTATTGTAAATACAATAGAAGCCCAACATCTGAGAACACATAAAGAAGAAAATCCAGAATTATATGATATGTTAAATGATGCATATAAACAAAATCTTCCTTCTTATACTACTTATATTCATGTATTCGGTCGTGAAGAAAAACATTATGGCTCTATGTATGAACATGTGAATAGGATTAAAGAAAATTTAACAACTGAACAATATAGTCAAATAGTTGATGAATTCAATGATAAATATATTAACAAAAATGTATTGACAGCATTGGAAAATAATAGTTATGCTCAGATGATTGAAAAATTGCCATATTTGCGAGGGATGGTTACTGGTTACACACTTTTAAATACCGACGGTTATGATTCTTTTAGAAAACATGTATATGTACCTCGAATGGTAGAAATTGAGTCAAATGATGACACAAATGTTGAATCTATTACAAATGATTTAGAAGGAATGTCTCTTAACAATCAAGATCCATATGGAACATATGCATTATATATTAATATATTGGTTGAATTAAGCAAAGAGTTTACAAAAAAAAATCACAATGCAATACGTTTTGGAGGAGGAAATTATATTACACATAATCTTGAGTCTCTTTTTCATATTCAATTAATTGGTATTTTTATTCTTTGTGATCATTATTTTGATAAAATTGAATTTCTTTTCCAAAAATATGCTGATCCTAATAGCAATACAAAAAGAATGCTTGAAGATAGAATTGATTTCTATAATGGTTTAATTGAAGGTAGAAACGAAAAGATGAAAATTGGTTTTTTTTCCAATGTTCCTTTGTTATTTGATTTAAAATATACAACTAAATCTAGCATTGCTTATGAGAATGAAGTCGATATAAGAGACCTATTTTTCAGAAAAGATTTATTATATATGCGTTTAAAAAAGGCAAAACAAGATAAAGTTGATTTTAACAAAAACAGAAACGCAAACAAAACATTTTCTCAATTATTTCTAAGACAAAGCAAATATATTCCAATTATTAGTGCAAGTTCTTTTATAATGAAAGGCATTATAAAAGCGGCGAAAGATGATCCATCATTTCTGAATACAGATTTAGCACAAGAAATTGAGAATATTAAATTGAATTTACCTAATGAGGTTCTATTAAATTTTGTTTTTAAACTATCTGATGATAATTTTGAAAAGTATTTTGAAAATTGGCTCAAAACTTGTAATCGTGCATCTCTTAAAAAAGTTTTTAAAATATTGAACGATAGCAAACAATATACAGAATTATATAATCCACCAAAAGGAACTAATAATGATTGGATTGAAGAATTACTTTCTCTATTTGAAATAAGAGCATCAGAAATAGTAAATGCAAGTGAAGGTAAAGTACAACTACCACAAGAAACTATGGATTTAATTTATCAATTTGCACACAAATATTATGGTGGACAAAGCAGAAAAAATAATATTAAATTGAAGTATAAAGCTGGAACCAATGGTGAAAGTGATTATAAAACGAAAATAAAAAACAAGAAATATGACTTATTAAAAGAATTTGATAATATAAAATCTCAAAAATCTGAACAATTACCAGATTATTATCCATACTTGAAACCAGAAACAAAACCACCAATTATTTCAAAAAAAGAACATAAACCTTTAACATCATCTCTTCTTAGAGGTATGCAATTACCAAAACTACCAAAATTTGAGGGAGGATCATACGAAGAAAAATTTAAAGATGCCAAAGCATCGCATGAAGCAGCTATAGCAGCTCAAGCAGCAATTGATATGGAAAGAACACTAATGCCACCACCACCACCACCTGGTATTAAAAAAGTAAAAAAATCAGAATCATATGTTCCTATTACTCAAGAAAAATCTATTCCTAATAAACCTGTTCATCCTTCTAAACAATCAGCATCTCGTATATCTTTATTGGAAAATAAAACAGATTTGCCCATGATGCCATTTATGGATGATGAATCTGTAAAAGACTTTAATCCACAAAATATTCAAAGTCCTGAAAAAAAATCAAAAAAAGGAGGTAGAAAAACTCTCAAACTTAAAAAGAAGAAATGCAATTGTAAAAATAGCATCAAAAATTATCTTAAGTAACTAAGAATATTTTTGTTAACACTTTGCATTGGTAATTCTTTTTTTACTGAAACACGAATTAATTCATTTTCAATTTTTTCTTGTTCTATAAGGTTTACAATTTTTAGTATCCAATTATGTTTTTCTGATGCATTTACAATATGCATTTTAATTTCATTTATATTTTCTAGGTTATCAAGCCAGCTCCTAAAATTCCAGTCTTCGTCGTATTCGTCGAGATTTCCCCTGCGTTTTTCAATTTTTGCAATATATTTAAGCTTTTCAACACACAAACTTAATGCTTTATTAACATTTGCTCCATCTTTAATTAAAGACTTTGCTTTGTTAATAAGTTCCAAATTATTTTCTTCATCACTCCATACCGCTTCATCCGCAATATGATACAAATCATTATAAATGGTATACATTGTTCTTATTAATCAATAAAGAAGTGTATTCATTTTTATATATATATGTTAATATAATAATGAATACTAAACTTTCTGGCGAAGCTCCAGGTGTATCACGCAAATCAAAAAATCCGTTTGTTGTTTTATTTTTTTTAATTTCTTTTAGTATATACACTTTTTATTGTATTTATCATCAAGGTTCATTTGTCAGGGGTATAGGCTGGAAATCCAGAGCAGAATATCCATTCTCTTATAATATAACGCTTGCTTTTGGTATTATTTTACCAGTTGGAACAATAGTTAATCATATTATTTGGCATATAAAAAATAAGCGGAACGCCACTATGGATATATGACTTATCTTAAACAACTAAGAATAATTTTATTAACACTTTGCATTGGTAATCCTTTTTTTACTGAAACACGAATTAATTCATTTTCGATTTTTTCTTGTTCTATAAGGTTTACAATTTTTAGTATCCAATCATACATTAATGATGCATTTGGATAGTCGTAGCCGCGGTCCCAGTGATTTGGGTCATATTCTTCATGATATTTAACCTTTTCATTACATAAACTTAATGCTTTATTAACATTTGCGCCGCCTTTAATTAAAGCCTTTGCTTTTTTAATACATTCTAAAGGTGTATGGTCGTATTTATCATTCCATACTACTTCCTCCGCCATATGAAATAAATCAGCAAAAAGATGCTGCATGTCGCCGTCCATATAGTCTTCTTCATCAATCCATACCGCGTAACCATCTTCACAGAGTTTACACATTGTTATTATTAATCAATAAAGAATGGTCATCATTTTTATGATATAATTATTGTGTACTAATTCTGGTTGATATACCCATAGAATATAGTTCTTGCATTAATAATTTAAAAGGATATGGAACACTTACTTTTTTAGGATTACCATCACATATAATACCTTTATCCGGATTATGTGGTACAATTTTTCCTGTATTTTCATCGATAATCATATCATATATACTTGATTTTTCACAAAATACTTCTTTGACAAATGAAGTCATACCATGTGCAAGCAATGCATCGCGTTCCATTTCACCTACTTTTAATCCTCCACCACGAGCTCTTCCACCCAACGGCTGTTTTGTAATACCATCTTTAGGTCCATCAATACCTCTTGCATAAATTTTATCGGCAACCATTTGTTTAAGTCTTTGATAAAAAATTGGTCCCATGCATGCATCATTACATACAACCTTACCAGTTATTCCAGAATATAATTTATATTCTGAATTAGGATCATGATTACCTTTTTTTAATAATTTCATAAATATTTCATGAGGATATTCTATGCCATTGAAATTATTCACTTCTACTAATTTACCATCATATAAACCTATATTTCCACAAAGCATTTCGAGTAAATATCCAATTGTCATACGACTAGGAAATGAATGCGGATTAAAAATTATATCAGGACTTATTCCATCTTTTGTATATGGCATATCTTGACTTGGCACAATTATTCCAATTGTAGCTTTTTGAGCTGCACGAGAAGCAAACTTATCGCCAACAATTGGAAATCGAACTTCTCTAGTCAATACTTTTCCAGTCCTAGGAAAACTATTTGATAAATATACTCTTTCAACATATTCATTATCATGAGCATTCTTAGCTATAATACTCTTATCAACCCATTCTCCTTTTGTATTAATCATATACGCACCAATTAGAACAGTATTTTTTTGAATTAAAACATTTTCCTTAATAATACCATTTTCATCAAGCATCGAATAGTCCCAACTTTTATTCATTTTTACTATTTCCTTTTTCGCATTTTTAGGATTAACTATAATCACATTTCCAACTCCACTTTTTTTACCGCTTTTTTTATTAATACTTCCAGAATCTTCTTTTATAGAATGCGTACTATAATAACTAGATGTAAATAAACCTTTTTCTAAAGCAGATTTATTAATTATTATAGCATCTTCTTGATTATAACCACTACAAGCTCCTATAGCAACCAATACATTTATTCCATAAGGAGCTTTATTATCATTTAGTTTTTTTACTATTCCTGTATGTACAATAGGACACTGACCATAATGTAATAAAGATGCTTTTTGATCCATTCTATTATTGAAATTTGAAGCATATAGGGACACACTTGCTCTAGATTGTTGACACGCATATAGATTTCTTGCTATTGGATTGTGTTCTATAAATGGTAATGTCAATGCAGTCAATCCTAAAGATGCTGTTTTAGAGATTTCAAAATGTGTACAAGAATCTTCAGACCCCCATCCAATTAGCAAATGGTTTGCTTCGTTTGGATCAATGTATTCACAACCATTCTTCAAAAGAATTTGTGGATCGCAACCCAATAGTTCTATATTATTATTTAATGGTTTTCTATTTTTCAATCTAAGTGGTCTTATTAGACGTCCACCGGTTGTAAGTATTCTGATTTCCGAATGTTTAATATTCCAACCAAGCGAAAATGACCAATGAATATCTTCATCATCCATATTCAATCTTTTTTTTCTAAAATTTTTGATAAATGTTAGAACATCACTATGTGTACCTATCCAGTCACCATTAACAAAAATATTAAATATATTTTTTGTATATAACAAGTTATAACTATCTGATAATGATTTAAAATTATCATCTTTTTTTATCCAATTTATCAAAGAATCACTGCTCAATTCTTCGGTTACTGTACACGTTTGCGCAAAGTGTTTATGTTGTCCAATTGATGATCCATCGGGTGTTTCTACAGGACAAAAATAACCCCATTGTGAATTATGAAGTCTACGTTGCTCCATAGTATTGGGCCCATCATTAAGATGTAAATGAACTCTTCTGAGATGAGACATCGCTTCCATAAATGTGTGTCTTAAATATGTTTGCAAAACACCTTCATTTCGAGGTGATGATGGAACTTTACCCCATTTACCCATAAACGAACGATTAATATTTGATATTAATTCTGAATTGTCAAATAATTCTTGACTATTTTCTAAAATAATATTCATGATATATTCTGAAGTTAACTCGTTTTTAGCAGTTTTATCTAATTCAATTAATCTGTCTGTTTTACTTTTAACTTTTTTCAAATAATCTTCATAAAATTCTCTAAACATGTCGTTCATAATCCTACCAGGTAATCTGACCGATTTATATATCAAACTATCTCTATCAGATAATTTAATAAATCCTAATTCTGTCAATATTAACTGCCTAGTCATGTATCCCAAGAAATAACATTTACTATTCAAGTTTTCTAAATAATCATCACTTGATACAATATGAGGTAAAAAACGCTTGTTTAATATGTATAACAAATTTCCTTTCCATCTATTGTCTTCTATTTTTGTGGCAGGCCATTTTGTTAATATTGATAATAATCTTAATGCAATTTCTTGTGAATATATTTCTTTTACTTCATTTATACTCGGAAGTAATTGTTCAAGAAATAATTGTCCAACTTTACCCGGATTTATTCCAACAATCAGTTGCAATATTTGTTTTTCTGTTTCAATTCCCAAAGCTTTAAATAACAATATTAAAGGAATTTCACTCTTTAAATAAGGAATTCTTGCATTAATTGTATTATTATTTCTATCATAAATCAAATCAAATCTTTCTGGCATTGCAGACGCATAAGCACTATGAATACTAGCCAATAAACTATTTTTTGCATTATCAACATGAGTATAAATCAAATTCTTAGCAGAATCTTCTTGTGACAATACTATTTTTTCAGCACCATTTATTATAAAGTAACCTCCCCTTTCATGTTGCGATTCACCAACATTACTTAATTCGATTTCGTTTTTGTTATTCAAAATACAATATTCAGAATGCAACATTGTAGGTACATTCGCCAATTTAAACACCTCACTAGTCTCTATTTCATCATAATCACCATGTGATACAGTTATGTCTATTTCTATTTCTAAAACACCATTATAAGTTACACCATTCAATCGGGCGTCCATTGGCTTGATATTTGGACCAATATATTTGATTTTATTTCCAGATTTTCCACCAAAATAAAAGCATACTTTTGTTTTGTATTCTGAACCGTCCTTATTTTTCAAAATTCTAAGTGGGTTATTTACTTCATTTATAATCCTATTCAAATCTTTATTGATAAAATTATTGAAAGATGCAGTATTATGTTTTGTTAGTAACTTTACCATATCCTTTATACTTAGAATAGAAATTATATATTTAATTTATACATACATATATTTCACAATATTTCATATTATTTCATATTCTTCTCTATAAGCTAATTCTTTTGGTTTTAAAACATTATTACAACATATTTTAGGAAAAGACAATCCACAAGGATGACTTGAAGTTATATTTATTTCTCCATTTTCTTTGATTTCAAATACAACATTTCCATAAATATTGTCTTTTATTAACGGATTACCACTTAGATAGTCATTTAATGCATTTGTTCCATTATGAGTAAGTGAATGTTTTAAAAATTCCATCAAAATTGATCTACAATTATTTGCTTCTTTTGTACTAATTGGACTAAATGGTTTCTTGAAAATGGATATTTCCTGTTTTTTGTATATATTGTTTAATTGTTTAGCTGTTTGTTCAGACATTTTAAACCAATTTGTTACAATATGATAAATATTAGGCATAAATTTTAAATTCCTAGGATAATCATTGTGATATATTACCCATTTATTTTCTATTGGTTTACTTATTGCATTAAACATTCTTATTGATACGGTCAATGGATTCGATAACAAAGGACTGTCTTCTCTATAAGGCTCATCGTATCCAAAACCTATTGTTTTTGTATCTATAGATATGTTTTTCTTCTTTAATCTTAAATAAAAATGACCATTAATATAAGGACTCCTTTCTACACGCAAATAATCACCTTCGTTAAATTCATACATTATATTTTATGTGTTTAATAAGGTTTATATCAAAAATATTTAGATTATTCGAATTTAACTTCAATATTTAATTGTTTTGTTATACCACATTCATTGAAAAATGTAGAATCGTCCAAATAGGTTTCATTTTCATAAACAAAATCTTCCTCAAAATAAAATCCACCTTCATCTTCTGAAGAACAGACGTTACAAAGATAATTTACATATAACTTTGGATATTTTGATTTCAGTACTGGAACCAAATATTTTGGAAATGCTTCAGATGTATCTGAACTACAAAAATAATTAACCAAAAAATGCATTCTCTGTCTTTCTAAATTATCTGATAAATAATTTATTATCTTTTCTAATTCACTAATCTTATGATTTAATGATTCGTAATTTTCTAAATACTCATTTAATGGACTAAAATCTAATAAATCTGAATCTATTAATTTACATTTTAAACCATAATTAGAACCATGACAAGTATTTGCATTAAGTTTTGACACCAATACATGATACATTATTCTTAAATTATCATAATCTTCTATTAATTTGTTATTTGTATCATCTTTATTCATTAATATCCTATTTAACAATTAGTCATGTTTTTTTTATGTGAAGATTTATTCTTTTTATAATATATTAAATTCATTTACAAAAGTATAAGGAATATTGTATATATATTTATAAATTTTATTATGATTTTTTTGTATATATTATCTTTTGCAAATGCATTGCTATTTAAACCCATTTTTATTAGTGGTGCAAATAGTCAAATTGGTAGAAGGGTTGTACATAAACTAGATAACTTTAACATACCAACTAGATGTGTTATTCGCAACTATGATAAATCACATTTTCTTTTTAAAAATACAAAACATGCAGAATTTATAAAAGGAAATGTGCTCGATCCAATATTATTAGAACATATTATGAACGGATGTGATATGAGTATTAATCTTCATTCTAGTATTATAAATTCTAATCCAACCAATTATCATTTGTTTTTGAATAAATTTGATCATCCATATTACGTTAATTATATGTCTATGAATTATATACTTGATTCTTGCAAAACTAATAATATAAACAAAATAATTAGAACCACCCACATAGCAACATCTTTTAAGAATTTTAATCCTATTTCACTATTTTTAGATACTTTTTATAGTCAAAATATTCATTGGCATAGAAGAGGGGAATTAGCTATTGTTGACTCAGATATTGATTATACAATAATTAGATCAAAATTAACAAATATTGATTCTTATAAAAATGTTAAAATTGAAGAAAACGGAAAATTTAACGAAAATATTGATTATGATAATTTAGCAAATATAATTATTCAATCTGCTTTTCCAGAATTAGATATATTGTACAATTCCATATCTATACCATACAACTTTAGTAATAGCATTATTAGTTGTGCTGGTTATAATTAGTAAAATTTAGATAAACCAGGAAATTTTGGCATTCGTGAACGCTTATTATAATCATAATTTTTATCATTATATCCAAACAAATTACTTAAATATTCCTTAATATCTTCACCATATTCTTTATAAATAATACTACTTAAACCAATTAATATCAATGTTACTAATAAAATTACTAATATTTTATTGCGTCTTTTTTGTTTTTTTACTGCATTTTCTTTCAATTTTATTTTTCTTTCCGTTTCGTATTCTTTTTTCTCAATTTTTTCGTTATCTCTTAAAAATTCTTGAATTCTTTTTTCTCTCAAACGTTTTTCCCGTTTAGCTATTTCTAATAAATCTTTTTGGCTAGATGATAATAATCTATCTCTGTCTGCAATCTCTTGTCTATGGCTTTCTTTAATTCTGTCTAATTCAGCATCAAGCATTGCTTGTAGTTCTTTTTTGGTTTTTGTTTTGTATCTCTTAAAATTTCCTACTACATTTTTAAACAACTTTTTAATACCACTCGATTCATTTACATCTAAATCCTCAATACCAGATAATCTTTCATATACAAGTAAATTAACTTCCGTTGGAGTTAGTGTTTGATTGAAAAATTTTAAACCAACATATTCTATTCTTATACCTCCAGATTTTGGAGTACCAGTTAGTAATATACTTGAATTATTAATGAATTGAGTTGTTCTAGGATTTGCTTGTAATATTATATCGACAAATAATTCACCATTTATATATATTTTTGCAGTATTAGTATCGATCACTTCACATATATTATAAAAAATACCATCTTGTAATATAATTCTTTTGTTATTATCATAAATTGTTTTTAAAACAATTTGATTCTTTTTATTTATAGTAAAAGTATAAATCGTCCATTGTTTAACATTTGTCTTAGGACCGCCAGTCCCAGTCCAATTACCAGTATTATATATTTTTATTTTATATTCACGGCTAAAAGTTGTTAATTGTTCTGCACTCTTTATTATTTCATCCTTAGCTTGAGATATAGACATTGAAGATAATGCTTGTGCATCAACAATATTATCAGATACATCAACAATATTATCAGATACATCAACACTTGCACTTGCATTTGGATATACATTTAATGATATTGATTTATCTAAAATCAAACCATTTTCATTAAATACTGTTAATTCTTCTTGAGAATCAACATTTAATTCGAATTCTCCAAAATCACCAGTTCTTGCGAAATTTGCTTGTTTAAATGCTCTTGGACCAACCATGAGTATTTCACGATTTTCATATAAATGTCTTAAATGTAATGTATTCAAAATTTTTGAGTAAAATCGAACTTTTCTCGTATAAATTTCCGCAACCTCATTATTTCTCATCATTTTTATATAAATATCATGGAATCGCTGCTCTATTTGACTATCTTCAACTATTCCATACTTATCTTTGAATTTCTTTTTTTCTGCATCACTTCCATTTAAAATGAGATTTACAATGTATTCCGCCCAATATATATCGCCATATAATGATCCAAAATGAATAATAGAATCATATCTATCATCAAAATCATCTATTAAAGTTAGTTTTCCTAAATATATACCATTTATCCATACTTCTATAACAGAGGGCTCATGTTTATTTTTACTAATTTTTTTCTTTTTAAACGTATACGCAATTTGGTTTATTCCATTTTGTATGTTAAAATCTATAAATTCTCTTTTTTCTGAATCAAATGTATAAAATGGATCTGTTGCAATGTGGTCCCATTCATTAGTTTTGATAGTATCTATAGCTGGTTGCGGTAATTTGTTTTTTATGTCAATTTTTTTTGTAGTATGATCAAATATTATTCTAGGTAAACAAAAACCAACTTGTTTAGACTGTTTTTTAACTTTTTTTTGGGCTCTTTGTAGCGCAACTTCTTCTGATACACCTTCTTCTATGTAAGTTTTTACAAGAATTTCCGTTTTATTTTTTATTTCTTGTTCAGATATTTGATCCTTTCCCATTATTAAACATAATGGTATACTCATTATTCCATCATAATTGTCTGTATAGAACAAATAATTCGTTACAACAGTAAAGTTTTCTCTAGTACCTTCATACGCTTCTTTTTCGTATTTTTTGTTTTTAAGTTCTTTACTATCTGGTGGAAAAAAGAAGCTGCTTGAACTACCAATCGGACCATATACACCCCGTGGAGTGAAAGGTATTTTATCGTTGCTAAAGGCAAATGCCGGCAAATAACCCCAACTCTTAGGACGAAGATCGTTCTTCTTAAGGTTCGCGGCTTTTGCTATATCCGCCAAAATAGACATATTGACAGTATGATCTGGTTCTGGATAACTACCAACCATTTTCCCGAGTGTTGCAACATTATTCAGTTCATCAGAACCCATAATATTCAATCCACTAAAACCACTAAACGATTCAGAAACAGAATCATTTGTCAAGTAAATTAATAAAATTACAAGTAAAACCGAACTTACTATTATGATTTTGTTGTTCATATTATTACTTGTCATTTAAAATTTTTAGTTAAAAATTTGTTTACATTATTAATATGTCTACATATTGTAAATTAATTGAACACAATAAAGATAATAAAAGAGTTTACAAAAGATGTTCTGTTACAAATGATAAATCACTTGATTCGGATGGGTGTACATATGATAATGAAAAAAAACGTTGTTATACTAGAAAAAAAACTAAACAAAAAAAACAAGGTAAAAAACTTACTAAACGCAAAGCTGTACAAAAAAACCCAACATCAATTAAAACTCACATAGAAACAACTAATAAAGAAAAACACTTAATTCCAATAGATTTTAGAGAAAATATCGATTTAAATATTATTAAAAAATACAAAGAATTTTCTAATGTTGAACCAATATCTCTAAATTATGATATGCAAGAATTACATTCAAAATTAAAAAACAATTATTTTAAATCTAAATCACTTGGCACTTTTTGGTTCGACTATTACAATAAATAGATCAACCTGTCATTCAGTTACACGTTTAGAAAAATATAAATATATTAAGTATAATAAATGGTATCTCCATTAAAATATAATGCATCGATTGAACAACATAAAAACGCTACAGAACTTGCATTACAAATACCTATAGCTAATTTTAGAGATGGATATGGATTTTGCGGAAGAGATGGCACACATGTCGATAAAGATTCGTTTTTGAAATATAATTCATTACAAACTCAAAATGGAAAAAAAATCACTCTTCCACAAGTAGGATTTTTAACTGTACCTTTTCAAGGAGCCGGACAAGCGTGTGTTAAAAAAGAACCACGTCTTGAATTCGAATATTCATATGCGCCAAAAAGTACATTACCATCTGGTACAAGAAATCGTATTGTACCATTAGTTGGCTGTATTGCAGATAATATTCAAAAAGAAGAACATATCGTTACTGAAACAGTACAACCCGATTGGTTAAGAGGAGGTTATCCAAGCAGAAGATGCAAATATAGTAGAGCCAGTCCACCAAAACCAATGAACGCACCCCATTGGCCTTATCCAACTGAAAGCTAAATTAATAAATACTATTTATTATCTATATCCACCTTGTGTGCCATATCCATCGTTCCATGTTCTAACTTCTGTTTTTGAAGCCGATTCATTGGTAATATTAGATTGAATTGAATCTAATTCTTTTACTAATTCTTCGTCTAGTTCTTCAGGAAATACTTGTGTTTCATCAATTTTTTCTGATTCTTGTAACTCTTCTACATCAGATAATGGAAGAGGATTTACAGGTTTCGAAACATTGTCTGAATTTTTTGAAACACCAATACGCTTATTTAATAAAGTTAGTTTAGTTAACATATAACTAAAACCAATCAATATAGCTATATAATGATCATAACAAAATACAAGAGCCATTGAAGCAATTATAAAAAATTTAAACAAAGGATTATCAATTAAATCTTCATTAATGAAATTCGGTAAAAAATCTACACCAATACAGCAATATAATACAACTATAAAAGTTAGTACACCCGTTGAGATGCAAAAATCCAATTTCATATTTAACTTATTCAAATATAAAAAAATAATATTTTTTTTTGAACTAATTACATTATTTTTCATTTAGAACAAAAATTGAACATGACCTTTTATAATAAATATATTTAATTTTTATTTTTAAATATTGACTATAGTTAATGTCTTTTTGTTCATATGAAGAAGCATGGGGTAGTCCATATACAAACGACGAATCACAACAAAAAAATGACCATGTTGAAAAACAACCGGAACTACCAAATGATTTCGAAGAATTTACAGGAGGTATGGTTGAAACAGCACCATTAAGAGGTTCTTTATTGGGTGGTGCCATACCAGAAGAACAATGGAATACAAATACTCCACAAGTATGTGAAAAAGATGATATTTCTTCTTTTGAAGCAAGATTTGACAAAAAATTAGACAAACTTGTTGCAACAATAGAAAAATATACAACACATTTCAAACAAAATGTTGGGGCGTCTGCTGCTGAAACATCATGGACTGATCTTTTACTATTTGTTGCTTTGGGTATTTTAGCAATTGTTGTATTGGATTTATTCTTCAAATTTGGAAAAATGATTGTTACTACAAAACTTGAAGCAAAATATTCAGCAATGCAACCACCAATACCACAACAACCACCATTGTATGGAGGACGCCATCAATTCAATAATCCATTACAACATGGATATGGTAGAACACCAAATTATCCTAGTTTCAGAACACCACACCAATATACAAATTAATTTAAGGATTAAACATATTAAATTTAATAAGGATGCCAAGAAATAATGGAAAAGGCGGAAAAAACTATAAACGCTCTAAAAATTCGTCATCTAATATAGAAAAAAGACAACTAGAATATAAAGAACCCGGACAAGAATACGCTAGAGTTACCAAAATGTTGGGTAATTGTAGATGCGAATGCACATGCAATGATGGTAGAACTAGATTGGGTATTATAAGAGGAAATATGATTAAAAGAGTATGGATTACATTAAATGATTTAGTTTTGATTACTTTAAGAGAGTATCAAGATGATAAAGCAGATATTATTCATAAATATACATCAGATGAAGAAAAATCTTTACGTCAATATGGTGAAATTGATCAACTATCTTTTAATAATGTATTAGGACACAATGATAGCGTGTGTGCACAAGATAATGAGTGTGAAATGGATTGTAATATTGATTTTGACGATATTTAAAAATTTAATTTTTACTTTTTAAAAATTTAATTTATTAAATTATGAAGTTTGCCTTTATAACCGGTATAAACGGTCAAGACGGTTCATATTTAGCAGAATTATTATTACAAAAAAACTATACTGTACACGGTTTAATAAGACGCTGTTCCCAAATAAATACTCAAAGAATCGATCATATTTTAGATAAATTAATTCTCCATTATGGTGATGTTACTGATATATCATGTATGATGTCTATTTTCAATGATATTAAAAACAAAAATCCAAGCGTCATTGAAATATATAATTTAGCGGCAATGTCTCATGTAAAAGTAAGCTTTGAAATACCAGAATTTACATCACAAGCATCTGGTACAAGTGTTCTCAATATATTAGAAGCAATTAGACAAACAAATATTAAAGATATTGCAAGATTTTATCAAGCATCTACATCAGAATTGTATGGTAAAGTACAAGAAGTTCCTCAAAATGAAAAAACACCATTTTATCCAAGATCGCCATACGGGGTTTCCAAATTGTACGGATATTGGATTACAGTTAATTATAGAGAATCTTACAATATGTTTGCATGCAACGGAATATTATTTAATCACGAATCTCCAAGAAGAGGACCCACATTTGTTACTAGAAAAATTACCAAAACATTAGGAAAAATATTAAAAGGAGAAACAGATCGTTTAGTTTTAGGAAACATTGATTCCAAACGAGATTGGGGACATGCACGCGATTACGTAGAAGGTATGTGGAAAATACTTCAACAAACAAATCCATCAGACTTTGTTTTATCTACAAATGAATATCATACCGTTAGAGAATTTGTAGAAAAATCCTTTGCATTAAAAGGATTCAATATAAAATGGAAAGGCACCGGACTAAATGAAATTGGATATGATACAAAATCAGGAAGAGAACTCATATTTATTTCTGAAAAATATTTCAGACCCGCAGAAGTTGATGAATTATTAGGTGATTCAAAAAAAGCAAGGACTTTGTTAAATTGGAAACCATCTACATCATTTGATGAGCTCGTACAAGAGATGGTTGAATCCGATTGTCAATAATTTTATATTCTTAAATATTTTCATCAATATTTTCTTCAATAATTTCTTCAATATTTTCTTCAATGTTTTCTTCAATACTAATATTTGATGTATCCAATTCATCAGATTCAGTCAATTCTTTTGCATCTCTAGCTTTTTTGACTGACGAATAAAAATAATGACCTAACCTTTTTTTACGAAGAATCATCAAATACGGCATTGTTACCCAATCACGAATAAAATTATAAAGAAACACAAAACCCAATATTTTATTATAATCTTCAACATCATTAAAAGATATCGCAGCTATTACTAAAGCTAAACTAGGACTTTTTCGGAATGTTATAAGAACAGCAGAATCCTTTACAGAATTTTCTTCATTACATATTGGTATATGAGCCTTAAACAAGGATATAAAACTCATTATTAGCATAGAACCATAATAACTATAATGATCTTTTGAACCAAATGATTCTTTAAACTCAGGACTAGCAAAAAATAAACCAGTTGCAGTGAATAATAATATTATCGCACTTTTTTCAAAATAATATCCAATCTTATCCACTAATTCTTTTTTCATTTTTTGACGCATTTTATAACCAATTCCTATTAATATTAATACATAACTCATTAATAAAAACATACGAAAATACGGCATTTTTATGGTATTTGAATCGATTTTTACAATTTGCGCATAAGCTGTCAGCATTACTGTAAATAAAAAAGGAGTTAATATTATAGATTGTATTAAAGATGCTATAGATAAAGCCAAAGCAAAAGGCACATCTGCATCTACAGTATAAGCCGACACAGCAGCAGCAGCAGATGATGGTGTTAGAATTACTGTAAACATACCATATAATTGATGTAATGGGGGTTTTATTAAAATTGACAAAACTAGTACATATAAAGGATCTAATAAATATTGATGCACAAACACACTTGCAAATAATTTGGGATGTTTTATATTTATATTTTCATATTTTATAGTAGTTCCCATTTTAATCAATATTAAAGTCATTGCACCACCTAATGTATACGTAAACAAATCCAATAAATTTAGATTCACCATTTTATTATAATAATTTAGCGGCTATTCTTTATTTCATCTATCCAATAATTTGTGTATAGCTTCTCAAAATTATAATTTTTGTTGCTTATGAGCTGAGTATACTTTTTCTCAAGGAATTCCTTATTTACTTCATTATAACTTTTTACTATTATTACTGGTAAATCATCAAACATAGAATCAATAGCAGATGATAACATTATAGGTATTGTTCCAACTAACAAACTTTCCCATGCTCTATGAGTATCTATACCACGACCAGGTGGACTTATAGAAAATTTATATTTAGATAATAATTCTATATATTTTTCAAAATTTGATGATGGTTGTTTTTCAGTCAATCCAGCTTTTGCAAGTTGTTTCAAACAATCTGTTCTTATATTTTTATGTGGACTATATAAAGGATTTCTTGTTGTTTGAGCAAAATTTATATACAAAAAATTTTCTTTTTTTCCAGAATATAAACGTTCATCTGGGTTTACACAAAATTCATTAAATATTCTATAATGATTCGTTACATCTTCACCTTGAAATTGAGTCGTATACCATTGCATTTTTGGACCAATCGGTATAGGTCTAATCTTTGAATGAACTATACAAGCATTTTTTGTATACCATTTCTTTATATTTGGTATTTCATTTAAAATAGTATTTGCTAATCTATTATTTTCAGGACTAGTCGGATAATTCAAATATGGTACACAATGATCATCATTTGATACAGTTATTAATACAAATTTATGAGGTATTTTCTTCAATTCTTCCACATAACTTAGTATTAGATCCGTTTTTATTAATAATATTGGTCCACTAAAATTTCTTAAGCTTTCATTTCTTTTTTCTATTACTCTGTATGCTAATTTATAATAAGTATCTACAGATATAAATGTTTTTCTATGAACATTATCTTCAAAAAACATACTCCATGCCATCGGATGACCCCGCAAATAATTTTTTTGCACCCAACTATATTTACTTGCTTTTTTTCTTTCTAAACATAGTTTCTTAGAATTAAAATATCCACATCTCATATGACTAAATTTTTCATATTCTTTATTATTTACATAATTTCTATATTGAATATAAGTACTTACTGTAGAACCTTGAGATCCTATAAATAAATCTGCATATTCACACAATTTTTTTTGTACAATAAACTCTGCAACATCTGTTTTTACAAACAACTTTCCTAACTTCATTTTGTGCTCATTAGTTATCAATTCGTCCGCAAATATTACTTTATTTTTGAATTTTTCAAATATTGGATTATCTTTACGATCAGTCATTATTATTATTTTTTTATAACTATCAAACCAAGGAGCAACATTTGTCTCGATTTCATTATTAGGTCCAGTTATACTATTTACTTTCTTATGATAATCACCAAATCTTAAATGTAATGCCAATATGTTTTTGTAAGGTCCTAATTTTTTTGTTATTTCTTTATATATTTCTTCTATTGGATCTACGTTTTTACTCAATATATTACATATTTTACTCATTAAAATATAATTCTTTTCGCTAGTATAAATATTTGTAAAACATCGTGATGCATTGCTTTTTTCTAATTTTACTCTCTTCAATTTATTATCAAATAATTTATCAAGTATTCCACAATCTAATTCCTGACGAGAATGACAAAACTCTAATCTATCGCTTGCTAATTTTCCATTCGATAATTCTCTATCAACAAATACTACATTACTCATTTTCTGTTCCAATTCTATTCTTGCACAACGCGGCACTGACTCATATTTATGAACACTAAAACCATATTCTAAATATTTTGTAAAATCATCACTTATATAATCAGTTAATATTCCATAATTACGATCAGGTTTACCACAATGCACAAGAGGGTGTTGAATATATAATCTTAAAGCACGTTTTGATATGTTTGCTAAATATATTGCAAATTCAAGTGAAAATAATTGATTATAAAATCCAACACCAGTAAATAATACAAATACTAATTCAGGTACATTTATATTCTCATCTTGCTTTATATAATGCCTCTCATTTACTTCCTCCACACTAAGTGATCCACCTTGTAAGTTCGTTTTTATCATAATTATACCATTTTTTGGTAATTCACGAGCATGACCAAACGAATTTCCTTCAGGTGCCATTATATCTGCATATGACTGACCACCATTAGGAAATCCTTTAAATCCTAAATATATATACTTTTCATCTGTAAAATAAAAACAACCCTTCCCTTTCTTATGAACTATAGCACGGTGTTGACGCCCAACACTGTGTTTCTTTACACAACTTGAAGGATTTTCATCCTTACAAAATAATATTTCATAAGGTTGTTCACAATCTATTTCCCACTTATTTTGATCTGGTCTTACAAATTCTAATGTATATGGTCCTATCTTTTGCCCTATACGATACTTTTCTTCTATTTCTGTTATACCTATTATACCACTTTTCACATCTAAATTATGTTCCTTTTCCATATTACCAATTAATCCTTTTATAATATTTTCTTTCAAAAATAATGACCATTCAAAAGAATTCATTTTCGCTAAATGTAATTGATGCACACCAGTTGGGTTTGGATGATACACACGCTCGACCGCAAATTCTTTATGCTCATTTGTATTAAATTTTGGATATTTTAAATCCTTCTGAGAACAAAAAAATATATCTTCATTCCCACGATGACCTTTCGAAAACGGAACATCTCTATATTGTTCACATACTTTAATCATCGCTTTTACATTTCTCAAAGAATAACCACCATTACCTGCAGGATATCTCGCACATTGATTACATAATGTCCATGGAGCACCAATATAATCATATTCGAAATATAAATCTGGGATTTTTTTTAAGGTTAATGCATCTGTTTGATATATCAAAACATGAGAAAAATTCAAAAAATTCTCATAAAATTGAGGCTGTTTTAACAATATTGAATATGTTCCGCGATCTAAATTAGAATGTTCTGTTTTCACAAATATTAAATTGTTCCAATCTTTAAACAAATTTTCAACATAATTTGCATTTTTTGTTCCATATACAACAGCTATACCTATTTCATCTGGTTTGTATACACGCAATATCGCATTCATTACATATTCTATTTCCTTCATTATTCGGAATTCTATTAAACAAATTACAAGTTTACCAGACGTATTTAAAGTCAATGGTAAAGTCGGTTTAGGGATCATTGAAATCAAATCATTGACTTCTTTTAACCGCGGATGCATTAATCTAATCCATTTTGTTTTTTAAGTATAGATTATTTTAAATTTTTTATACCAATTTGGAGAGTTTCAAACCATATGACTGTAAATCTTTATATTTTGCGTCAAGTTTATCTTGACAGTATCCAAAAGTCATCATATAGAATAGTTCTGGTTTGGGATTATTTACCACGTTCTCCATTATGAGGTTTGCTGCAGATTCTGGTTTTGTGACTTTTGCGGAATACTTTTTGAAATCTCTCATCATAACAATTTTTACATCTATTAGTTCTTGCGTTTTTTTGTCACAAACTTCTTTTGGGTAGTCTTTAACAACCGATGACCAAAGAGAAGGCGTATCCATAGGTCCTGGTCCTACAACAGTAACATTTATACCAAAGTGGCGACTCGTGAGCTGTAAGGATTCAGAAAAGCCAGTCAACGCATACTTACTGGCGTTGTATATTTCCGTCATTTCGTCAGGAACAAATCCGCCAATACTGCTAACATTTATGATTTGTCCTGATTTTTTTCTTTTCATTCCATTAAGAACAGCTTTACATAGTCTAATCGGTCCTAGGGTGTTGATATTGAAAGCCTCCACCATTGTTTCGTCTGACTCACATTCCAAAGGCCAGTTTCGTCCCATACCAGCAGAATTGATCAATAAGTCAACTGCACCATGCTTTGCTTCAATTCCTTGGACCAGTTCCAGGACCTTATTGTATGAGTCGCTCAAATCATGCTTAAGAAAAATTGGCTTTCTCTTCTCATTTTTATAGAGACTTTCACCTTTCTCTATACTGCGCACTGGCGCATACACGATAAATTTATCCTCAGCCAACAATGCAAGGGTCAAGGCTCTTGACAAACCACCACCAGTCGCACCAGTGATCAACACAATAAGCATTATATGATATCTTTTATTTATTATTCCTTAAGCCTCCAATAAACCAAACGCTTGTGCATATTTTTTAAATTTCCTCCATATTGATTTTTAGGATCAGGTCTTATAGCCTTTGGATGAATATAATCCATCAACTCTTCTCTTTTATGTTGATCACCAAATACCATTTCAACAGGTGTGCTCGGACGAGATCTTTTAGATATTCGATTCTCTTGAGCTTCCAATAATTTGTTTTTACTATCTTCAAGTATTTTTATGTTTTCATCTCTTTTTGCATTCTTTATTAATAAATTCAATGTTTCTATTACAGAACTTGTTTCATCAATTATTAATGAACGTAACAAAGATGATGAACTTTCTCGTTTTAAACCATAATCAATTGGTTTCATATTTAATGATAATACATGACTAGGAATCGGAAACTCCTCTAATATTCTTAGCAATTTACCACTATCTACATCAAATATACAAATTATAGAACCATCTCCCATAGAATGATTATGTACACTTGTTATTATCATCTTTTCATCGCTTGAAATTATACATTTATCACAAGAATTAAATCCATCGTATTTTGAAACAATTATATTTAAATGTATCAAATCATCACTACTTAAAGCAGGTATTGACGCGCGATTATAATATTTATCAAATTCTTTTATACTTAATTTTTCTTCAACATCAATATCTAATATTGTCGAATTATTTTCAAGATTTAATAGTTTTATTCCTGCTCCAACTGAACATGCTAATATTGTATTATTATTATTTAAAAACTCACAATGGGATATTGAAGTTGTAAATACATTTTCAAATCTATATAACATATTTAATGCCGATTCGCCAGCATCATCTACTATTATATTTGTATCAAAAATTTCTATAATACCATTTAATTCATTCCCACACAATAACATTCTATTATCCATAGAAAAATTACAAGTTTTTATAATACCATTTGCGCTAGACATTTCTACATATTGATTTGTTTCTTCATTAATCATTTCAAAATCATAAAATTCACAACTATCTTCAAGAATTACTAACAAATATCTACCATTTGGACTTATTTTCAAAAACTCTATTCCAACAGAATTACAATAATAACTATTCTCATCACCATCAATATGTCCGGTCTCTATATTATATACAATTACTTCACTAAAATCATCTTCTTCGCCTAATGGTGGTTCAACATTATTATAATCAACTCCAATTGCAATATGATTAGTATCTGCAGCAATACTCATTGCAACACCTTCACCTTGCATTTGTATCCCTTCTTCATTTTCATCTTCCCATAACAAGGATATTCGATTGTCAATGAATTCTTTCCCACTAGAAGAATCAACTATGTATATATTTCTATTACCCAATAAAGCAATTTTCTTACCATTTGAACAATATATTGCTTCTAAAATAGTATCACTATTTATTGAATCCTCTTCATCATTAAATTCCAATTTTAAATCAGAATAAAGACCACCGTTTTTCGCATCCCATTGTTGCAAATGACCAGTTTCAGTTAGAGATAAAATTATATAATCACTATTTAATTCTTCCATTATGTTTATAAATATTTTTTTGCTTAAACAAATCACTAATGTCAATTAATAATATATATTCATTATGGGAAATCAAGACTTGTTAATATCAGTTCTTAAAAATATTGTCCAGCAAGGAAAATTTCCGCATTTTCATTTCTGTGGACCACATAGTGACGATGTTTTAGATCTTGTTAATGATGTCATTTCAGACCATTATAACAATAAAAGTATGATTATGCAAATTCATATATTAGATAATATTAGCGAATCACATTTAGTACAAATGATCACCGCATTTTGTAATTTACAACCAGTTGTTGCAGATAATGATACGAAACCAAAGGTTATTATTATACATCAACAAAACGAATCACTTAATGATAACTTTGTTCACTTCTTAGAAGATAGAATGTCTGAAAAACGTGTTAAATTTGTTTTTTTAACTGCATCTATGCACGTTGTTCCACATGTTTTATTAAATAAAATGGTTAGCTTCACTATCCATCCCAAAGAACAAAGAAAACCCATCAGCAGCGATTGCGATGATATCTTTTACAAATTAATACATTCAAATAATGATAATAATTCTTATGCAAATATTATCATTCAATGGTCTAATCTACATATATTATCATTACCATCATTGATATACGATACTTGGTATGAAAATATTGTTAAATATATTTGAACAAAAAATATATAGTTTAAATACAATGGCAACACAAGCATGTAATCGTTGTACTAGAATACCATATGCACTTTTTCAAATTTTTTCTTTTTCAGCACTAACCGCTACAATTACTTGTGTTATTCTTGCATATCATATGTATGATGTATGGAAAGCAGATTGGAAAAATCAAAGATGTAAATTACATGTTATGCCATTTGCATCTATTATTCAACCAAATAAATCAGTTGTTGATAACTACAAAGAATGTATGAAAATGAAAATTGATCCAATTATCAAAGCACACACAAAATATAAAATGGATCGAAAAGTTGCACAATCACTTAGAGAAAATGCGATACTTAATAAACAAGCGCAAAATACAGCTGAAGATATAGAACAGTCTAAAGGATTTCTAGATAAACAATTTCAAGAACTAGTTGACTTTTTTAATAGAATTGTATTTGTAGGTAAATATACTGCTCATAAAATACAAAACTTCTTTTATAAAATTATTGCTTTAATATGGTCAAACTATTATTTTTTAATTACAAATATCAATACTGTTATATTACAAATTGCAAACTTTCAAAGAATGTTTGCAGCTATGAACAGTTTGGCAATTATTTTTACAGCATTTACTGCATTATTTCCACCTTTGTTGCCAGTTACAATACTAATGACATCTATACTTGTTCTAGTCAATTTAGCTGAAAAATCCGCACAAAAAAAAGCATATTGTTGCTTTAGTTCAGATTCAAAATTTCTACTTCACGATTTAACTGAAAAAAATATTGAATCTATACCCATATCTCAAAAATTGTACGGTAACGGCATTGTTACAGGAAAAATTGTTATGCTCAATAATAATACAAACGTTTACAATATAGGTAACGTACTCGTTACTGGTGACCATTTGTTACAAGCAAATATTGATACATCAAATATTGGTAAATGGTATTACGCAAAAGATTTTGCAGCTATTTACAATAAAAATAATAGTAAAACAAACTATCTTCATTGTTTAGTTACTTCAAATAATGTACTTTTTTCATCTGATTTGACAATGTTTACTGATTACGAAGAAACAAGTTCACCTAATATTCAAACACATATAGCTAAAGTAATTTTAAAATCACTCAGAGAAATACATTCCAGATTCAATTTAAATAAAAAATACGAATTAGGCGAAAAAAATAATTGCTTACCACCAAACACTTACATCAAAATGAATGATAATAGTTATTCAACTATTGATAATATTCAAATCGGAGACGTTTTACATAATAACAATAAAGTTATTGGTAAATACGAATGTGACACAAATAATATTGAATTCTTCAAACTAAATAATATTATTATTAGTCCTAGAATTATATGTTCAAATAATGGATCAGATTGGGATAAAGTTTATAATATTGGTAAACCATGTTTACACAATTTTTCAAAAGGATATCATTTGATTACAGAAAACCATATTATAATGCTTTCGAATGATTTAGTAATACGAGATTTTATTGAAACAAATGACGAAATTGTACAAAATCATATATCTAATATAGTTTTAGAACATTTATCTCCTAAAGAACCTATTTCTAATATTATATTAATGAGTTAATTAATTATTTGAAATTGTAACAAAAATCATTATTTTATTTTTAACTTTGTTTTATTCGGTTTTTAAAACTATGCTATTGTACTTCATATATCATATGATTATGAAAATAGCTATTATAATAACTGGAGATGTTAGAGACTGTTTTGTTAAAAATAACATTGTAGAAATGTTTAAAGAATATGATGTATTTATAGGAAGTTACATTAATCATAAAAAATATATAGAAAGTATTGGTAAAAATAATTACTCTTATTTGATCAATCCAGAAACTGACATACGATTACCAGATGGAATTAAAAAAACACGCATGCAACATAACATGTTACAATGGTTACATTTGGATAATATTATAAACAACTTTGAAGATAAATTAATAAAATATGATATTATATTGAAATATAGATTTGACTACAATATAAAAAATGACGATTTTTTAAATAAAATTAGTGCTAATCCTAATATACTTTATAATGATAGTGATAAGATATTTTATTCAGAAAAATTAACTTTTATAAATATTTTTAAAACATTTTATGCAAAATTAAAAAATTATACTTATAACAGCAATAGATCTGATGATGATGACAGTTTCCATAGTAGTTGGAAATCTGAACCAGCTCTAGCCCACCATTTAGGAAATATGAAAATACGTAATGCAAAATTAAAAAATGTGGGAAACATAATAAGAGGTTCATATCCCAAAACACGCGCCGACGGTAATAAAAAATTATATATCAATAATATTATCCGAGGAAAATTTACAAAATAAGGAAAAATCATTATTTTATTTTTAAAGAACTATGATTATAATAATTGTTTTCGGTATAAATCAGGTTCAATAGTAGATTGCATCCATGGACCAACTTTCTTAATAGGATTTGGAGGTTCAGATCTAAGTTGCATATTCGCATTTCTTAAACTTTGACCACTAATATTTATTGCAAAACGATTTTTTGATTTAAAAGATTCTATACAACTTACTCCTATTATAAAACCCAATAAAATAAGAAAAAATAGTGTCACAAATAAATAATAAAATAATAATTTATCAATTTTTGACATTTTTGATAACATATTATATTAATTGTAAAAAATATTAATTTTATAAATCTTAAATTTTTACAAAAGTCAAAAAAATGAACATCATTTGTTTAGTAAATAGTATACAAACTTGTATAAAACAACAACACGCAACTTTATTAAATTAATATCATGTCTCAAATGTCAATGTCCGAAAACAAAGTTCTGCTCACCACCAAGGATTGGAATTCTGATTCGATTGATAACATCTCTTACAGTGACGTAAAACCCATGCCAGGTAGCACCGGTGGACGTTCTATGTATCTTAATTATGATAACAAGCAATTGGCTTTTCAGACTCCAAAGATGAGGCTTCCATATGGACTAGGCAAGTTCGCAGAACCTGGAAAGTCACCCAAGTATACTATTGACCTATCATTTGTAGGAATGGATGAAAATCCAAAGCTTAAGAAGTTCTTTGATATGCTACAGTCTATTGATGAAAAGATTATCGCAGATTGTCAGAAGAAGGAAAACACTCTTGTATGGATGAAGAAGAAGACTATTTCTGAAGATGTTGCAAGAACTCTATATACGACGTCTATTAAGAGAGCGAAGGATAAGGAAACAGGAGAATACACGGACAAGTATCCGCCGACATTTAAGGCAAAGGTAACACAATGGGATAATAAGTTCACCACCAAGCTATACAATCACGAAAAGGTTCTCATTGAGAACGATGCAGAGCTTTATGAACAGAATCTTGCAAAGGGACAGAACGTAGTCGCAATTGTAAAATGTGGCGGCGTTTGGTTTTCGGGTGGTAAGTTCGGCGTATCGTGGAAGGCAGACCTTCTAAAGGTAGATGAACCGAGGGGATTCGTTGGATATGCATTCCGTGATGAATCAGATGATGAAGAAGTAGGTGAAGAAAGTGACTAAACAAAAAACGATTAAAAGTGACTAAACAAAAAACGATTAAAAATTGTATAATAAGATTCAAAGACGAGGGTGTAAAACCTTTAAAACAATTACTTTAATTAGTTTTATAAAGTAACATTATATTTTGTTATTAATGCTTTGTTTTTAATGTCTTTGTTTTTTTTATTAACATTTAATAATAATGGTTAATACTAAAAATAAAAATAATCTTAAAAGGTTAAAACTTAAAAATTTGAAAAAAAGAAGAAAAACTTTGAAAAAAAAAGGAGCCGGAAAATTAAGAAAATCTCCTACATCGCAATCATTAAAAAAAGCAACTGTAGCAAAACCAGCAAGAAGTGCTTCAAATTCACCTGCATCATTTAGTGAACTAGGATATCTTTCTAGAAGTTCTTCACCAGCATCTTTGGGTCGTATTTCACCAGCATCGTCCATCGGAAATTTATCATTTAGTGAAATACTTAGTCTAAATGAAATGGAACCAATTCAAGGTCCAGTTACAAGTGATCAACAAAAACAAAAGAAACCCCAAAAAAAAACAAAAAAAAATTTTAAACCAATTGTCGATGGTTCCGAAGATATACTTTTATCGCAGATGAATAGTATCAATCTTCAAGGACCACCCATGATTCCAAAAATAGAACCAATTAGACCCACACCCACACCAAATGTTAATAATTTATCTTCAATATTTTCTTATGGAGATGATAGTAAAAGTGATGAAGGTTATAAAAGTGATGATGCAATAGGAAACAGATCTAGAAATACCTCTTTTGATTCATTTACAGATGGAGCACTCGATTTTTAACATTTTTCCAATTTCCAATAAAATTATAATTGCTTAAAAAAGTTGCTTATTTTAAGCAAAAAATTGCTTATTTTAAGCAAAAAATTGCTTATTTTAAGCAAAAACAACTTTAGTTATTCAATTTAACTATACCTTCTTTATACTCCAAAAAAATTTAACTACATGATAAGCTTAAAATAAGCAAAAATAAGCAATTTTTTGCTTAAAATAAGCAACTTTTTGCTTAAATTAAGCAACTTTTTATTAGTGAAAAATATTTTTTTTTCTGATAAATATGTGGTTTTTTGCTTATTTTTGCTTATTTTTTTGCTTATTTTTTGCTTGTTTTTTGCTTATTTTAAGCAACATAAAAAAGGGGGGGTAGTTATTTATTTATTGAAGTTAAAATAAAAATAAAAAAAATATATACATAATATATGAGACGATTTCTCTATATATTCTCTAAGAGAGTAAAATATATGTTAAGCTGGAATTATTTACTTATTGGTCCTATTTAAACACATACCAATCAAAACATAATTTTATATTTTTATAAATCTATTATAATTATTAAAAAATAAAATCCCCCCCCC
>CETY01058300.1_pt1 | contig 37893 bp, 68 predicted proteins | sample 361551 | NCBI WGS metagenome assembly CETY01 (sample SAMEA2623135, study PRJEB7988) | marine metagenome | biome: marine biome (ENVO:00000447); feature: deep chlorophyll maximum layer (ENVO:xxxxxxxx); material: "saline water (ENVO:00002010), including plankton (ENVO:xxxxxxxx)" | depth 45 m | reverse complement strand
AAAAGCTTTTGATAGAACTAATGAATACGATATATCGCATGCTTTAGAAAATTATGCTGCAGAATGGGGATCTTTTCAAAAAATAGTAACAAATAAGTGGTATGATATAGGTGATCTTCCTACTTATTATAAAACGTGTGCAGAACTTTTAAATTTAAAAAGCAGAGCGTTTAATAATTTAAAATTTAATTCTGAACTTGGAACTATTCGTAAAACTCCAGATTACCATAATGAACATTCTATATCAACATTGAAAAATGAAAAACTATGGTATGAAAAACTAAGTCCTGAACAATCAATGTTTGTTCCTAGAATATTGCCACATAATACTGACTTAATAATGTCATATGAATCTGGAATATTATTATCTGATCTTATGCTTTATGAAAATTTACCTTCATCAGTCTGGGATTATATTTTAGAAAAAGTATTTACTATAAAACTAAAATATTTTAATGAGCCTGTCAATAGTTCAGAGTTAGTTAGTAAATTTAGTAGCCAATCATTAAATATGTGGTTATATAAAAGTGAAAAAAGATTAGAAAAAAATGAAGCTTTTACTGACCTAGAGAAAGAAAAGCTGGCTGGATTTGCTAGAGCTATACATAAAAAGACAAAACCCATAGAAGTGCATCACGGAGATTTTCATTTTGGCAATATATTATATAATCAATATACAGACCAATTTAAATTAATTGATCCTCGAGGTCAGTATGGCAGTTATGTTGGAACTCTTGGCGATAATTATTATGATTGGGCTAAGTTAGCTCATGATTTACATTTCGGTTATTCATCAATAGTTAATGATGTTCCACTTAATAGGGCAGTTAATACAATTTTCGTAGAAAAACTTATGAAATATAATTTAGATCATGATCTTATTATGAAAGGCGGATTGCTCTTATTAGCAACCTGCATACCATTACACTATGATGATAAAGATAGACAACAAAGAATGATAAAAAAAGTAAAGGATAGCTTATGATAACATATGGCTCTATAGTTCCTCTTATAGGAGGAGAAAGTTTAGGAATTCAAGAATCTCTTAATGGTCAACAACCAGAATGGGTATTGTCTTATAAAGATTTTGAAGCTAATGATGCTCATTATATAAACTATTTACAAAAACATGGTTGGAAAAATGATTATGTTTTTTTAGATGAAAATAAATCATATAAGCCTAAAAAAGTAGATGTAGTTAATACAGTTTGTCCTTGTGCAGGATTATCTACATTAAGTACACACTCAAGCTCAGAAGCTGCAGCTAATAATTGGATGTATGAAACTGCTGAATATGTTTTAGGAACATTAACACCTAAAGTATTCTGGGGTGAAAATGCTCCAGGACTTGGCCAAAAAGTTGGTATACCTGTTGTAGAGAAGCTTAGAAAAATATCAGATAATCATGGCTATACAATGTCAATATATAAAACTCAATCTTTAGTTCAAGGATATTCTCAAGTTAGAAATAGAACGTTTTATTTCTTTTGGAAAGGTAATAAGATACCTTTATTTGATTACATACAAAGACCAAATATTAAGATTGAAGAACATTTGGCTAATGTACCTAATGATCCAAATGATAAAATGAATGTTCTATTAAATACTAATAAACCTAGTGACTATCCTTTGTACAAATATATTTTAGAAGAAATGCATGGAGGAATAAGTCATAAAGAATTCATAGAACAACTTAAACATACTACTAACGCATTTGAATATATCGAAAAGCATGACTCATATGATAAGTTGTTATTATGGTTAAAAGATAAAGACCATGAAAGAACTTATAATATGATTGACAGAATGAATACTAAAATTAAAAATGGTCAGAATATAATGAGAAGAACTACAACATTTCCTAAAAACTATATAGGAGCTTTTGTAGGACATTTACCTAAATTACTAACTCACCCAATAGAAGATAGATATTTAACTATCAGAGAAGCAATGGAGATTATGTATCTACCAAGAGATATGGAATTACTAAACCCATCACAATACAATCATATATGCCAAAACGTACCAGTTAAAACCGCAAAAGATATGGCAGAACAAGTAAACGCGTTTGCATCTGGTCGATTAGACAATCAATTAATAGAAACCAAATACCTAGTTCAAAATAATAAAAATAAATCTTACGAATATGAAAAAGATTGTTTACAATTAGATGAATTTATGGTATAATAGAATAAAGGAGAATGCTTATGTCAATAATGGATAAACTAAGAAGTAATTCTAAAATAAAAGAAACACAAATATTATCAGAGTCAAAATTTTTTACTGAAGCTGATATGGTATCAACTGATGTACCTATGATTAATGTAGCTTTATCAGGATCTATGGACGGAGGATTAGCACCAGGATTAACTGTTTTAGCTGGCCCATCAAAACATTTTAAAACATCTTTTGGATTAATAATGGCTAGTGCTTATCTTAAAAAATATAAAGATTCTGTACTGTTATTTTATGATTCAGAGTTTGGTTCACCACAATCTTATTTTGAAAATTTTGATATTGATACTAGTAGAGTATTACATGTACCAATAACTAATGTAGAAGAATTAAAATTTGATATCGTTGGCCAAATGGAACAATTAGATAGAAAAGATAAAGTTATAATTATGATTGATTCCATTGGTAACTTAGCATCAAAGAAAGAGTTAGATGATGCTATCAATGAAAAGTCAGTGGCTGATATGTCAAGAGCTAAAGCACTTAAAGGTTTATTCAGAATGTGTACACCGTATCTAAATATGAAAGATATTCCTCTAGTTGCAGTCAATCATACTTACCAAGAGATTGGATTATTTCCGAAAGCTATAGTTTCTGGTGGTACAGGAATATACTACTCAGCAGATAATATCTGGATATTAGGTCGCCAACAAGATAAAAAAGGTACAGAGATTCAAGGATACCATTTTGTAATTAACGTAGAAAAATCTAGATACGTCAAAGAAAAGTCTAAGATTCCTATCACAGTATCTTGGGAAGGCGGCGTACAAAAGTATTCTGGATTATTAGATGTAGCTTTAGAAACTGGTCATGTAGTTAAACCGTCAAATGGTTGGTATCAAAGAAATGGTGATGACAGAAAAGTTAGATTGGATGAAACTATGTCAAAAGAATTTTGGGATCCTATATTTGAAGAAACTGAATTAGCTAAAATACTACAGCAAAAATATAAAATATGATAGATTTGAAATTTACTACTGCTGGTGATTATATGGAAGAGACTAAAGAATATCAGGAGAACGTAGAATATGAACTTACTCCAACCGATGAAAGTGAATACGGTTGGAACGTCCGTATCTTAAAAGGTTCTTTTGTTGAAACTATAATACGTTATGGAAATCTTGCAGCAAATGAAAAAGAAGATTACCTTAGCTTCAGTTTTAAGGTTATACAATCACCGATTGAAGACTTGACAGAAACTAATGAAGATTTGCAAAAAGAAGCAGGTAATATTTTAAATTCTATTATTGAAAGAGGGCTACAAGATGGTAGCATTGTAACAACAGAAAGAAAAAAGAATTGAACGCAAACTTAGAACAAACTATATTAAGAAATATATTAACTAATGAAAAATTTATGAGGAAGGTTTTACCTTTTGTAAAGCCTGATTATTTTGAAGGCGTGTATAGAGTTCTATTTAAAGAAGCAGGAAAGTTTGTTGGAAAATATAATAAACTCCCAACATCTGAATCATTTAAGATTGAGATAGATCAATCTGAAAATTTTAGTAAAGAACACTATAAACATGCTGTAGAAATAATTCCAAATCTTTTTAGTAAACAAAAAGTAGATAATAATTGGCTATTGGATTCAACTGAAAAATGGTGTCAAGATAGAGCTGTTTATAATGCTATCATGGAATCAATAAGAATCATTGATGGTAAACACGATACACTAACTAAAGGATCATTGCCTAATATATTACAAACTGCCTTAGGAGTTTGCTTTGATACTAATGTAGGTCATAGTTACACTGAAAACATTGATGAAAGATATAACTTTTATCATAAAGATGAAAGTAAGATTCCATTTGATTTGGATTATCTTAATAAAATTACTAAAGGCGGTTTACCTAACAAAACATTAAATATTTGTTTAGCTGGTACAGGAGTCGGGAAGTCGCTTTTCATGTGTCATGTAGCAGGATCTGCTTTAGTACAAGGCCATAATGTTTTATATGTTACTTTAGAAATGGCTGAAGAAAGAATAGCAGAACGTATTGATGCTAACTTATTAAATTTGCCAATTGATCAAATACACAATCTTTCTAAAGATATGTTTACAACTAAAGTAGCCAATCTTGCTAGACAAACTACTGGTAAATTAATCATAAAAGAATATCCTACTGGGCAAGCAAACACTTCTCATATGCGAGCTCTAATGAATGAACTTAAACTCAAAAAGAATTTTAGACCAGATATTGTATTTGTAGATTATTTAAATATTATGTCATCGTCTCGAGTTAAGTCTATGGGTGGTGCAATTAATTCTTATACTTATATTAAAACCATAGCTGAAGAATTAAGAGGCTTAGCTGTAGAGTTTGATGTACCGATATTCTCTGCTACTCAAACTACAAGATCAGGTTATTCCAATTCAGATGTAGGATTAGAAGATACCTCAGAAAGTTTTGGTCTACCTGCAACAGCTGATTTAATGTTTGCTATTATCACTACAGAAGAATTGGAAGGTATGAATCAACTATTAGTTAAACAATTAAAAAATAGATATAATGATCCAACTAAACATAAAAGATTTGTTATTGGAGTGGATAGATCTAAAATGAGATTATATGATGTAGATGATAGTGAACAAAAAAATCTAGTGGATGATACTCCAGTTTTTGATAAAACAAAATCTGGTGAAAAGTTTAAAGATTTTAAATTATAATGGAGAAATGAATATGACTAATGTTTTTATAATCGCAATTGTGATGTTCTGGGCTGATGCTAAAGATACACCACTAAATGATTCCATAGAAATAAAATGGCTAGATGGTAAACCTTTATACTTCATGACTTCTGAAGAATGCGGTAAACATATTGATGATAATTTTGAAGAACTTAAAAATTATGGTAAATCAGTCTATCCTACTGCTCATACAATAAAAACTATTTACTGTGTGAAAAGTCAAAGACATATTGAAAATAAAGCCTAAAGGAGAAAAGAATGGGTAGAGATAAATACACCTCTAAAGGTGAAAGACGTAATTCATCTAGAAAAACTATTAAGATGATGAGACGTGAAAGAACATTTAGTGAAAGAATTACTGCTCAGCTTGAAGCATTTGAAAAAGACAAGAATGTAGTACTTACAGTTAAAAATCCAAGTAAAAACGCAACTAATAAATCTTTTATAAAAGTTCGTGCAAAAGATTATTGGAGATTATCTAAGAATGATAAAAGCAAGACTAATTAGTTATAGTAACTCTATAATAGAAGATGAAGGAATAAAAGATGTCAAAGATTTAATATCTTATTGTGCTAGAGTTTCTAATCCTAAAAATCAAAATAATACTAAAACAACTGATAAGTTGCTAAGCTATCTCATAAAACATAAACATTGGTCTCCATTTGAAATGGCTTCTGCTTGTATGGAAATAACTACAACACGAGATATTGCTAGACAAATATTAAGACATCGAAGTTTTAGTTTTCAGGAGTTTAGTCAAAGATATGCTAATCCTTCAGAACTTGAAGATATGTTTTTTATCAGAGAAGCTAGAATGCAGGATCAGAAGAATAGGCAAAATAGTTTAGAAACTAAAGATATAATTTTAAAAGATGAATGGGTTTCAAGGCAACGATATGTCATTGACACTGCAAAAGAACATTATGATTGGGCAATCAGAAAAGGCATAGCTAAAGAACAAGCTCGAGTAGTTCTACCAGAAGGATTGACTTGTTCAACTATGTTAATGAATGGTACTATACGATCTTGGCTCCATTATATAGAACTTCGATCAGATGAAGGAACTCAAAAAGAACATAGAGAAGTAGCTCAAGAATGTGCTATAGCTATAAAAAAGATTTTTAATATAAATACTAAAAATCTTAATTAAAATGAAAAAAACTATTTACATTGCTTTTAAACTGTGATACAATTAATTTATAACGAGGGAGTAGGTTATGAAATCAATTATATTAGCATTTTTTATTACATTTACATTTTTAACACCAGCACATTCAAACTTTTATGATAATGAACAATTATTATGTATAGCCAAAAATATTTATTGGGAAGCTAGAAACCAACCATTCAGAGGTATGGTTGCAGTAGGTCAAGTTACAATGAATAGAGTAAAGGATTCAAGATTTCCAGATACACCATGCGAAGTAGTACAACAAGGTCCTACTAAACCATCTTGGAAAGATCCTTCTATAAAGTATCCAGTCAAGCATCGATGTCAATTTAGTTGGTTCTGCGATGGTAAATCAGATGTTGTTCCAGAATATGATATTGATATCTGGGAGTATGTTTTAGCTATGTCTACAAAGATCGCTACAGGATATTGGGCAGATCTTACACATGGTGCTACACATTATCATGCAGATTACGTTACACCTAGCTGGGCTAAGAGTAAACAAAAAACTAGAGTAATAGGCGATCATATTTTTTATATCTGGAAAAAAAGATAATGGAAAGTCATGATCCAAATCAAGTATATCCTGATACTGTCATATATACTGACAAAGAAATAGTATCTTGTGATAATGATCACCCAAGAGTTTATTACACTGTTCCAAAAACCGGATTTGTTGTTTGTGGATATTGTGATATCAAATATGCAAATAAAAAAAATATAAAATCAGAAATGATTAAGGATTTATTAAAGGAATGAGGTTATTTGAAATGTTAGTAAAACAAGATGTTGATAGAATTGAGAAGGATAGTAAAATCGTAGATATACCTAGAATTGATTACAAATTTAGTGAAGACAAAAATATTAAAGTTATTAAAGAACATATAGATAAAACTTATGATGCTCATTACTCTGAAAATAAATTTCAAGCAACTGAATTTATATTAGATAGCAGCCATGGAACAGGATTCTGTATAGGAAACATTCTTAAGTACGCTCAACGTTATGGTAAAAAAGGTAGCAGAGAAGATCATAGAAAAGATCTTATGAAGATAATTCATTACGCAATAATACAACTTCACGTGCATGATAATTATAAATAATAGTGTAACATAATTGTTACTTATATAATAGGAGAAAAATTATGGATTTTACAACAGCTTGGACTGAGTTAACTTACTTAGATGGCATACTTTTTTCAGTATGGTTAGGCATTCTATATTATGGTAAATGTAGAATTGATCACCACTTTAAGTGGAAAGATTAAAGGTGGGTAACCAGCCTGGTCGTGCACGACGTAACGTAGCTTTTTAATTCTTAGTCCATAGCTACCGAAATGGTTTCATTTTAAAGGAGAAGAAATGAACCTAGAAGATCGAGTAACAATGATAAAGATAAAGATAGATAAATTTAAAAAAGACTATCCAGATATATTTAAACCATCAGAGTACGATAAACGAATTTGGAATTACAAGGAGAATTGTTTTTATGCGCCGAAGACAGAGTAATACAACTTTAACTACATGGGATGATGTTAACGCTTTTTTATCAGAAAGAACTAATTATATAGACACTAGGATTATGCAATTAAAAGTTGATTCAGGATTAGCCCGTGATCCATACGATCAACAATGGTATAATAGATTGATACAAGAATTGGAATGGACAAAACAAGCCATTTTTAAAAAATATGAAAAAGATTGCGCTTTGGAGATATGGAAATGATTGCAATAGTTATGATAGCAGGGTTATTCACCTGGGAAAATATGGAATTTTTAAATACTTCTAAACAACAAATGAGTGAAGGATATTCATGGGAATACATTGGAAAATCAGATCCTGTTGGAGTGCCTTACTTACCACTAATAAATCCTAAAACTAAAGAGGAGACAATTTATTTTAAATTGAAATAGTATTATGAAGAATTTTTACTTTTACATTGGATCACTTATATTATTAACAACTATCTTTACGACATTAATAGTTGGTTATTCATATTCTACTGAGCCTTCGGATAACGAAACGTTCCATGAAAGAATGAATGAAAATACTACTAGGTTTGTACAAAAGACTTTAATATGTGATGAGATCAATACCGCCATGGACTTCGTAAGTGAAGCAATGGGACAAGATCCTTTATTTAGATGGCTAGATGTTAATAGTGGAACTACTTATATGATAGTCTTTAATACAAAAAATGGAACTTTTACATTACTTTCAAACCCTGTAAATGTTGATACTGATATTGTTTGTTGGGAATCCCAAGGAAACAATATGTTTGTTTATACTGAACATTTCAAATCATTTGTAGCCAGATATGCTAAGCATATGTTTGGTACCGGCACTTAATTAAACTGTAACAAATTTGTTACACTCTACAAATATAAATCGCTTTTTTTCTTTAAAAGCGAATTTTGTTGTTTACATTGCCAGAAAACTGTGATACAATGATATTATATAGTAATTAATTAAGGAGTAGAAACTATGAAACCAATTTATTATAAAATTACTTACCCAGACGGAGAAGTTGAATATTGGACATCAGTCGAAGAACAAGAAGTTCAGAGATTGGAATTTATCAACAATGGGAAATTAATCATCGAAGAAGTGGAAGGAGTTGAGTAATGATTACAAATGAATGGTTCGAAGAACAAGATGCTAGAGAAGATATTAAGTGGTCTGCAGAATATGACAGACGTGTTGAAGAATTTATTAAGAACGAAGGTTCTAATCCAGCAGATGCTCAATACTTTGTAATGGAAGAAATGCTAGAGGAAAGGAGAATGTCATAATGAAAACCGATGTTCAACAACTCCTGCAAAAAATAGCAAACGGTTATAATAAACAAGGTAGTAATTTCTCAAATAAAATATTTACTAGAGAAGAACTACAAAAATATAAGTTATTTAAATCTATGACTATGGACTATTTGATAGTAAAAACTAAAGACGGTAATGCTGCAAAAATAGGACAGCTTGTAGGTACAAAGAATGGAAGAGCTCATATGATAGATGCGAAGTTTTATCAGTCTGGATCTTTCGGACAACATTTTAAATTGATTGATAGATTAGTAAAAAGAGGAAAAGGAGAAACATTATGAAATTTCAAAGATATACTACTAAAGCTTATTACGTATATTTGACACCACAGCTAGGTAGACGTAAGGAAGGTTGGATCAGTGGTCTAGGTATTACCGAAGAAGAATCAGTAAAAGATGCAATTAAGGATTGCAAAAAATATAAGATACCAGTTGAAAGAATCCAAAGATTTGAAACTAAAGAATTCAACTTAGATTTAAAGGACATTTCATAATGCAACAGTATCAGTGCACATATAAGAAAAAATTTCCTATAGACGAATTTGGTCGTCTAGGAGGTTTTTATAATTTATCAGATATACCTATTGCAGGATATAAAATTAAAGAACGCAGGGGCGTTGTCCTAGGGAAATATAAGAATGAAGATATCTATGGAAATACTTTATATAAAGTACAGGATATAGAAAATCCATCTTACTTCTTTGCAGTTCCAGTTAAGGACGTAGAGATAGATTAATGAAAGATGGTAAGATAGTACAATTTATAGGATTCAGAGGAGAAGAATATAACTCCGCTGTAAAGATCTGGGGTGAGCCGGACTTTATACATCCTGTGAATGACTATCGAGCCAATGTAGAAATAGATTGGAAAAACGATATTATAATATTTGCAGGAAAAGAATTTCCTGGAGTAAAAAGACTTTATAGAAGAGAGTATGCGGATATGAAAGGAACACAATGGGAAGTATAAATACAAACCTTACGTCAGAAGTAGGAAAATTTACAGATTATAGTTTGAATCGTACAGTACCTCTTTATCTTATGGCTTCATATGCTTATTATGTATTAGATAAACCTATACTAGCAGATCACTCTTTTGATTCTATGGCAAAAATTATGCTAGAATGTTGGGACGATATAGAACACATGCATAAAGAATATATTACCAAAGATGACTTAAGGGCTGGTACATTTCTAGGAAAGTACCCATCAATGGCACAAGGTGCAGCAGAGCGGTTAGTTAAGGATCTTAAACTGTAACAAATTTGTTACAGTATTTGACTTTTTTCACTTTTTTTCTTTTAAAATGAAATTAACTATATACATTGTTATTTTTATGTGATATAATTAATATATAAGGTAACATTAAAACGGAGTAGAAAATATGCCAGGAATTAAAAAATTTGTAGAAGAAGTTCAAGAATTCGTTAACAGTCATGATGATACTGATTTAACTATGAGTGATCATAACATTAAAACAGTTCTCAAGGATGTATACGCAGAACACGGAGAGTTTGGTAAAGCAATTGCCAAAGAATATATTACACAACAACTAAATTCATATTAATAACGGGAGAAATATATTATGGCACATGAATTAGAAATTATTAATGGACAAGCTCAAATGGCTTATGCTGGGGATGTTCCTTGGCACGGTTTAGGAGTTCCAGTATCAAACGATCTATCACCGTTACAAATGATGGATAAAGCTGGATTAAATTGGAAAGTTGAAACTAAACCTCTTTTCTATAAAGGTTACACTGGACAAGATGTTATAGCACGAGCAAAGAAAGCTTTAGTCAGAGAATCTGATGGAAAATTATTAGATGTTATTGGATCTGATTGGGAGCCTGTACAAAATGAAGATGCTTTTAACTTTTTCTCAGAATATGTATATGCAGGTGATATGGAAATGAATACTGCTGGATCTATCAGAGAAGGTAGAAATATTTTTGCTTTAGCTAAGGTTAAAGAATCTTTTGAATTATTTGGTGGAGACAAAGTAGATTCATATTTGCTTTTTTCAAATCCTCATCAGTATGGAAAATCAATTGATATTAAATTTACTCCTATTAGAGTAGTTTGTAATAATACTTTATCTGTAGCTCTAGATAGTAAATCAGGTGTAAAATTATCTCATAGAGTTAAATTCGATGCTGACTCTGTTAAAGAAACTTTAGGTATCGCTTCTGCTAAACTTGCTAAGTACAAAGAAGCAGCTGAATATCTAGGTTCTAAAAGATACACAGTTGATTCATTAATTGATTACTACAATAATGTTTTTCCTAGAACATCTAATAAAAAAGTAGATGAAGGAAGAATTACTGATAAAGTTCTTCAGTTATCTAAAAATGCTAAAGAAGCATATGATGCTGTAGAATTACAACCTGGTGCAAGTTTCGCTAAAGGAAGTTGGTGGCAAGCATACAATTCAGTAACATATATTACTGACCACGTACAAGGTAGGAATGCAGACAATCGTTTATACTCTTCATGGTTTGGTGGAAATCAAGTTCGTAAGAGAAATGCTCTTGAAAAGGCTTTACAATTTGCGGAGGCTGCTTAATGTTATTAAAACCAAATAGAACTAGTGCTTATATCTCTACTATCTTTATGGATAGTAGGGAAGACCTTGAGCATTTAAAAGCTATACGAAATATGGTTAAAAATTTAAATAGAGATCTTCGAAGGCAGAATGCTAGGGATAACTATAATAAAAAAGGACCGTTACAATTTTATGTTAAGCTACAAGGTAGATTAGGTAGAAAGAGAAAAGATCCTATTGCAGATCTGTATAGAAAGTTATGGAGAAAAGGAGGAGCGGTTTGTGTGTCAGTTGATGATGCTCAATACTGTGATGTTTTCCTATATCGGCGAAATACTTACAAATATTAATAAACAGGGGACTTCGGTTCCCTTTTGTTTTTTTATAAATAGAGTATATGAATAGAGAATTAGGGTGTAAAAATGTTTTCATTTAAAAAATTTATAGAAGAAAAGACTATAAAACCACAAGATTCTGATGTAAAGAGTTTGCCGGGATCTCAACCAAAAGGGTATTACAAAGGTGTAGCTAAAGATAAAAAAGATGATAGAGCTAAACAATTTGTGAAGCAAACTAAAATGTCAGATGATAATCCAGCAGCATACAAAAAGGCTCCTGGTGATGATAAAGGTAAAACTAAGCTTAGTAAACATACTAAGAAAGTTATGAAAATGTACCCCTCTCTATACAAAGATAAAAATGAATCTGTATTATATGAAGACCCGAGTTCATCATTAAAAGCTAAATCAGAAAAAAGTGGAATCTCAACTGGTATATTAAGACAAGTATATAACAGAGGAATGGCGGCGTGGAAAACTGGTCATAGACCGGGAGCTGGTCAACAACAATGGGCTCATGCTAGAGTTAATAGTTTTATAAGTAAAGGTTCTGGTACTTGGGGAAAAGCTGATAAAGATTTAGCAGCAAAAGCTAGATCGTCTAAGAAATCTAAAAAAGAAAATTACAAAATTGATTACGGCTCTCCAAAATCAATTAAAATAATGAAAAGTATTACACCAGGCCAAAGCAATAGTGATATGTCAGTTAAAGAAGTTTTAGATACTCCAGCCAAAAGAAATGCATATAAGAAAGCTTCTGCTAAATCTCAATATAGTGCAGCGCAAAGAGCCGCTAAATCATATCCTGGCACTAGTAAAACATACCAAGATAAACAGTATGATGATAATATGAAAACTAGAAATAAAAGAGTTAGAGGGTTTAAATCGGTAGTTAGTAAATCTGGAACTACAGGATATGAAAAAGAGCAAGCTAATGAAAAATTTGATCACAGACCACATAAAGATAAACTAGATGCAAAACCTAGACCTGCTGATGCTGAAAAACATCATAGGTTTGCAAATTTACCTATTGCAACACCTCCAAGAAAATTAACTCCGGACGAAAGAAATAAAAAATTAGCTAAGATTGGTTACAAAGCTTATAAAGAAGGAACTGGCGGAAAACCTGAATCATTTGAAGCTCAATATAAAAGAAGGCTAGTAAAAACTACAAAACCAGAACATAAAGAAAAAGGTATGAACTGGAGAATTAAAGGTAAAGATAGACCTGAAATTTCTATAAAGTTATATAAAGAAAAGCCGGGTCAAGCCGAGTTTAACAAACAATTAAGAAGAGTTGCAGGACACGAGTTTGGTGGATAATATGAAAAAGTTTTTAGACTTTCTTTCTGAAAAAAATATTTATTCTATACTAAAACATAACGACCTTACTAAAAGAGGTGGTACTCGAATCGACGTTTTCCTTAAAAAAATAAAAGATAAAGAAGGGTTCTTAACAAAAAAAGGAGAAGTATTTCTAAAACCTCCACCACCTGATAAAAAAGATTTTACTAAATCCGGTTATAAAAAAGATTTTGATACTATGAAAAAGGGTAAAGTCAAATATCCTAATGACTTTTTTAAAGGACCTGAGTTTGGAGGTAAAGGTATTGGATTTGGTACTAGAGCTGAAGACGCATTTCTCAAAGCGTTCAGAGAAGAACTAGAAAAAACTATAGCTAAAGAAAAGACTGGTGCTTTAGATATGATAGTAGGTAGAAGAAAGATGCTAGTAGCCGGTGTCGAAAGTACTCCAGGCATGCCTAAATCAGATTTTCATTTACTAGATGACATGGGAAAAGAAGTTGCATGGATATCTCATAAAGCTGGAAAAACAGCAAAAGATTTTCAACAATACGGTGGCTTATCTAATAAAGTATTTAAAGGAAATAGTGATGTTGAGAGTTTTGTAAAAGATGTTAAAGAAATGTTTCCAAATGGATTTCAAAGAAAACAATCTGTATTTAGAAAAGTTAAAGACAGCAATGTAGCAAGATTATCAGTGTGGGGTGTAGATTACGGAAAAACTAAAGGCAGAAATAATATCGATGAATTTCATCAAGGAACAATGAAGTTAGTTAAATCTGGTAAATACTACACTATACAATCTGCTCACTCAGATACTAATGGTTCAGTTCCTAAAGAAGGTTATACATGTATATATTATGCAAGATTTACATCAGACATGGATAGTCTAGGCGTTAAGAACTCTAGAATTGGAGTTTTTGCTTTAGCTCAAATGCCTAGCACGGCGAAAGAAATATAATGAGATTCTTAGAATTTATTACAGAACAACAGAATACCCATATGACTCATATAGAAGACAAAGTTCTATATGGTGGAGTTGACGGAACGCGACAAGCAATTCTTGCACTAAGATCATTAAGAGATATGTTAGGTGGAGTTAAAGAAGGCTCCTCTAGTGTTAAATGGGACGGTGCACCTGCTATCTTTGCGGGAACAGATCCCAGAGACGGAAAGTTTTTTGTAGCTAAAAAAGGTATCTTTAATAAGTCACCTAAAGTATACAAAACAGATGCAGATGTTGAAGCAGATACATCTGGAGATCTTTCTGATAAATTAAAACTAGCACTCAAATATTTACCATCACTAGGAATCAAAGGAGTTATACAAGGAGATTTTTTATATGGACCAGGCGAATTGAAAAAAGAAAAGATTAAAGGAACAAGTTATATTACTTTTCATCCAAATACAATAGTTTATGCTGTACCAACTGATTCACCTAAAGCAAAAGAATTACTCAAATCAAAAATAGGCATAGTCTGGCATACTACATATACTGGAAAATCTTTTGAAACTATGAAAGCTTCTTACGGAGTTGATGTATCTAAATTGAATAAAACTGCTAATGTTTGGTCTCAAGATGCGATGTTAAGAGACTTAACTAGTTATACTATGTCTAAAAAGGAGACAGAAATAGTAAATGACTATCTTTCAGAAGCAGGAAAATTATTCAATCAAATTTCGGGAAATGTTCTTAGAGACCTTGAAAAAAATCAAAGTCTTGCACAAACCATTGAAACATTTAATAACAGTTTTGTCAGACGTGGAATGGTCATCACCAACACTCAAAAACACGTCAACGCCCTTATACGATACATTAAGAACAAATATCAAAAAGAGATTGATAGTAGAAAAACAGAAAAAGGTAAGCAAGTACAAAAAGGTAAATTAAACGAAATACTTAAATTCTTTTCAGAAAAAAATAAAATAAATTTAAAAAGAATATTTGATTTACAGAAATTAATCGTGCTTGCAAAATTAAAAATTATAAATATATTAAATAAGTTTATTAAGTTAGATACCTTTGTATTAACAAACAATGGATTTAAAACAACAGGCCAAGAAGGGTTTGTTGCTATTGATAAACTCGGTGGTGATGCGGTAAAGATTGTTGACAGATTAGAATTTTCATACAACAACTTTAACCCAAGTATATTAAAAGGATGGAATAAACCAACAAGGACATAACATGTTAAAATTTAAAGATTTTATTGAAGAAGACGAATTAAGTGAAATTAGCTTAACTCAAAGAATAGCTAAATCTATGAGTATGCGAAAGTTAAAAGGTCGATTAAAGGCGGGAGCTAGACGTTTTAAAGGTCGTTTACCAGATAGAAATAGAGCTTTAAAAAGAGCTAATAGAACTGCTCGATCCTCAGCATTTAAGATATTGTCTAGAGGAAAAAATAAAAGTTCAATGAGTGCTGCTCAGAAAAGTAGTATAGAGAAAAAGTTGAATAAACCAGCTTTTCAGAGTAGGTTAAAAAGAGTAGCTAAAAGGTTATTACCTCAAAAAAGAATGGGTAAATAACAGGAATAAATTATGATATCGTCGTTTAAACAATATTTAGTTGAAGAAACTAAAACTATCTTTTTCACCTGGGGTAGGATGAATCCACCTACAATAGGTCACGGTAAACTATTAGATAAATTATCTCAAAAAGCTGGTTCTAATCCATATAGAATCTATGTTACTCAATCAAATGATCCAAAAAGCAATCCATTAACATACATGGAAAAAATTAAAACTTTGAGAAAAATGTTTCCAAAACATGCAAGATCTATCATTTCAAATAAAAAATTAAAAACCCTATTTCAAGCAGTTACCAGTCTATATGATGAAGGGTTTAAAAGTATTGTGATGTTAGCTGGTTCCGATAGAATTGTAGAATTCGATACATTATTGAAAAAATATAATGGTAAAAAGTCCACACATGGATTTTATAATTTTCAAAATATTAAAGTTATATCAGCTGGTCAAAGAGATCCGGATTCTGAAGGTGTTGAAGGTATGTCAGCATCTAAGATGAGAGGATTTGCAAAAGATAATGACTTCACAGCTTTTTCACAAGGACTTCCTAAAGGAGTTTCGAATCCAGACACTAAATCTTTATTTAATCTATTAAGAACAAGAATGGGTTTAAAAGAAGAAAAGAGTTTTAAACGACATTTAAAGTTAGATGAAGTTTCAAAAGACAGAGAAGCCTATATCAGAGGAAGGCTTTTTTCTGAAGGAGATGAAATAGTTATTAAAGATACTGATGAAGTTGCAATAATAAAAGTATGCGGATCTAACTATGTTATTGTTGAAACCAGTGATGGTACTAAATTAAGAAAATGGATTACAGATATAGGTAAAATTGAAGAAGCTCCTGACTATCATGATGGAACTTATAATTATAAACCTGGTAGAACTACTACAACACGAAGAAAAATATCTACAAAAACTTCTATTAAACCAAAAGCTGATAATAGAAATAGATCAATGATAAAAAAACCAATGACAACATTAATGCCAAAAAAAGCCTGAGGGGAAAGAAATGTTAACGTTAGAGCAATTTAAAAATAAAAAAATAAATGAAGCAGTTACATCAGCTGATAGAACACCACAAAATGTAACTAGGTCAGATGGAAAAGTAAGAGTAAGGATGGTTCCTACTACTAAGAGGTCTGATACTAGTGAAGTGTATGCTAGGCCTAAAGGTAAAGTAACAGTTTTAAAGAAAGGGGATCCTAAGATTAAGGCTATCCAAACTGTACAAAAGAGAAAAGCTAAAGCTTTCAAAGATTTGGCTAGAAAAGAAATGGGAGAAGATCTTGATCAACAAGATGTGAAGACTGTAAAAAAAGTTGTTAAAGGATTAAAAGGAGCTGTTAAAGCTCATGCGGGTCAAGTTAAATCTTTAACCAAAGATATTCAAGACCAAGTTAAAATGGGTAAACCTATTAAAGGTACTATCTCTAAAGTAGGAGTTCCTGCAGCAGGACCTAAACCCGGAGAGCCAGGTTCAGTAGTTAAAGGAGTTAGAATTGGTAGGCCTATCAAAGGTAAAATATCGAAGAAAGGTGTTCCGGCCGCAGCATTTAGAGCTGAAGCTACAAATCCTCATGACGATGAAGGCGCAAATCATATCATTATGCAATTAAGAAAGTCTGTTTCTCTACGTGGTATGAGACCGGTAGAATTCAAAGACGGTAAAAAAGTTAAAGTTTCAATGGCAGATGCTCAGAAATTTTTGACTAAGTATAATAAGTCTAAACCCTTTGAAAAAGAAAAAATGCAAGCAATGGCTATGAAGAGTCATGATGGATTTAAAAAAGCTTTAAGCGAAAGTGTTATAAATGAAATTGTTGATCCTATGGATTTAAGAGGAAGACCAAAGAAAAAAGATCCATATCCAAATTCACCATACGGTAGAAAGCATCCACTGCATCCTGCTAATGCTGGGAAAAAGATAAAAGACATTTATGCCAAAGACCGTGGTAAAAAAGAAGAAATTGAATTTGATGAATCGTCTGGTCGAGACAATACTGGTGGTATTGGTGTAAGAGAATCAGTAGAAGAAGATCGCATGGCCGGTAAATATAAAAAAGGACAAACGATTGTAAGAGGGCAATGGCCTAACCCTGATAAATGGGCTGAAGAATATATTATGCCAAACGCAGACAAGAAAGGGGTTAAAATATATTCAAATGGACCCGCTTTCGTAATAGAAAAACTATAAGGAGAATAAAAAAAATGTATGATAGAAAAGCATTCATTAAGACTTTAGACGCTGTCAACAATATGTATGAAGATACAGAAAGTGATGAGGCTAATCTAATTCATAGTAAAACTAATAAAACTATAATGACGAGTGTTGGGAAATCTAAGAAGAATTTTGATGCTATTGCTCAAGAAGTTAAGAAAAGCCATGGTAAATAAAATTAAAAAGTTAGAAAATATAGAAGGATTAGGAATCATAATCTTTTGTGGTATCGTAATAATGTTAGGACCAATTGCTAAGATGTTAGCATGGTTAGGACTAGCATACGGTGCTTGGAAATTGTGGCAAGGGTTTAAAAACTAATGTCATATCTCTGGATATACACAAGTATAGCTGGTGCACTACTTGGAGCAGCATGTTTGGCATATATCAGAGAAACTAAGATAGGTCTTTGGGGCTATGCACAGTTTGATAAGTTTGTGGATTGGCTTAGAGATAAATACGGATTAACATGGTTTGATCAACCAGAGGATGCTTGGAAAAAAGTAAGTCCAAAAATCGCAAAGAAGATCGAAGAATTAGAGAATAGAATAAAGGTACTCGAAGATGGCTGATATTGACGATAGACTAGTAAGAATAGAAGATAAGGTTGACAAGTTATCTGAAGCTATGATATCACTTGCAAGAACCGAAGAGAAACTCGGAGCTTTACAACAAGATCATAGCAATCAACATGAGAGGCTTAATAGATTCTCTGAGAAGTTAGATGATATCGAAAGGACTGTAACAGATAATGCTCGGACTGTGCAGTTCATAAATAAATTGTTCTGGGTATTAATAGTTGCAATAGTTGGTGCTATTTCAGCGCAATATTGGATGTAAAAGGAGAAATTACATGTATAACAAATCATTGGATACTGCTAGTATCGATAGTATGAAAGAAGCACTAGCTAAAGTATCATTAGAAGAAGCTGATAGAGCTAAACATTATAAAGGTGCTACACCACCCGAAGATATGAAAAATAATCGAAAAGGTAAAGGTGCACAAGATATGATGCAACCTGCAGATAACGCTATAGCTAATCCTGCAACAGATGAAGTCCAAGTTGTTAATAAAGACTTTGCTGACATGACAAAAAATGTTAAAGTAGCAAAGAAAAGAAGCACAGATAAAGATACTGGAGATAAAAAGGTAGTTCCATCAGGTACACCTATGAAAGATCCAGCTGGACCAGTTAAAACTGCTGAATCAGTAGAAAAAACTAAACCGCAATGGATCATAGATGCTTATGATGAAATGCATGAAGCAATGAAAAAGAAAACAGGTTTTTTTGACGATAAAATTAAAAAAGATGTACAGAATATGGCTAAAGATTCTAAGTATAAAGGAAATACTACTGGGTTTGAAGGGGCTGTTAGAAAAAAACATGGAGCCCATACAGATCATTTTGTGATTCAAAATATAATTAGAAAACATGCAGAAACAAATGAAAATAAAATGGATCCAGTAGGTAAGGCTGATGCAGATATTGATAATGATGGTGATGTTGATAGTTCAGATAAGTATCTACATAATCGCAGAAAAGCTATTAAAAAGTCAATGGCAAAAAAATAATATTCAACTAGGGAGAGAATAATGATAACACCACCAGTAAAATATCCGAATGCAATACCTAACCTTAAGGGTTGGTGCGATCCTGATAAAGATATGAAACTTTTAGTTAAAGGTTTTTTTAGTCAAGAAGAAATTGACGAGTATATGGATCATATTTCTGAAGAAGATCATATTGAAGATGATATTGAAGATGATATTGAAGAAGAAGATGAAGAAGATGAAGAGGATGATAAATGATAAAGCCTCCTAATTGGGCGCCGAATTCAATACCTACATATGATGGTTGGATTAATCCTGAAAATAATGAACTTTTAGTAAGATCTCCTGCAGGTGGATTCTCGGAAAAACAAATTAGTGATTACATGGATGAACAATCAAATTATAAAATGATTGATGATACTCCAATGACTAAAATAGCTGTTGAAGAGATAGTAGCCAAAACATATGTAAAGACTATTGACAAAATGAATAAACTGCAGCTTACAGCGTATGCTAGTGAACATGGTATTGAAGATTTAGATGGACTCACAAAGAAAGAAATTATTGCTAAGATTAAAGAGGCTGGCGTTAGTTAATATATAATAATATGAAATTTGAATTAACTGAAGATACTTTATTATTATATGCAGCTAAACATTATATGAATCCTCAGTTTTCTGATATCGAAGACTTTAATGAAGATTTGAAAAGATTTAAGTATATTAAAAGACTTTTCAATAGATATTTAGAAAATGATAACCTTGCAGAGAGGTTAATATTGAATCATATGATAGCAGTGTTTAATGCATTTGGTATTGATGCATCATTGAAGATATTGGAACTTAAACTTAATACTAAACATTGGCCTATAGCTAAACCTTTTTTGTTATTTTTAAATTATATAAAGCATACTGATTATATAGGAGTTGAAATGAATAAAATAGTAATAGAAAAATTAAGGAAGATATAAATGTCTATATTGACAAGAGCAGCTGATTTATTATATACCTTTAGGTTTCTTAAACTTTTAGTTACACCATTTGATAAGACAGAAGCTTTTAAGTTAGGTATCATAGATAAAGATGGTAAAAGAGATAAAGATATGCTTATCGATACTCCAGAAAAGAAAGCTGCCTATACTGCATTTCAAAAATTAGTTTTTAATATTAAAAAGCTTATGGCTAAAGCACCGGGTGGAGGATCAAGGATAGCATCTTATGCTGCAGCTTTATACTTATTAAAAGATAATTATAATATATCTGATAAAGAAATGGATTTGATATTAGAAGAAATGAATTTAGATAAGTTGGATTTTATAAAAGAAGATGTAGATTGGTTTGTAGTTGAAGATAATGAACTATCTCCAGGAACCTATAGAATAAAAAATGAGTCTATAATAATAAATAATTTTAATGATGTAGTAAAAGCGAAAGATAAAATACTAGTTAAAGAAGATAATAAACCAGTTGGTGATATATTTGGATTAGATGTTTACAAAGTGATACATAGACCAACTAATCAAGAAATGTATGTAACATCATCGGAGTTATACAAATGAGTTTATGGGCAAATATAGCAGCAAAACGTGCAAGAATTAAAAAAGGATCTGGAGAAAGTATGAGAAAAAAAGGTGATAAAGGTGCACCATCTCCAGAAGCCATGGCTCGAGCTAAAGCCGCATCTGAAGCTTTAGGACCAGATGCAGATGCTGGTGATTATGTAAAAGATTTTAGAAAATCTAAAGCTCCACAGTTTAAAGGTAAATCAGATAAGAAGAAACAAAAGATGGCAATTGCAGCATATCTTAGTAAGAAAACTGGACCATTAGATGATGATATTAACGAAAAAACATATATGAGAACAGATAAAAAGTTATCTAACCTTAAAGTTCCTGTGAAAAGAAAGCCTAAAAATAATACTTTAGCTAAAAAGATTAGAGGCGATAAACCTAAAGGCATGATAGAAGATGAAATGACAACTACAGCATCAATTCCAAATCCTGCTGCTACTGCCATGGGACCTAATACTATACATGATAAGAGAAGAAAAAAAGATAAAAAACCAGTATTATTAAAAAGATTTAGAAAATATGTAGAAGATAATGGTATTGGTGAAGAATGTGTAGAATGCCAATTTGATCATATGATTATGGAAGCTGAATACCAAGGTAAGCAAGTCAAATTAAATGATCCGATAAGAACTTCAGAAAATCCAAACAAAAAATTTAAAGTATACACAAAAGGACCGACTGGTAATATAGTAGTTGTAAGGTTTGGTGATCCGAACATGTCAATTAAACGCGATGATCCAAATAGACGAAAAAGTTTTAGAGCACGACATAATTGCGATAATCCCGGTCCTAAATATAAAGCAAGATACTGGTCGTGTTTCCAATGGAGAGCTGGAGCCAAAGTGGATAACTAGATGATAAAAATATATGCATTGATAGTCGTAATAGCAATATTAGGCGGAGTTGGTTATGGAGCATTACGGTATTATAATGATACTCAAGAAAGAATAGCAACACTTCGAGATAATAACGCAAAGTTAGAGGTTGCTAATAAATCAAAAGAAAAAGCACTCAATACTATACGATCCGATATAGAAAAACAAAACAAATTAAATAAAGAACTATCTGGTAAATTACAGAAAGCTGAAGAAGGTCAGGATAATCTTAGAGCTAAACTTCAGAAACATGATTTAAAAAGATTAAGTTTAAAAAGACCTGCATGGGTAGAGAAGATACTGAATGATGGAACTAAAAAAGTTTTTAACGATCTCGAGTCTATTACTACTAAGTAGTTGCTCCTGGTTCAGAGAACCCGAAAAAGAAATAGTTACAGTTACAGAAATTATAAAAACTCAAATAGGAGTTGCTGAAAGACCTAAGGCACTCTCAATGGCAGAAGTTAAATGGTATGTGGTTACTGAAGATAACTTTGAAGAGTTTAAGGTTAGGTTTAAAGACAAAGAAGGTGACACTATGTTCTATGCAATTAGTGTACACGATTATGAAAACCTTATTTTAAATATGGCAGACATAAAGAGATATATACTTCAACAGAAAGAAATTATAATTTATTATGAAAATGCAGTTACTGAAGATATATCTGATAATGTATCACAAGGAAATAATTCAAAGAAGGAATAAGCTGATGGCTAAAGTATTTTTTGATAAATGCGAGAAATTAAATTGGACTAACTTAGATTGGAAGAATTACTTCTTTGCAGAAGTCAGCGCGCTAGCATACCATGATGGTACTAAAGCTATGAGAGAATTAAACAAGATAGGATTTAAAAACTATAAATTCTTAGAGAATGATGGTGCACAGTGTCATATCTTTTCAGATCAAAATAATATAATTGTAGCTTTTAGAGGAACTGAGCCTAACGAAATATCAGATGTTAAAGCTGATCTTTTAGCTTTTAAAAGAAAATCTAAAACTGAAGGCAAAGTTCATATGGGTTTTAAATTAGAACTTAGAAAACTATGGCCTGATATTGAAGCATTATTGCAAAGAAATAAGCAAAAACAATTATGGATTACAGGACATTCATTAGGTGCAGCTATGGCTACATTGTGCGCATCTAGGTTAGAAGAAAAGAGTCCTAAACTTTATACTTATGGATCGCCCAGAGTCGGAGGTAGAGAATTCTGCTCAGGAATGGACGTACCTCATTGGAGATTTGTAAATAATAATGATGTAGTTACTAAAGTACCATTTTGGTTTATGGGATTTAGACATCACGGAATAGAATGGTACATTAACCATCACGGTAATTTTAGATCAAAAACATTTTGGCAAAGGTTGAAAGATAGTTTGAGAGGACGCTGGAAAGCTCTTACTAAAAGAAAACTTTTCGATGGTATGTATGATCATAGCATAACAGAATATGCAGAAAAATTAAAAAAATTAGTGTAACTAGTCCTTTACATTGATCAAATTATAATATATAATAACTATACCAGCTAAAACATCCACATAAGAAAGAGAGACGATATGCAAACAAACGGGTTTGTTGACACAAGAACATTTTTATCCGAAACAAAATTCTATGACGGTTATTCTAGATTTAAAGAAGACGATGAAAGATATGAAACATGGCATGAAGCAGTTGATAGAGTTATCAACATGCATAGAAATCATTATCAAAAGAATGGTGATTTAGAAAAATATTTAAGTGAAGCTCAGCAAGCTTATAATGAACAAAGAGTATTAGGTGCACAAAGAGCCCTACAGTTTGGTGGAGATCAGTTATTAAAACATCAGATGAGAATGTATAACTGTACATCATCTTATGCAGATAGACCATCATTTTTTGGTGAGTTCTTTTATATTTTATTATGTGGAGCTGGTGCAGGGTTTTCTGTACAGAACCACCATGTTAATAAATTACCAACTATTAAATTGAGAAATAAACAAGCAAAAGGCTATGTAGTAGAAGATTCAATAGAAGGCTGGGCATCAGCTTTAGACGTTTTGTTGTCTTCATATTTTGTAGGTGGTGGAAAATATCCAGAGTTTGAAGGTAGAAGAATATTCTTTGATCTTTCTCAAATACGCCCTGCAGGTTCTATGATTTCAGGTGGATTTAAAGCACCAGGACCAGATGGATTAAGACGTTGTTTAGACAGAGTGGAATATTTAATTCAAGGATTAGTATTAGCTAACAAAGAAACTAGACTTAGCCCTATTCATGTATATGATATCTGTATGCATGCATCTGATGCAGTGTTGTCAGGGGGCGTAAGACGTTCCGCTACTATTTGTTTGTTTTCTCCAGATGATGAAGAAATGATGAATGCTAAAACAGGAAATTGGTTTATTGATAATCCACAAAGAGGTAGATCAAATAACTCTGCAGTTATTGTAAGAAATGAAGTATCTAAAGATCAATTCAAAAAAATTATGGAATCTGTAAAACAATTTGGAGAGCCAGGATTTTACTTTGTAGATTCTAAAGAACATACTACAAATCCTTGTGTTGAAATTGGAATGTTTCCACAAAAAGATGGTAAGTCTGGTTGGCAAGGATGTAACCTAACTGAGATCAATGGTGGCAAATGTACAACAGAAGAAAACTTTTATAAAGCATGTAGAGCTGCATCAATACTTGGTACTTTACAAGCAGGCTATACAGATTTTAAATTTATACAACCTATATCAAAAGAAATCTTTGATAGAGAAGCTTTGCTAGGTGTTTCAATAACTGGGTGGATGAATAACCCAGATATATTATTTAATGAAAAGATCCTTCAAAAAGGAGCCCAAATTGTTAAAGAAGTTAATAAAGAAGTTGCATCTATCATTGGTATTAATCCTGCAGCCAGAACTACTTGTGTCAAACCTTCAGGTAACGCATCGGTTCTATTGCAGACAGCTTCTGGTATACATGCTGAACATAGTAAAATGTACATTAGAAACGTTCAGATGACAAAAGAATCAGAGATATCTCAAGCTATATTAAAAAGCAATCCATATATGGTAGAAGATTCAGTGTGGTCAGCCGGTGGTACAGATTATGTAATAAGCTTTCCAATACTACCAAATAAAGGATCTATTTACAAAGACGATCTTCTTGGGATAAAACATTTAGAGTTAGTCAAAACTGCTCAACAACATTGGGTAGTTTCAGGTACTAATGAAGATCTTTGCGCAGATAAAGGTTTAAGACATAATGTATCTAACACAATAATAGTTGATGATTGGGACGGAGTTGAAGACTATGTATTTGATAATAGAAACTTTTTTGCAGGTATATCTTTCTTAGGAATGACTGGAGATAAAGATTACAACCAAGCTCCTAACACTGCTGTTATAGATGGAAAACAAATGGTTAAAGAATATGGTTCTGCTGCAATATTTGCCAGTGGAATGGTTGTAGACTCATTAAAAGCTTTTGATAATCTTTGGACTGCTTGTGCTACATCTCAAGGTTTTGGAGAAGATTTAACAATCGAAAGTTCTGAAAACGCTTTAAAGCGAGATTGGATACGAAGATTTAAAGCTTTTGCAAATAACTACATGAATGGTGATATCAAAAGAACAGAGTATTGTTTAAAAGATGCTTACCTTTTACATAAATGGCAGAAAATTCAATCAAATTTAAAAAAGATAGAATGGTTAGATGATATTACGCAAAAGAAGTATACAGATATTGATACTACTGGAGCTGCTGCGTGTGCTAGCGGTGAATGCGAAATAGATTTCTAACATGAATGAATATCTCATTGAATGCCAAAGCTGTGACCAAGAGTCCCATATAGTATCAGAAGTAGAACCTGCTTTCTGCCCTATGTGTGGACAATCAGCTGCAGCAATCATTGTCAACGAGGAAGACGAAGACGATGATATATAATATATGTGGTATTATAAAGATAAAAAATTTCAACTAGAAGATTATCCTAACGACAGTTTAGTAGGATTTGTCTATCAAATAACTGAAAAAGATACAAATAAAAAATATATTGGTAAAAAACTATTTTGGTCTAGTCGTAAGAAAAAAGTTAAAGGCAGAAACAGAAGAGTTGTTTTAGAATCCAATTGGAAAGATTATTATGGATCTAACAGAAAAATTCAAGAACTAGTAGAAGAAAAAGGATTTAAAGGATTTCATAGAGAAATACTAAAACTTTGTAAATCAAAGGGAGAGTGTTCTTATTGGGAATCAAAATTACAATTTGATAATCATGTACTATTGAGAGATGATTATTATAACGAAATCATTCATTGTAGAATAAACTCAAAACATTTGAGTAAGGAGAGCATATTATGGCAGTTACAGAAAACGAACCCCCTAGAAAATTAGATATATATGAAATTTTAGAATCTTCTGGGAAAAAAAGAAATAGAGCAGATAAAGTTAAGGTTTTAAAAGATCATTCATGTGGAGCTTTAAAAGACATCTTAAGAGGAATATTTGATAGTACAATAACATGGAATCTTCCTACAGGAGGAGCTCCTCCATATACACCGTGTCAGGAACATAATCACCCAGCAACTTTAAGAAGAGAAAATGTTCAATTTCAATTTTTTGTTAAAGGTGGAAAAGGAGATAAACTTCCAGCTTATAAAAGAGAAAATATATTCTTAGGAATGTTAGAAACTGTACATCCAGATGATGCTGAATTGCTCGTAAAGTTAATAAACAAAGAAAAGCCTGAAGGTATATCAAGAGTTGTGGTTGAAGAAGCATTTCCTGGCTTATTAAAAGATACTGAAGAAAAACCTGTAGTTCATTACTAATTAACTATTTACATTGCTTTTAAAATATGGTAAAATAAAATATGGGATCAATATACAAAGACTCAAACGAAATCGTAGCAGCCACTGGAGCAGACTTAATGTTACGTGCAGCTTTTAAATATGAAGTAGAGACTATAGAGGCTAAGATGAAAACTAATACTTTTTACCATCCAACTCCACAAACTATTGTGGATTACCTCAACCTTAGAATTAAAGAAATAAGTGAGATGCATAATGCCAATTTATAGTTTAATAGAAAAATCTACTGGTAAAGAAAGCGAAATAAATTGTAGTTACAATGAGCTTGAAGCTATGATAGCTACCGGTAAGTGGGAGAGAAAATTAGTTCCACCAAATATTGTATCGGGTGTAGGGAGTTTACGATCCAGAGTCCCAGACGGATTTAGAGATAGATTGAACCAAATTAAAAAAGGATCTACAAAAAATAATACTATTGAAACTTAAGGAAAATATATATGGAATTTATGCATGAAAAAATTGATATTGGTTATGATACACTGGATAGAACGGATAGTCCTGATGGACGTAGATACCTTTCGCTTGATGGGAATGCTTATCCTTCTGTTACTACTGTACTTAGTATCCTAGGAGAAGAAAAAATAGCCGCATGGAAAAAGCGAGTAGGTGAAGCTAAGGCTGAACAGATTGGTAAAGTTGCTAGAGAACGTGGAACTGCAGTTCATTCTATTGTAGAGAAATATCTAAATAATGAAGATACTTCTAACTTTATGCCACATATTAAACAATCTCTAGAAAATTTAAAACCACTTTTCCATAGAGGATTTGGTAAGATATATGGTAATGAAATGCCTTTGTATAGTGATCATCTAAAATTAGCTGGTACCTGTGATTGTATTGCTGAATGGCATGGAGTTCCTACTGTCATAGATTTCAAAACATCTCGCCGACCTAAGAAAAAGGTAGACATCCCAGCTTATTTTTGTCAGTTAGCTGCATATGCTGTTATGTGGGAAGAGAGAAGTGGTATGGCAGTAACTAATTTAGTTGTCATAATGGATGTAGATGACTTCCACCCAGTTACCTATAAAGAACATAGAGATAATTGGATTCCTATGCTAAAAGATACTATCAAAGAATATACTCATAGAAAAATGTTTAGACCTTAAACTGTAACAAATTTGTTACACCATACTACTTTTTTCTTTCAAAATGAAATTATCTATATACATTAATATTAATCTGTGATATAATGAATATATAAGGTAATTTTAAAAAGGAGTAGAAAACATGAAAATTAATCTTAAAAAAGAAATATCAGAACTTAAAGATCTTCTTCAAACTATAGTCAATCTTCAAAATAGCAACAGTCATGCAGGACTTAGAGAAATACAAACTCTTAAGGCTCTTCATAAAGCCGAGATCCTAGATATTCAACTTAGTTATCCAACAGCAGCAGCTAAGGATATCGTTGAAACAGATCTTAGGTTAGCCCAAGATCTTTATACTTATCTAGGTCATTTCCTACAAGATAAAGATAGGGAACTCGAAAAGAAAGAGGTTGCTTAATATGGAATCTAAAATTATTTTAATTGATACTGATGGTGTACTTCTCAACTGGAGAGATACATTCGATGCTTGGATGATGAGGCAAGGAATATATGCTAAAGGAGATGTTAGGCAATATGATCAAACTATCAGATACGGTATTGATCAAGAAAAAGTTACACACCTTATTCAAATGTTTAACCAATCAGCAAACATTGGTTATCTTCCACCATTATATGATTCATACAAATTTGTTAGAAAACTATTCGAAGAACATGGTTATAAGTTCTTAGTAGTTTCATCATTATCTAAAGATCCTTACGCTCAAAAACTTAGAACTAAAAATCTTCAACTAATATTCGGTGAAGAAGTATTCGAAGATTTTATTTATTTAGATACTGGTGCTGATAAAACAGAAGTTCTAGCAGAACTATCTACAATATATCCAGGAGCTTACTGGATAGAAGATAAAGTCGGTAATGCTATAATCGGCAAATCATTAGGATTTGACTCAGTATTAGTAGCACATCCTCATATTAAAACTGAAAATACAGAAGATATTCCAATTATGAAGAATTGGAAAGAAGTTTACGATTATGTAACAGGAGAAACATGGATATGAAATTTTTAAAAAATCAATCTTTTATAGCTATTATGATAGCCACATTAATGCTTACTGGACTCTTTGTGATATTTTCATTAAGAGTCGAAGCTCAAACTATGGTAACAATTACTAGTAATGTTAAAGATCATTATAAAATTGTTATTGATAGACAACCTTATACTGTAGAAATATGTGAAAAAGGAAACCAATCTGGCGCATCAGCTGGAGACTTATTGTCTGGTGCTATAATAGGTGGTGCTATAGGAAATAATATAAAAGGTGAAGAAAATGGTGGAGCTATAGGAGCTTTACTTGGTACATTATTCGCCAATGAAAAAGCTAAAGAAGATAAATGTTTTGTTCAAACTCGATATAATGAAACTCGAAGGGAAGTATATGACTACAGTACATTTACTTTTCAGTATGGACATAAAACTTATACATCTAATTTTGTAAAATAATGTTTAAAATCTATACCAAAAACAATTGTGGCTGGTGTGAAAGAGCTAAAAATATATTAGACGAAAATAATATTATGTATAAAGTAATTAATATCGATGAATCTTTTGAAGATAAGATGGTGTTAAAAGCTTTAAGATTAAAGACAGTGCCACAGATATGGGACGACCTTGATACGCATCTTGGAGGTTATGAAAATTTAATAAAATGGTTAGGAGAACGTAATGAAAAAAATTGATTATTTAACTTTCTTACAGCAAGAAATCAAAGAACTAACTTCTCGGTTTAGACCAGAAGATACCGGTCATATTAGAACAGCAGTTAGCGTTTTAAAAGATAGAGCTGAAGAAGTAAAAAGCGAACTTAGAGATTTAGAAAGTATGTTAGGAAAAGGAGATTTAGCATGATGTCATTGGCAAGTTACCTTACACTCAGATCTGAGTATGAAGATATCGTAAGTGATTTTAATGTTCCAGAAGAAATTAAAGTAGGATTGAAAGAAAGCTTTAAATGGTTTGATAAATATGGCTATAAATCAAACTCGCTACGTAGTAACTTTAGTAGAGCTAAAGATATATGTAGATTACTTTTAGGAGAACTCAATGTCAAAGAAACTACAACAGGGCAGCATTTGGGAACAAGCTGATACCGATGGAGACGGTGTAGTTACTGATGATGAAATGGCTATGACAGAAAGAATGATAAGACTAGAAAATAATGATAAGATGCAAGACCAACAAAGATTAATATGCTGGGTTTCTTCTTTATCTTCAATAGCATTAATAATTATTGCTATGTCCCCTATAATACCAAACGCTAGAATAGAAATGGTTACCGCCTTATTATCAACATATGTGGTAGCTAATCTTGGCATAGTTGCAACATTCATGGCAACTTCAGCATTTGCAAGGAACAGTGATAATAAAAAATAATTAATTTATAATATAAGTAAGGTGAAATGAAAAGATTAATATACCAAGTTTGTCTTGGAAAAAAATCTAGGTTATATGAACATTGTATTAATTCAGTTAAAGAATATTGCAAAATATATAATATAGACCACTTTGTACAAACAATACCAAAACTAAGAATAAAGCCTGACATTTTCTCAACCAACAGAAGTGTTGAATCATATGAGAAACATGGAGGCTTTTTGCCTATATATGAAAAGGAAAACGCTTTTTCATACTTTCCTACTTACGATCAAATAGCTATAATAGATGCAGACGTTTGGATACGACCTAATAGTCCAAATGTTTTTGATTCTCTATCTTCAACTTATGATGCAGGTTTTGTATGTGAACGTGAAATGCCTATTACAGAAACTTATCGAAAAAAGATTATAAATTATTCGCAGATGCAGTATTTAGTTTTAAGAGATGTAGATTGGAAATGGGATAAGAGTAACTGTGGTGAATTCTTTAACATGGGTATTATGATTTTAAATAAAAGTATTCACAAATACTTAAAAGGACAGACTCCTCATCAATTTTTAATGAGGAATGTATTTAAAGGTTTTATTGATGGTCAAGGCGCATGGAAATGGTCTACAGATCAAACGTTATTAAATTGGTGGATAAAGAAAGAAAAAATGAGTATCAAACACCTAAACTGGAAATGGAATGGCCTCTTTCATGGAATACAAGATGATAAAGCTAAACAAGCTCATTTCGTTCATTTCTTTTTAAAAGATAAATTGCCTAACCGTGGAGAAAATGTAGAGGAGTTAATGAAACATGTTAACAACTAGATTATTAATATTAGATGTTGATGGTATTCTAACTGATGGTACCAAAGTATATGATAAAGAACACAATGTATTGAGTAAGAGATTTATGTGCAAAGACTTTTCGGCTATAAAAAGATTTATGGCTGCAGGAATAGAAGTTGTAATGATATCTGGAGATTCATGGAATCGTGACATGGCTAAAAAAAGAAATATAGATTTTTATTGTACAAGAGATGTTGGAACTCTTAACCTTGATAAATCAGTATTACTAGAAGAATTTTCAAAAAAGTATCAAGCTTATCATCATCATATGGCATTTGTAGGAGATGATTATTTTGATCTAAGCATGTTTCAAGCTTTACAAAATACTTTTTGTACTGCTGATTCTCCTGATATTATCAAACAACATGCAGCTGTAGTATTAAAGTCAAAAGGTGGTGAAGGAGTAATTAGAGAGTTATATGATTTATTCATAATGAAGAAGTGGATAAGAGAAGACCCTGATATGGAAAGCGTATTAGAGTTAGACAGATTAGAACAAACTAGCCAGGAGATGAAATAGTGCAAAAGTATGACATATCCTTGTATGGTCATATGACTATTGATAGAATCTTTAATGAGTTTGAAGAATCTATTTCTTTAGGAGCTATGGCAAATGTATGGAGTGCTATTAGTAAATTAGGAACAGGATTCAGTGTAAAACTAAATCCTACAGCTTTAGGAGAAGCGATTGTTTTAATTAACAAAAAGAATGCTCAAAGAGTTGGGCGAGGTAATTTAAATCTATACACAACTACTCCAACAATATACAATTCAAATTGGCATCATATTATGTATCTTAATAGATTAAATACAGAGTTTATTAATGATATTAAAACAGGAATTGTGTCTGCTGATTTAACAGACGGTGAAATACAAATAGATGATCATCTAGATAAAATAGATTATTTATTTTTGTCAGATGAAAATTTACATATGGATATCGATGAATTAGGAAAGTTAGTAAAAGGCTGGGTTATATTACACTATCCTTCAGGTAGTTATGCTACTAATGGAAAACAATCTTATACACATGAAAACGCTGTAGTAAAAAATATAAATGTATTAGGAGCCGGAGATACATTCGCAGCAGTTTTTATTACTTCTATGTTAAATGATTCTTCTAATAATATGGATAAGATTTTAGAATATACACACAAAAGAACCACTGAACTTTTAATTGAAGGAAACAATACAAATGGCAAATAATATACTATTACCTATAGCAGGTAGAGGGCAAAGATTTATTGAAGAGGGATACTTTCCTCCTAAACCTTTAATTGAAACTAATGGAAAATATTTAATTGAAAGATCTTTAGAATCATTAGATTTAACAGAATCTAATTTAATTTTTGTAGTTAGAAAAGAACATATTGATAGTCATGGTATTGATGAAATTTTAAATCTAAAATATGGAAATGATATCAAGATAGTTACAGTTGATTATGTAACCGAAGGGACATTATGTACATGTTTACTAGCAGAAGAATATATTAATAATAAAGATTCTTTGACTATATTTACTCCTGACTGTTACTTTGAGCCAAAATTCTATTATCCTAAAGAAACGACTTCTTCTGGTAGATTTCTATGGAATAAAGATAAACAAGCATTTGATGCTTTGGTAGCAACCTTTCATTCTCAAGCTCCAGCTCATAGTTATGTTAGATTAAATACAAATAATGTAGTGCAAGAAGCCAGAGAAAAACAAGTTATAAGTAATCATGCCATAGGAGGTCTATATTATTTTAAAAGCGGATTTGATTTTGTATCATATGCAAAGGTAATGATTGAAAAAAATATTAGAGTTAACAATGAATTTTACATAGCACCGATATTTAATTTAATGATATCTGAACAATTTAAAGTTACAGTGGATAAAAATACTAGACATGATATCTTAGGAACACCAGAGGACATTGAACGTCATGAATTATAAAAGTGATTTAAATTTACACCAAAGACTTCTAGATTTATTATACACAAATGAAGAAGAGCATGTAGGAAGTTGCTTTTCTTGTATAGATTACTTAGATGAAATTTGGAATAATAAAAATAAAGATGATGTTTTTATATTATCTAATGGGCATGCAGCATATGCACTATATGTATTATTAGAAAAATATGAAGGTATAAATGCTCAAAAACTAGTTGATAAACACCTAGGCCATCCTAACTTAGATTATGAAAATAAAATATATTGTACTACAGGAAGTTTAGGACAAGGCATTACAGTAGGAGTTGGAGCAGCAATTGCTAGTCCAAATAAAAATGTATATGTATCAATAAGTGATGGTGAATGTGCTGAAGGTTCGGTATGGGAATCATTGAGATATGCCCAAGAATATAACTTAAAGAATATGCATGTTCATGTTAATCTAAATGGATATGCTTGTTATGATCCTATAGATGCTGATTATTTGGAAAGAAGATTAAAGGCCTTTATGCCAAGAATAAATATCCATAAGACATCTTCTTCCAGGTTTAGTTTCTTAAGAGGTATAGAAGCTCACTATATAAAAATGGATAAAACGATGTATGATGGTGCATGTAAGGAATTAAATGATGAGCGTTAGAAAAAAATTTACAGAACTTCTTTATAATGAAATGGCTGTAGATGATAGAATTAATCTTATAGTAGGCGATTTAGGTTGGAAACATTTTGATCAATTAAGACTTACATATCCTGATAGATTTATAAATGTAGGAGCAGCAGAACAGTTATTAATTGGAACTGGTGTAGGTATGGCTTTAGAAGGTAAAATACCAGTTGTTTATTCTATGACACCATTTTTAATATATAGACCATTTGAGTTTGTGAGAGTTCATATAGATAATGATAAAGTTCCAGTTAAATTATTTGGAGCTGGCCGTGATAAAGATTACGATTGGTTAGGATTTACTCATTGGGCTCATGATGATAAAGAACATACTAGAGGGTTTAAAAATATAGATAAACATTGGCCAGAAGAAGACGAAATGGAAGATGTTTTTTATGATGTAATTTATTCACCTAAACCATGTTATGTTAACTTAAAGAGATAATATGAAAAAGATTGCTATATCATTTACAGGATTGTATAGACCTAAGATACAAATACCTCCAGAGAAATCTATAGCTTTAATGAAGAAAAAGTTTGGAGCAGACTTATATTTTCATACCTGGAACGGGAGAGAAGACGAAGTACCTGAAATATACAGAGGTCAGATAGGCCACTTTTTTCCATCTAAAGAACCTAAAATGGATTACCATCCAGTATTTGATCCAGAGCCAACTACTAATCCAAAACATCATTGGTATAAAAGAACTCGTTTTGATGGTCATAAGACTATAAATGGTAATAAACAAATTATATCTTATGCTCAATTATTCGAAATGATTCCTAAAAAATATGACATTTATATAAAAACTAGATGGGATACTACTGTAAATCCAACTTTTAATTTTCATCAATTTTATCCTTTATTAGAAGAAGGCCCAGTCGGATTTATGACACGAGGGCAAGGCCCTAATGCTCATGATTATACAAGTGAAAAACATAGAGTTGTACCTAAAACTAAAAGTGAAACTGAGAATAATGATTGGCATGACATGTTATCAGATACTATGATTATGCATAAAGAAGAACATTTCGACCCTAAACTTGTTATGAAATTGCATAGAGAAAAACAGCTTTTAAGTTCAGAGTGGGGTTGGTGGCAAGTTATGAGTAAACCTTTTGGTGGAGATAATCATACTTGTATATATGGAGGATGTCATATAATAAGATGAAAAAGATTTTTATTCATATTCCAAAAAACGGCGGAATGACTTTACGTAAGCATGATGTAATAAAAAAGCATATAATAATAGCATTACCAAGAAATCATAAAGAACCTGAGTATACAAAAAACGTTTTAAAAACAATGAATGAAACTGGTGATGAGCCTGGGTATGAACATGCAAGGTGGAGAGATTTAAATCCAGAATTAATTATGAATAATAAAGCTTTTGCCATAGTTAGAAATCCATGGGCCAGAGTAGTTTCAAGATATATGTTTGCTAAAAAGGTCATAGAAACAGAAAAAGATAGTGGTCAATATGGCAATACTGAATATGCTGATGTATCTTCATTTAAAGCATTTCTTGAAGAAAGACATAAATGGGGAAATAAAAAATATATGTGGCATAGAGCTGTAAGAGGATGGTACCCTGCATACGATTACGTATGTGATAATAAAGATAATGTCAGGTGTGACATAATACGATTAGAGCATATTGATGAAGAACTACCAAAATATTTTGGAATTGAAAAAATAAACATATCACCAAGAAATGTAACAGGGTATAAAAAAGATTATAAAAATTTCTATAATAAAAAAACTATTCAAATAGTTGCTGATTGGTATAAAAAAGATATTGATTTCTGGGGTTTTGATTTTGATACTAGTGCTACAAAAAATACTTACAATACATGGAAAGCGAGAGCCAAATGAGTTTAAGAAAATGTTTTGATGATCATAACTGCGATAAAGGTTTTAAACATAAGTATGAAAAAGTTTATGAACCTGATTTTGTAAAATTAAAAAATGAAGAAATAAATATTTTAGAAATAGGAGTAGATACAGGGGCAAGTTTAGGCGTTTGGTATGATTACTTTCCAAAAGCAAATATATACGGATTAGATTTATTTGTTAGAAATAAATTAGAAGATCTTGAGTACTTTAAAAAAGATAGAATATATGGACTAAAATCTGATAGCACCAAACCATCTTCAAAATATGATGTAACAAAAGTTTGGAAAGATATTAAGTTTGATATTATCATTGATGATGGTATGCACACTCCAGAAGCAAATATGAAAACTTTTAGAAACTTTTTTCCTTTCTTAAAAAAAGGAGGTAATTACTATATTGAAGACGTGTTTCCAATGGATGTCATGACTTTAAAAGAATTAAATTATCACTGGATTGTCAGACATCCAGAAAGATATAGTTTTCCACTATATGATGCTTTCTTAAAAGAAATTGAAAAGTATTGGCTTACTCGATATGATTTAAGAAAGGATAGTGAACCAGATTCTTACATAATTAAGGTAATGGGATGATAGCTAATGTTATAACATTAATGGAAGATAATAAGTCTTTTTTAGGAGCAACTAATTTAATTGCCTCATCAAAAAAACTAAAAAATGATTTTGAAATAATTCATTTTAATGCTGTAACGCCAAATGTTGTTAAAAGAGTTATGACAGAATACCGTGTCACATGGAATTATCCTTGGCAAGGTGGAATTATTGACATACAAAGTGGATTAACAAAACATGCATATCAAACAAAAGATCCTAATAAAAGAATGGCTTGTTCAATGAGTCATTATATATTATGGAAACAGTGTTTTGATTCTAATAAATCTATGTTGATATTTGAACATGATTCAATTTTTATTAAACAACTTGATACTTCTCTCTTGGAAAGATCTACTTTTGATATTGTAGGTTTAAACGATCCACGTGGAGCTACAAGAAAATCAAATATATATTACAATTCAATTCAACAGAATGAAAGGAAGATACAACCTGTACCTAACATAGATGCTTTTAATATTCCTCAAGGCTTAGCTGGAAATTCAGCGTATTACATAACTCCTAACGGAGCTAAGAGTATGATTGATGCAGTGAATCAATATGGCATGTGGCCTAATGATGCTTTAATGTGTAAACAACTTATAAAGAACATGGGAGTAACTAAAACATTTTATACTAGAGTTCAAGGATTGGGATCTACAACAACACTATGATAACTTCTTATGTAATTTCAATATTCTCAATAAAAGAATCAATGCAAGCAGCCAACAGATGTATTAAATCAGCTAAAGAATTTGGTATAGATGTTAAAAAATTTAAAGCTTTTACTCCAGATGATAATCCAATAAAATTATTAAATGAAAAAGGTATTGATGCTAGTGGTATGAAAGAAGTTTATTCTAGGATGGATAGAGCTGCAGCAGGATTTTTATCACATTTAAGTCTATGGGAAAAATGCGCTAAGGATTGTGTAAATTATTTAATATTTGAACATGATGCAGTGGTTGTAGATAAAATTCCAGTGTTGGCTCCATTTAAAAAAGTCATGACTATAGGAAAGCCATCTTATGGTAAATTCAAAACACCAGCTTCTTTAGGAGTAAGTCCTTTAGTTCATAAAAGATATTTTGGTGGAGCTCATGCATATATGTTAAATCCAGACGGAGCAAAAGAACTTTTAGAAAAAGCTAAAAGTGGTAAGGCAATCCCTACTGATGTATTTTTAAATTTAGATAACTTTCCTTGGTTAGAAGAGTACTATCCATGGCCAGCAGAAGCTCATGATAGTTTTAGTACAATACAAAACACTAATGGTTGTTTAGCTAAACATAATTATAGTGAAGGATACCACTTACTATGACATGGAAAATTAATAAATGCTTTATTACCGGTTGTGACGAAAAGACCGAATGGCTGTTAGAATGGTTTATAGATAATTACAAAAGATATAACGACACTCCTATAATATTTGCTAACTTTGGAGTATCAGATGATATGTTAGAGTTTGTGAAAAATTCTGGTAAATTTAATGGTATAATGGATGTAAGTAAAAAAGACGAAAAAGGATGGTTCCTAAAACCTTATAGCATGTTGAATACTCCAGCTAGAGAAACATATTGGATAGATACAGATTGTGAAGTTTTAGGAGACTTAAGTCCTTTATTTACTATGATAGAACCGGAAAAGCTTTCTATGGCTGAAGATAAACCTTGGAGTAAAAGACGAAACGAACTTTGGTATAACTCAGGGATAGTAGGATTTAGATTTAAACCGTTAGTATTATACAATTGGGTTAAAGCTATAAAAGAAAACCCAGGAGT
>CETY01048132.1_pt1 | contig 38331 bp, 42 predicted proteins | sample 361551 | NCBI WGS metagenome assembly CETY01 (sample SAMEA2623135, study PRJEB7988) | marine metagenome | biome: marine biome (ENVO:00000447); feature: deep chlorophyll maximum layer (ENVO:xxxxxxxx); material: "saline water (ENVO:00002010), including plankton (ENVO:xxxxxxxx)" | depth 45 m | reverse complement strand
GGAATAGATAAGGTCACCGGAGAAATTCGTTGGGAATTCCTCATTCAAGGACCTTTATGGAGTTCACCAGTTGTGATCGACGATGTATTACTGCAGGCAGATTGTAGTGGGTTTTTGAATGCTTATAATGTCAAAGATACAAGCAGAGAACCTCCACGGCTTTGGCGTTTTCCAGTAGGAAATGGTTGCTTGGAAGCCACTCCAGCAGTATGGGATGGAAAAATCATTATTGGGAATAGAGACGGAAAAGTAATCATGATCGGCGAGAAATAGGTGATTACTTAAGTCGATCCGAAAGAAATGGATATTCCTTCCGAACCTCTGAAACTATATGAGGGTCAACCTCGCCTATAAGAATCTCTATTTCATTGGGGTTAGCTACAATAATTTCTTCACCAAGAGGTCCTATAAGGCGGCTATCACCGGAGTAATCTAATCCGTTACCAACGCCAACTCGGTTAACTCCCATGACATAAGCTTGATTTTCTATAGCGCGAGCAACAAGTAAAGATTTCCAGTGATGAGACCTTGCTTCAGGCCAATTTGCGATAACAACATACAAGTCCGTGGTAGGAGCTAATTCCCAAAAATCAGGAGCGAAGCGTAGGTCGAAGCATATAAAAAAACTAATTGATACTCCATTAAGATCAATCCTGAGTGGTTTATCTCCGGAACGGTAGTGTTTATGCTCCTCAGCGAAACTGAACAAATGTTTTTTTGAATAGCAGTCAACTCGTTTATCAGGATGGGCAACAAACAGGCAATTGTGAGGTTTAGTTTGATCAATGCCCTTTAGGGGAATGGAACCACAGATGGGGATACCTATCTTCTCCGCCTCATCTACTAAGAAAGAGGCACTAGGACCTTCATAGCTTTCCCCAATCATTTCCGTATTCATAGAGAATCCAGTGCTAAAAAGTTCAGTAAGTATTACTAAATCAGGGTGTGATTCAGCTGCTTCGTAGATCAGGGGTCTAAGACGCTCAAAATTCGCATCCCTGTTTTCCCAAGCTATGTCGTGTTGTATCCCAGCAATTCTCATCATGCACTCTCCAAGGTTTGTAACCTTTCAACTGCTTCTTCAAGAAGCTCGACTCTTTTACAGAATGCAAATCGAATTAAAGTATCACCAAGATCCTTATTGTCGTAGAACACAACATTGGGGACTGCTACAACCCCGCAACTCTCTGGAAGGTTTAAACAGAATTCTTTGCCGTCTTGATAGCCAAGTGTTTTAATGTCAGCGGTGACAAAATAAGTTCCCTGAGGTACGAACGTTTCTAACCCAACGCTTTCCAAACCGCGTGACAATAGATCACGTTTAGCGACCATATCAGTGAGAAAGTTATCAAAGTATTCGTCAGGTAATAGAAGAGCCTCAGCGATAGCATGTTGGAATGGGGCACCATTCACATACGTCAAAAATTGTTTAGCGGTACGAACGGTATTCAAAAGAGCCGGTTGTGCACACACCCACCCAATTTTCCATCCAGTGAAACTAAAAGTTTTACCTGCAGATGATATTTGTATGGTTCTGTCACGCATCTCTGGGTATTGAATGAGTGGAAGATGGTTCCCTTCAAAAACAAGATGTTCATAGACTTCGTCACAGATAGCTATTAAGTCATATTCAACGCAGAGTTCTGCGATCTGGGTTAACTCTTCATGGGTGAATACTTTCCCCGTTGGGTTATGAGGGGAATTCAACAATATGGCCTTTGTTCGTTTGGTAATAGACTGCTCTAACTCATCAAAGCTGAATGAGTAGTCGGGAGTGTGAAGAGTTACGACTCGACGAATACCGCCTGCTAAGGCGATTGAGGCTGCGTAGGAATCATAATATGGTTCAAAAGTTATGATTTCGTCATTTGGTTCGCAGATCGCGAGCAAAGACGCGGCAATTGCTTCCGTAGCTCCAGCAGTCACAAGGATTTCAGTTTTTGAATCAAAATCAAGGTCATAGAACCTACTTTGGTGGTTAGTAATAGATTCTCTTAATCTTTCTATACCTAAGCCAGGAGGGTACTGGTTATGCCCATCTCGTATTGCAGATATAGCAAGTTCAGCTATTTCTCTCGGCCCATCGGTATCAGGGAATCCTTGACCAAGGTTTATTGCCCCAGTCGTTTCAGCCAAAGCTGACATTTCTGCAAAGATGGTTTCCCCAAACTCTCGCATAGATTCTTTAATGAACGGGTCTCCTGAATGTGCCACGAATATAGGCTACTCTGAACCATTCGGGAAGGCAGTTCCAAGTTCTTTAAATTAGCTTCATGCCTTCTTTGAATAACTTCTGTTTTGTATCAACGATATTGTGTATGTCGCATTTGAGATGGTGGTCATTCACAATTCCGGTTGCCTGCATAAAAGAGTAAATTGTTGTCGGCCCCACCCATGACCATCCTCGCTCTTTTAAGTCTTTGCTGATCTCCTCAGATAAGGGGGTTTTGGCAGGGATCGGGTCATGATTTCTCTCAAAAGAATGGTGACTAAAACCCCAAAAATATTTTGAGAGAGAGCCCATCTCTTCAACGAGCTCCTCAGCTCGTTGAGAATTATTTATCACTGAACGAATTTTCCCTTCATGGCGAACAATTCCTTCATTCTCCAAGAGTCTCACCACTTCTTTTTCCCCGTAACTTGCAATCAAGGCAAAATCAAAATTTGAGAAAGCGTTGCGAAACTCTTCGCGTTTCCTAAGAATCGTTATCCACGATAGACCAGCCTGAAACCCTTCAAGACAAACCTTTTCGAATAACTCCCTGTCATCTGCCTTAGGAAAACCCCACTCTAGATCATGATATCGAACATAGGTTTCATCATCACCGGGCCAAGAGCAACGAGTGACCCCATCTTTCCCCAATTTAGTTTCACTAGTCATTTCAGAATCATAATCAATCCTCAGAGATATTTCGCCTTTGGCTTGATTACATTAAATACCTTTACTAGAGAAGAAGAATGGAATTAGAAATACCCACCTCGCTTGAACATTTCACGTCCGACTGGCTAACAATTGCGCTTACTCATGCCGATAAAGATTATGGACCAGTAAGTTCGGTGCATGCTGAGCGGATAGCAGTAGGGGAAGGTTTTCTTGGTGAGCTAGCCAGACTTCACCTAACATTCGGGGCAGGCGATGAGGGACCTTCAACATTAATCGCAAAAATTCCTACTACGGATGGGTTACTTAAGCCTCTTGGCGTAATGCTTGGAGTTTACGAACGAGAGTCACTATTTTATGAACAGGTTGCACCAAAAGTTAAAATAAGAGTTCCTGAGGTCTATTACAATGGTCGAGATTCCATTGAGGAAAATTATGCGCTTCTGTTAGAAGATGTAGGTCATTTCAGGGCAGGTGACCACCTTGCAGGAGCAACTCTGACTGATGCCATGGCAGTCATGGAAACAGCTGCCAATATTCATGCGCGTTGGTGGGATAGCGAAGAATTAACAGCAATGGATTGGGTTCCTCCTTTAGATAGTCCGATAAATATGGGGTTACAGGGCTTGTACGAACAGTCTTGGCCGCTAGTTATGGATAAGTATGGTCACTTATATCCCGAATGGCTTCCAGCAAAATTAGAGGAATTCATACCAGAAGTTTCAAACTGGCTTACCAGTTGGGCTGAGCAGAGTCGTACCCTTACCCATAATGACTTTCGATTAGATAATCTCCTGTTTGATGATGATGATGATGATGATGATGATGATGATGCCTCTGGTCCGAAAGTAGTAGTGATTGATTTTCAACTTGTTGGTCGAGGAGACGGTTCAGGTGACATATCGCCTTTTTTGGGATGCAACTTAGATATTGATCTACGGCGCAATGAAGAAATTTCTTTGTTGCAAAAATATTTTGATGTTATGCAGAGAAATAATGCGGGGCACGAAACATTTGAAGACCTCGTCCGTCAAATAGACACTGCACATCTTTTTTGGCTTGTGAATTGGGGAAATACTGCTGTGACTGCTGATCAACCGAACGAAAGAGCAGTTAGTTTATTTAATACAGTGCTTCGCAGAAGCATTGCAACCGTTGTGGACCGAGACAGCGTCCAATACATAGGGGCAATCAATGACTAACGTAAGAGTTGCCTAGAAGAATTAGAAGGTGCTTATGGATAGTTTGAAGTCACAAGCAATAGACATCATAAAACAAAAGGGTTTAAAAAAACTTTCTGAACCAATTCAGCTAGCTTCGGGTGCGATGAGCCAGGATTTTGTTGATGGGAAACTAGCGACTTCACACTTTGATGATTTAGAAATTGCTAGCAGAGCGATAGTCGATGGAATCCTATTGCAGGGCCTTGATTTTGATGTTGTTGGGGGTCCAACGCTTGGGGCAGATGCCTTGACGATAGGAATAGCAGGAATTCAACGTTGCCGATGGTTCTTCGTTCGCAAGAAGCCAAAGGGCCGTGGAACAAACAAACTTATTGAAGGTTCACCAATAGGGGATGGCGATCGTTGTTTAATTATCGAGGATGCTATAACCACCGGCGGCTCACTTCTTAAAGCAGTTGATGCAGTCGAAGCAACTGGCGCAAAAGTTGTCGCGGTAGCAACACTTGTAGACCGAGGCGAAATAGCAAGACCGCTGATAGAAGCTAGAGGAATCTTCTATTATCCAATAGCTACATATCTTGATTTAGGGATAGAACCGGTAGGGCTTCCTGATTGACTTTATAATCCTGAATGGTAGAATAATTAATGGAAGACATTAATTAAGGGGCGGTATGTCAGAGACGATTAACAAAAGAGATGATGTTGAGATTCTCGCTGACGCTGATCCCGGTGAAGGTCTTCCGGGAAGAGTTTTTCTTCCCGGCTATAGCCGAACAATGGGACCCCAAACTCACTTGTTTGAAGAAAGAGAACGATTGCAGTCATTAACTTGGGAAAATTTTGACGTTAAACAATTATCTCCCACCATCGGGGCTGAGCTTATAGGTCTGGACTTATCGAAAGAACTTCCTGAACCAGTCATTACTGAAATTCAGCAGGCGTTATGGGAGTACAAGGTAATATTCTTTCGCAATCAAGAAATCTCATCAGAGCAACAGATACATTTCGCACAACGTTTTGGCGAATTAGAAATTCACCCCTTTCTTCCTCCCAATTCGGAAACGCCAGAATTAGTACGTTTCGAGAAAAACGCGAATGCTGCTGGGTATGAAAATCAATGGCATCATGACGTCACGTGGAGAGAAACACCCTCAAGAGGTGCAATTCTCAGAGCAATAGAAATCCCTCCGATAGGAGGGGACACGTTATTCGTTGATGTAAATGCCGCTTATGAAGGATTAACACAAGAAACAAAGGACGAAATTGACTCACTCTTTGCCATACACGACTTCTTGCGTGCATTTGGCCGACAGGTACCAAAGGAGAAACTTGCAGAAATGCGAGAATTGTATCCACAAGTTGAACATCCTGTAGTTATCAACCACTTTCAAACAGGTAAACCCCTTTTATATGTCAATCGGATCTTCGTCAGTGGAATTGTTGGCTACAACGAAAAAGAAGGATTTGAACTGATTGATGCACTATGTCGCGAATTTGAAGTTCTTGAATATTCTTGCCGTTTTAAATGGGAACAAAACTCGATTGCCTTTTGGGACAATCAAGCAGTGCAGCACTATGCAACAAGTGATTACTCGCCACATAAACGAATAATGGAACGGGCAAGTATAAAAGGGTTAAGGCCACATCGAATTCGATAAGTCAACGAAGATATTTTTTTGAAAATTCTCTGTAAACATACACTTGCAAGGTTTGGAAATGGCTACCTTGGTCGTATCGTTAACAAATAGTTCAGGGCTCACACAAAGCCCTAAGCTAATTTATTAGACAATTTTTTTAGTGTACGAGGAGTACTAGAAGATGAATTTGCACCCACGGGAAGATCGGATTGTTGTCCGACCGGGCGAATCCGAAGAAACAACAGCGAGCGGATTGGTTATCCCAGATACCGCTAAAGAGAAGCCACAACAAGGTGAAGTCTTGGCAGTAGGGCCAGGAAAGCGATCTGAACAAACTGGTGAACTAATACCAGTTGATGTTGAGGTTGGCGACACCGTTGTTTATGCGAAATACGGCGGCACTGAAATAAGCAGTGGCGGCGAAGAACTATTAATCCTTTCAGCGCGCGATGTTCTCGCGATAGTGAAATAAGTAGGTAACTAACATGTCAAAAATTTTAAAATTCGATGAAGATGCACGTCGCAAACTTGAGGCCGGTGTTAACCACCTCGCTGATGCGGTAAAAGTAACTCTTGGACCTAAAGGACGTAATGTTGTTCTTGATAAGAAGTTCGGTGCTCCAACAATAACTAATGATGGTGTTTCAATTGCCAGAGAAGTAGAACTAGAAGACCCATTTGAAAATATGGGTGCACAGCTGGTGAAGGAAGTAGCTACCAAAACTAATGACGTAGCTGGCGATGGGACAACCACAGCAACAGTACTAGCTCAAGCCATGGTCCGAGAAGGACTACGAAACGTAGCAGCTGGCGCAAACCCAATGGTTCTCAAAAAGGGAATTCAAGCCGCAGTAGATGCAGCTGTTGAATCTATTGGTTCACAAGCCCAGCAGGTAGCAGACTCAAAAGACCAAATAGCCAATGTGGCGTCCATCTCTGCAGCAGATGAAACTGTCGGAGAAGTCATTGCAGAAGCTATTGATAAAGTCGGAAAAGATGGAGTTGTAACGGTTGAAGAATCAAACACATTCGGAATGGATCTTGATTTCACCGAAGGTATGCAATTCGACAAAGGTTACCTTTCACCATATTTCGTAACCGATCCTGAACGACAAGAAGCTGTTCTAGAAGAACCATACATTCTTCTAACACAAGGAAAGATCTCATCTGTCCAAGAAATGCTTCCTGTTCTTGAGAAGGTTATGCAATCAGGTAAGCCCCTTTTGATCATTGCTGAAGATGTTGAAGGTGAAGCACTCGCAACTCTCGTTGTAAATAAGATTCGCGGAACCTTTAATTCTGTAGCTGTTAAGGCACCAGGATTTGGTGAAAGAAGAAAAGCTATGTTACAAGACATGGCAGTCCTATCTGGCGGACAGGTCATAGCAGAAGAAGTAGGACTCAAGTTAGACGGTGTCACACTTGATCTTCTTGGAACTGCACGAAAAGTAGTTATAACCAAAGACAACACAACACTTATTGAAGGAGCAGGTTCACGAGACGATGTTGAAGGCCGAATCTCACAAATTAAAGCTGAGATCGACAATACAGATTCCGATTGGGACCGTGAGAAACTTCAAGAACGTTTAGCAAAACTCAGCGGCGGAGTAGCCGTAGTTCAAGTTGGTGCAGCAACTGAAGTTGAGCTTAAAGAGAAGAAGCACCGAATTGAAGATGCTTTATCAGCCACAAGAGCAGCAATCGAAGAAGGGGTTGTCGCCGGTGGCGGAACAGCCCTCCTGCGTGCGCGATCAGCAGTTGATGAAGCAGCAAGCAAACTTGATGGTGACGAAGCCACCGGAGCCCGAATGGTTTCAACAGCTCTAGCAGCTCCAGCAAAACTGATTGCTGAAAATGCTGGCTACGAAGGCTCAATTATCGTTAGGGAAATTGAAGATGCAAAAGGCAATGTCGGATTTAATGCCTCAACAGGCGAACATGAAGATCTTGTTGACGCTGGAGTTATTGATCCAGCTAAGGTAACAAGAGCAGCTCTACAAAATGCTGCTTCTATCGCTAGTCTTCTGCTCACAACCGAAGCACTAATAGCTGACAAACCAGAACCTGAAGCACCAATGCCAGCGGGAGACCCGATGGGTGGTATGGGCGGTATGGGCGGAATGATGTAATCATTCCTTCTGGAAAGAAATTTGGGCCGGATAAATCCGGTCCTTTTTCTTTTTTGTCCGTAAATAGCTTGATTCTTAGTAGCATCAATATATGAATGAACGACCTGAACCCGACGCTAAAAAATTACTTTCACAATGGAATGAATGGGAAACTGGAGAAACTCCTCCTGGAAGAGTAATGAGTAATTTGAAGACGGGTGGCCTTCCAGAACTTCTTGAGAAATTAATCGAAAACCATAATTAGTAATGGCACGTGTACGGGGAGGGGATCAGGATATTCCCCGACCGCAAAACTGGTTTTCGGGATCTCAAGCTCCATGGGAGTCAGTTACCCAAAAGGTACTGACTTTAGCTTCCATAGAAGATTCATTTCAACACTTTAATCCACCAGAAAAAAACAGAGAGAATTATGAGCGGGCATCATCTGTTATGGTTCCACTCTATGAAAAAGCTAATGAGGTGTTCATGATTTTGACTCGGCGATCTAAGATGATGCGACATCACACAAGTGAAATAAGTTTCCCCGGAGGCAATAGTGAACCCGAGGACATTGATGAATGGGCAACGGCTAAAAGAGAAGCATATGAGGAAATCAATTTAGATGCTGCGCTCCCAAGACAGATTGGGAGATTGAATTCTTTCATAACTGTCGGAAGCGAATCATTTGTGACTCCCATTGTCGCCTCACTAGAAGAGCGCCCCAAGCTAACAGCTAATCCAAATGAAGTAGAAAAGATCCTACACGTTCCCATTAGTGAGCTACTCCTTCCTGAGGTCTATCGTGAAGAAGTTTGGGAATTGAGAGACGGACAGAAAAGAAAAATACACTTTTTTGAACTGTTCGGAGACACAGTTTGGGGAGCTACAGGATCTATGATTAAACAATTTCTATCTATAATTTTAGGAATTCACGATAATGATAAGAGCTCTTTTAGTGACAATTCCTGAAATTGATGGTTTCTGTTAGAAAGCTCAACGAAGTCAAAAAAAAGCTTAAATAATGCCATGCAAGTCTAAGAAAGTGCACACAAAATACGCAGTGCTTGGGTATGGGATGAATTTTCTACCCAGAGTTCACTAGAATCAAAGTAACTACCCGAAAGTGACCACAGTGAGTACAGATACACCGACAGTTCTTGTTTTTGACTTCGGAGCTCAGTACGCGCAACTCATCGCCCGTCGAATACGCGAAGCGAATGTGTACAGCGAAATTGTCTCTCATAAACTAACAGCCCAACAGGTTCAAGAAATAGGACCAGCTGGAATCATCTTAAGCGGAGGCCCCAAGTCAGTACGGGTTGAAGGAGCTCCTATCATTGATCCCAACATCTATGATTTGGGGATACCAATCCTTGGTATTTGCTACGGAGCTCAGTTAATCGCGAAACAGTTGGGTGGAACAGTCAGCCAGTTTGATGCAGGTGAATACGGTCGAACAAACATGGTTGTTGCGGAAGGTCAGTTACTAGAAGGACAACCTGAAGAGCAAAGTGTGTGGATGAGTCATTTTGATTGCGTAACCACAGTTCCAGATAATTTCACTGTCAGTGCTTCAACGGAACATGCGCCTGTAGCAGCCTTCGAATCAGAAGGAATCTTCGGGGTGCAGTATCATCCTGAAGTTTCTCACACACCACATGGGCAACACACACTCGAACGGTGGCTAGACCTATCTAGAATCAAGCGATCGTGGAACATGACTAACGTGATAGAAGAACAGGTAGCCAAGATAAAAGACCAGGTAGGTTCGGGTCGAGCGATTTGCGGCCTCTCCGGTGGTGTAGATTCTGCAGTAGCTGCGGCGCTTGTCCATAAAGCTATTGGATCTCAGCTTACTTGTGTCTTCGTTGACACAGGATTGATGCGAAAAGACGAAGGTGAACAAGTCATTGAAACCTTCAAGCGGAGCCAAGGGATAGAGCTTATTCATGTTCGAGCAGCAGACGAATTCTTCTCAAAACTAGAAGGAATAACTGAGCCTGAGGCAAAACGAAAAGTAATAGGAGAGTTATTTATCCGCTTATTTGAAAAGGCATCAGGAGGAATTGAGGAAGCAAAATTCCTAGTCCAGGGGACGTTGTACCCAGACATTATTGAATCAGGAAGCGAGCATGCAGCTACTATCAAAAGTCATCATAATGTTGGAGGCCTACCAGATGACATGGAATTTGAACTTGTAGAACCTTTACGCTCATTGTTCAAGGATGAAGTCCGTTCCGTAGGGAAAGAACTAGGTTTACCGGAAGAAATCGTACATAGGCAACCATTTCCAGGCCCCGGTTTAGGGGTTCGAATTATCGGAGAGGTTACGCCTGATAAAGTCGCAGTACTCCAAGAAGCGGATTTTATCGTTCGTGATGAACTTGAAAAGGCGGGACTTGACCGAGAGATATGGCAATCATTTGCAGTCCTCCCTGATATACGGTCGGTTGGGGTAATGGGCGATGAACGCACTTACGGTTACCCATGCATCATTCGTGCAGTAACTAGCGAGGATGCTATGACAGCAGATTGGGCACGCATACCATATGACGTGCTTGAAGCAATGAGTAGCAGAATAATTAACGAGGTCGCAGGCATCAACAGGGTTGCATATGACATCACGTCAAAACCACCCGGGACAATTGAGTGGGAATGACATCCGAAACAGTCATAGATTTTTACATCCGAGCAGCAGCAGCATTTGGAGAAGTCCTCAAACAAGTTCCTGTTGGATCTTGGGAAATTGAAACTCCATGTACTGAATGGAATCTACAGACACTTGTCGTGCACGTCGTTTCAGGGGAGATACAAGTTTCCGATCTGATAGAAAATGAAACTTCTCTAGATTTAGATTTAAGCGCGAATATCTTAGGCCCCGACCCAATGTCAACATGGAGAGGGACAGCATTAAGAGCAATAAATTTGGTTCAGCAAACAGACCTTGAATCGGAACTATCACATCCAACAATGAAGCTTACGTTAGAACAGCTTTTGGGAGCGAGAATAACTGATAACGTTGTGCACGGTTGGGACTTAGCACAATCAATTTCAATCCCATATGAAATTGATGATGCAGTAGCTAGATGGGCACTTGACTACTGGTTAGAGTTATACGACTTTCTAGAGAACTCTGATCATTATGGACCGCCGCAAACCCCCCCAGATCAAACTGCTGGGACACGGCTTCTATCGCTGCTAGGACGAAAAGTTACTCAATGATTCGAACGGGATTGGAGCCATCCCATTCAGCAGCATTTGCAATATCTTGTAGTCTGCGCAAACGTACCTTGTCAGGAATATCACCAATCTCAGTAATGTTTCCATCCATACCCTCAAGATAAGAAAATCTCATTCCGCGAATCGCACCATCTTGACAGACTCTCATTCCATTTTCGGTTAACGAAGCTAAGGCTGAATCGTAATCTTCTGGATAAAAGCAAAGATGTTGAATTCCTTCACCACGGTCGTTCATAAAATCTCGGTACATAGACGGAGCTTCGTTATGTTGTTGGATCAATTCAATTTGGATGGATCCCGTGAAAGCTATCGCTATTCCTATTTCGACTTCACTGGGTTCTCCTAGATAATTAAAATAATCAAGAGTCATATTTGGGAACACGGTCCATGGGCCAACACCTGTTTTTTCTACCCATGACCAAGCTGCCTTCTCTAGATCTTCTACAACGTAGCCAAGTTGCCCGACGGGCCCTAATAGATCATTCACAGTTGCATACTAGAAGGAAATACATTCAGGCACACTTTGCTCAACTCGTAAAGTCAGATTTTTGTGTCTACGATGCTTATATGTCAAAAATATCTCTAATAGCAAAATTGAAAACAGATCCTGAAAAGTCCGAAGAAGTTGAAGCTGCGTTGACAGCAACCTGCTCAGCGGCTGAAGAGGAAACAGGCCTTGAAATTTACTCAGCTCATAAAGATTCTGGTGAGGAAGGTGTTTACTGGTTTTTTGAACTATACACAGATGGTGATGCTCTAGGCGTTCACGGTCAAGGTGATGGCATGAAAGCAGCAATGGGTGCTCTAGGAGCCTTACTCGTAGCTCCACCAACGATTAATATGGCTACACCTATCGCAGCGAAAGGCCTCAGCCTGTAATTCTTATTGCTAAGGTAGTTCAGCAATCGTGACGATTCCCGTGCTTCCGTTAATGCTTATAACGGCGCCATTAGGAATTTTCGAAACTGCTGCATGGACACTCGTTACACACGGTATTCCGAACTCGCGACTTACGATTACTGAGTGACTTAATGGTGCCCCAACTTCAACAACAACTCCTGCTGCAGGAATAAATAACGGTGTCCATGATGGGTCTGTAACTGGAGCTATTAATATTTCTCCAGGCTCAAGTCCTCTAGGGTCACTAGGATCTGTAATGACCCGAGCAGTACCTGTCACAATTCCAGGGCTTCCAGGAATGCCAGCAAGTTCATCTCCTATATCAACAGAATGTGATTCGGTTTCCCGTTGCCCCCACTCACTCAAAGGAGGTACAGCTCCATCCACAATAAATGGATCCTGTAAGTTATTTAAGGCAGCAAATTGGGCTCCCCGTTCCTTAATTCCTTCTGTAAATGATTCCGGGTCATTGATGAAGTCATCAAGTTCAGCATTGCGCAACAAGAAAATATCTCTCGGTCGGCTAAGAACTCCTCTTTCAGTCATCCGATGTCCCAATTCATACATCGGTAACCGAATTTCATGGTTTGTTAGCATAGATGTGAGTTTTGTTCGTTCGCGCCCAGCCACAAAAACACGAGCTGTTCGCATACCAAGCTCTAGGGTTGCTAAAGCTTCATCATTCCCAGCAAATATTTCACGAACCTCTCGCTCGGCAGCTTCACGGTCAGCGATCGCATCAGCATGCCTATTCATGGGCGATAGCGTCTCATCTGCATGTCTCATAGCATCAATTGCTGCTAGAGCTGACTCGGGTTTTATCTCCCATGTTTCTGATGCCGCATCCCATTCATATGGACCACGGGCCCCATGCTCAGCAAGGAAATCCCGGAAATCACTCAGGAATTTCTGTCCTGCATCGGTTTGACCTAGTCGTTCTTCGAGTCCTTGAACTCCGGCATCAAATTCGGTAGTGAGCTCACCTGATTCTGTGACCTGCCGTGAAAGCCCCCACATATCAATAGATGGCGGGGCGGAATCAATACCACCTAATCCTGAGATCAACCTTCCAGGCAGTGCTGGGTCTATTTCTCCACAAAGAGCTCCTAAAATTGTCGGCCCCGTAGCTGACATTGTTCCATACACCTGGTACGGCTCGAAGAATTCTCTAACCAACGGCATTAACGACCGGGATCTTTCAACTAGTTCTGCATTAGTAGCTGAAGAAAGATCAGGTCGCTGGGATCGGGCGTCGAGAATCTTTTCTCGATCCTTTTGAAGCTCTTCAGGTAATTCGTCAAGAGACATCACCCATGCCTGAACTTCCTCAATTTTCCCTACCAACTCTGGTCGCTGGTCATTCTCATGAGGGACATATGGTGGAACGTCAGGATGATTACCCAAGAAAGCAGCATCCATAGCCTCAGCTGATAAGCCTGGCGTTCTTTCCCCATTAACACGAATCATTGATGCGTTTAGATAGAGATAGCCACCAAAACAGGCAACGTAGTCAGGTCGGTCTGGATTTGACTCATCAGGAGTAAAGACGCCTTGTCGATGTGCTCCATCAGCCCAACCTTTGGAGACACCTTCTTCCCAAATGAGATCCCAACCGAGAGGACTTACTGGGTCAGGCAGTATTTCTCCAGCGTTAGCTCTCGTATATACGGGAAACCGTTGGCTTGGTTCCCAATCTGTTATCCAGCGATCATTCATCATGTACACCCCATTTATCAGCCGTTACTGAAATAGACATCTACATAAATATCTCACAACACTGGAATATCTGCCAATACTCCAAGGTCCATTTATGAATCTGTTTCAATGATCCAATCTGGATCTCGTTTTTCTAAGAAAGCAGTCATTCCTTCTGAAGCTTCGACAGAATCAAATAACGCATCTGAGTATTGCGCTGCCCATTCAAAAGCTTCGCTATCACTCATGCTAGGAACTTCGTTAATAATTCTTTTTGCAGCGCCTAATGCCATAGGTCCACCTCGCAAAATATCGCTGAGGATAGATTGCATTTCAGATTCAAGGCTGCCACTATCAACAGCTCTGGTGATAATCCCTAATTTCGCTGCTTCCCTCCCAGAAAAGCGATTTCCACGAAGAAAAGCTTCAGTCGCCTCTCCACGGCGCATTTTCTGCAAACATACAACTGCTATAATCGCTGGAGCAACTCCAAGGCGTACTTCAGTAAAGCCAAAAGTAGCATCTTCATTAGCTATTGAAATATCAGACGCGCACGCCAGACCAATGCCTCCTCCCAAAGCAGCTCCGTTTATTTTTGCAATGACTGGTTTCGAGCAGGTCTGAATAAGTGATAGTACCTGTTCAAAGCCTATTGACCGATCCTGAACTTGTTCTTGGTTCATTGAACGCTCTTTGAGGTTGACACCAGCACAGAAGACAGGACCCTCATGCGTTATGACAATGGCACGAACATCTTCGTCATCGTTCGCTGAATGAAGCGCATTATAAATACCTTCTATTAGGGCATTTCCTAATGCATTTCGATTTTTATCATCTGCTAATGTAATCGTCGCAACGTTTCCATTAACGCCATATTTAACTGGGGTCATGTCATCTCCATCTGCCTTACAGAATATAGGGGATGTCATTGAGTTTAACTATTTCCTTCTCGATGATAATTATATCCTTCTGACTTTTCTCACTAGGATGAACATCAATCCACTCAGAAAGGTATCGCAATGGACTTTGACGCACCACCAGAAGATGATGCCTACAGGATGCAGGTGAGGTCATGGATTCAAGAAAACCCAAACCCAAACTATAAACAACTCGTTGACGCTGGGTATGTTGTTCCACATTGGCCAAAACCGTACGGTCTAGAAGCAGGACCGTTGGAACAACTAATAATCGCTGAAGAATTGAAGCGTGCTGGCATCAAACGACCACAAAATCCTATTGGCATAGGTTGGGCTGGGCCAACAATTCTTGAAGCTGGAACCGAAGAACAAAAAGATAAGTACCTACCTGGCTTACTGGAGGGAAAGGATTTTTGGTGTCAGTTGTTCAGTGAACCTGATTCGGGGTCAGATCTAGCTAATCTCTCTACTCGGGCTGAACGCGACGGAGATGAATACATCATTAACGGATCAAAGATATGGTCAAGCGGTGCGCATGTATCAAAATATGGCATTTTGATCGCAAGAACGAACCCTGACGCACCAAAACACAAAGGCATTTCTTACTTCATATGCCCAATGGACGCACCTGGTATTTCTATGTCTCCTATTATTGACATGACAACTGCACATAGTTTCAATCAGGTCTTTTTTGATGACGTAAGGTTGACGACAGACCATCTCGTAGGAGAAGAAGGAGATGGGTGGCGACTCGCCAAGGTTACGTTAGCTAACGAACGTGTCCAACTCTCTTCTGCTGGATCATTATGGGGAGCAGGGCCATCAGCAGAACTCCTTATTGACCTAGTTCGCCAGCAAGGAGGATGCAATGACCCTGTCATGAGGCAGAGGATTGCAGCACTGTATTGCGAGGCAGAGGTACTTCGATTAAATCGCTTACGTACATTGTCTGCACGACTATCAGGTAAACATCCTGGCTCAGAAGCCTCGATACAAAAACTCATGGCCGATGAGCATGGGCAAAACACATTAGAACTAGCGCGCGATATAGCCGGTACGTCTGGGATGCTTGAGGGAGCTGGACCAGAGGGCGAGGTGCCTGGTCGAATGGGAATGGGTGTCACAGAAAATAATTTTCGATCAAATCTATTCCCCAACGTTGACCCAATCTGGCACTACGGATATCTTTTCTCACCTGCTTTGACTATTGGAGGAGGAACATTTGCTGTGCAGCGAAACATAGTCGCAGAACATGTTCTTGGTTTACAACGTGACATCAATGTTGAAAAGGGTAAAACCTGGGCGGAAGCGCGAACACAAACAAAAGGCTAATTCTTTAAAGCAGAACGAATCGCGCTCGCCAACTCCTCTGGATTATCAGAACCCACGAAAGTCGTTTTCCCATCAAACTGTTCCACAACAACGACTTTTTTTCCCCACGCGCGCCACATCATGCCTGTCCTAGTTCCTTTAATCCCAGACCCCAACCAGTTCGATATTTCCTTAACATCAATTGTCTGGATTTTACTTAACGGGATTTCTTTCGTCGGAAACCCGAATCTCCACGTCAACCTAATGCTGTCGTCAGCGATTACTGTAGTCATCTTCCCAAAAGCAAAAACAAATATGAAACTAATGACCGGAACGATAGAAATGACGATTAGAGATATTGAAGGAGTTCTGCCTCGGCTCATGAATGCGAGCTGAGGTAGAACTGTTACTGCTGCAAATAAGATTGGTGCGCCAAAGACATATCGAATGTCAGCGGTATTGACATCTTCAAACTCGTTCATGGCTCGGCTTACCGTGTTCGGGGAAGCCCAAGAAGACCTTCAGCAATGAGATTGCGGCTAATTTCGCTTGTGCCTCCATAAATCGTTGTTACAGGAGCATGACGGAAATGTTCGTCAATGACTCCACCAACAGGAGCGTCATCCTCACCAAGGTACAAGAGCCCTTCCACCCCAGCCATATCTATAAACCATTTAGAGTGTTTCTTGTATGATTCACTAGCAAATAATTTCGTCATAGAGCCTTCAACGCCAAACATCACACCCTCAGAAGCTAGAAACGCAGTGTTGTAGGCAAAGCCACGGCACACCTCAACATCAATAAGTGAGCGAACAATGCGTTCACGAACAACAGGATTTTCAATAATGTAAGACCCATCTGGTGCAGTAGTCTTTTGTGCATAGTCAATAAATGCGTCAATAAGAGGTGGCGATGGGAATTGTCCTCCAGCTATTCCACGTTCATACTTGAGAGCTGCTTTCATGATTTCCCATCCGCCATCAATATCACCAATACGCCACTCATCACCTATACGAACGTCATCATAGAAGGTGGCATTTGAACGTTCCGTTCCCATGGTATGTACTGGCTGAATTTCTATGCCTTCTGCATCAAGTGGGACTATAAAAAAGGTTAATCCTTTATGTTTGGGAACATCTGGGTTTGTTCGGGTGAGAAGGAGCACATAGTCAGCGATGTGAGCCATTGTGGTCCACATTTTTTGGCCGTTAATAATCCATTCACTTCCGTTTTTAACTGCTCGTGTTTGTGCCGCCGCTACATCTGAACCTGAGTCCGGCTCTGTGTATCCGAAAGAAACCAGTGTTTCTCCAGATAAGAGTTTCGGAACAAGTGTTTCTTTCAGGTGATCATTTCCTAATTCAAGTACGACCGAAGCGACTACTATTGCGACACCCATACCGTCAATAGGTGCTCCAGCAAGTTGGAGTTCCTCAATCATGACAGCCATTTCAATAGCGCTCTTTCCGCCACCACCTAATTCTGATGGAACTGCACCACCTAACCACCCGCGTTCAGCGATTTTTTGATGAAATTCCCAGTTATGGATTGTTCCATCATGTGTGGAGTTAATCACATCATCTGTTAGATGCTCCGCAATGAATTCCTTTACTTCGTTCCTAAATTCTTCAGCTTCAGGAGGGAATGACCAGTCCATTAGTGAACGCCTTCTTTAGGAAGATATAGATTGGCGATGCGTTGATATTCCAAACCAGGGTCACCTAATTGAAGAGGCCACCCCTTAGCTCTTCGATAATACAACTGAACATCATACTCTTCAGCAAATCCATACCCGCCGTGATACTGCAGAGAAGTCGCAGCAGCATTCAAGGCAGCTTCAGAAGCGAAAAGGAATGCCATGCCAGCTAACTGCTCTCCTCTGTTAGCATTTTCCTGTAAGGCTGCTATCGCTCGGCTCGACAGAAAATGAGATCCTTCAATATTTGTGATTGCTGAGGCGAAGCCGTGTTGAATTCCTTGGAAAGAACCAATGAGAACACCAAATTGGTAGCGTTCTTTCGCATACGTCACCCCAATATCAACAGCTTTGCGGCCTAAACCAGTGAGGGCAACAGCCATTAATGCTTGCCATTCACTCCTAGCTTTTTGATACCAGTACCGAGCTTTATCTCCTGAAGCGATAACGGTTCCGCCATCAAAACTGTGTCTGGCGATGGGTAAGTTAGCTGTATTGCGAAGTGGGGAGGCATTGTTCGCATTTTCTATAACGATAATCTCGCCCCCTCTAAAACCAATGATGCGGTTAGCAACAGCACCAGCGGGAACAATTTCAGTTGATTCACTCAAAGGCTGTAAGGCCATCGAAGCAATTAATTCCCCTGTCGCTAGTTGAGGAAGGTCAGCGTTGTTTTGGTCAAGTGAAGCGATTAGGCGTGTGGCGACGACATGTTCAATGAATGGGATTGGTGCCACATATCTCCCTAGTAAATCTGCGACGATAGCTGCTGTTGTTAAATCAGCGCCTCCGCCACCGCAAATCTCCGGAAGGCACATACCTGGACCACCTGTTTCAACAAAACGTTGCCACGCATCAGCATCAAATCCGGAATCCTCGGAAGAACGGACACGTTCAATAGAGCATTCAGTATCAAAAAAGGAATCAAAAATATCTTTGATTGATTCTTCATCGGGACTTAATCGTAAATACATCTTGCTCTGAGATTACCGGACAACGATAGATAAGGCAGATTTAACAACCGAACATCTATAAAAGGTTTACAAATTGCAACCAGATTTGCAGATGTTTGGCAACAGATATATCATTGTGATATCACTTTGATATAAGGAGAATTTATGGATCTGTTCACAATAGAAAACGTTGCTGGTACCCCACTTGGTTTGGTTACCGGAAGCACAATCAAAACAAAAGACATAGTGAAAGATATTGGTGCGGGTTTAAAGGGCTTAGTAGGTGGAAAGCTTGGAAGTTACGAAAAACTCATGGAAGAAGCTCGAACAGACGCAATCGATCAAATGATTTCGAATGCAACAGCCCTTGGAGCAAACGCTATTGTTGGTGTCCGTTTCGAAAGCACTGAAGTAGCCGCTGGAGCTGCTGAAATACTCGCCTATGGAACAGCCATAAAGCGCTAGTTAAGAAAGGACCCCCGTCATGAACGAAATAAAAGTAGACGATCTAATTCCAGACAAAGTAGGTAAAGTTCGAAATGGCATAACGATGATCATTATCTGGTTAATCAACCTCCCAGTTATGATTGTCCTTTGGTCACTATCAGGAGTGAGCAACGGCGGGACTATCCTACCGGGAATACTATGCTCACTTTTCTTCCTTATTGCACCGATGTGCTTGTACATGCTGCAACCCAATCAAGCCGCTGTTCTTACACTTTTTGGCGCCTACAGAGGTAGTGACGCAACACAAGGACTACGTTTCACTAATCTCTTTTACTCAAAGAAAAAAGTTTCACTCCGTGTGCGAAACTTTACGACCCAAACAGCAAAAGTCAATGATGCAAACGGAAACCCGATAGAAATTGGAGCTGTCGTCGTTTGGCGAGTCGTTGATGTCGCAAAAGCTATTTTTGGGGTAGAGAATTTCACCAATTATGTTCACACACAGTCTGAGGCCGCAGTGCGGAACTTAGCGAGGTCATACCCGTACGACTCATTCGAAGACGAAGAGGAAATTACACTTATCGGAGATGCTAGTGAAGTGAATGATAACCTCCGAACAGAACTTCAAGAACGAGCCCGTGCGGCCGGAGTAGAAATACTTGAAGCCAGGCTTAATGACTTGGCCTACGCTCCAGAGATTGCTGAAGCAATGCTCCGTCGACAACAAGCCTCAGCAATTGTTGCAGCGAGAGCTAAAATAGTTGAAGGCGCAGTACTCATGGTACGCGAAGCTATAGATGCTTTAGAAGAGGGAACTGATGGAAGCGATCCCATCAATCTAGACGATGAGCGTAAAGCAACGTTCGCTTCTAACTTGATGACAGTGATTGCAAGTGATGCACCGACTTCGCCGGTTGTAAATGTTGGAACATTAAACCGATAAGAAACAGTAAGATAATGCGAAATGGAAGAAAGCAATTTCCTCTGCGTCTATCCGAGGATCTCTACCGAGCCTACGAAAAGTGGGCTGGTGATGAGTTCAGGTCTGTTAATGCCCAAATAGAAGCGGTACTATCAGAAGCAGTTCAGAAAGCTGGGCGATCACAACAAGCGGAAACAAGCGATATTAATAATACGAAGAAAGGGAAATTATGAAGTTTATTCAAGTAATGGAGTTCGAAGGAGCTCCAGAGGATGCGGAAAAGGCACTCAAACAGTACATAGAAAAAGCAGGCGGGAAATCATACGCACGAAAAGCAACAATATGCATTGATCGCGATAACGGAAAGCTTATTCAACTCATAGAGTTTGACTCCTGGGACGAAGCTCAAAAGAATAATGAACTTGAAATAACCAATGATGATCACGAAGAAACACAACAATCATTTGGAGATATCACGTTCAGAAACCTTGACGTCTTTGGAGAATATGAAGTCTAAGGTAGAACTACTAGGCCTTTAGAAAACGCATTATGGAACTCATCACCGTCAACGAATTGTCAATGCAGTTCGGGCAACATCGAGCACTGGACAGTGTTGATTTCACGGTCCATTCCGGAGTAACAGGATTAGTTGGAGCCAATGGTGCTGGTAAAACCACGTTTATGTCTATTGCATTAGGTTTACGAGCACCAACTATTGGGTCAATTAAGGTCCTTGGTCTCGAACCAGTCGTTGATGGTGCGAAATTACGTTCACTCGTATCCTATGGACCTGAACGGAATATACTGCCCGACGAAATGCCTGCAGTTGATTTTGTAAAACATCTTGCAGAAGTCCGAGGCATACCAAGGAAAGAAGCAAAAACAAGAGCAAGCGATATTTTATGGCTTGTTGGTCTCGGCGAAGAGCGATTCCGGCCGATAGGGACTATGTCCACTGGGCAAAGACAGCGCGTGAAATTAGCACAAGCAATAGCTGCTGACCCGCAACTTGTTTTTCTTGACGAACCCACTGATGGGTTAGACCCTCTTGCCAGAGATGAGGTACTGACCCTTATTCGCCAAATCAGTGAAGAGTACGGAATACATGTCATGATCTCGTCTCATCTCCTTGAAGAGGTTGAACAGATCTGCGATAACATTGTCATTCTCAATGCTGGAAAACTTGTAGCAGCAGGTCAATTAGACAAACTTACTGGTGAAAGCACCGGACTTGAAATAGAACTGGTCACCGTAGATGAACATCCAAATTCTATAGAAGACGTTGAACGAGCACTTCAACAAGCAGGACTGATAGTTCAGCGTGAACCTGAAAGCGCTATTTTGCGAATCCCTGAAGGCGCACCAGAACTGTTACCTGATCTAGTTCGTGATGCAGTAGCTGATGCAGGAGCAAGATTAAAACGATTGGAACACCGCCGCCGTAATCTAGAAGACATTATTTTGGATGTCCCATCATGAGCACTACAGGTAATGCCAGAATTCTTGATAGGGGATACCGAAAATTTGACGGTGAAAGACTCGGAGTGGGAAGTGCTATTCGATCAACAGCGTGGCATACCACTCGAAGCATCTTTGGTTTAGGGCGCAAAGCACGACACAAGATTTTCCCCATGGCCATATTAGGTATCACGTATTTAATTGTTGTCATTCAACTTGCAATTGTTTTCTTTTTTGGAAGTAACGACGCTGGTTTCCTCACAGAAGACTCATGGGCAATGGTCGCCCCGGCGATCGTGATGATTCTCTTTGCAGCCCTCGTCGCACCTGATGCGATAGTGCGGGATCAAAAAGATGGTATGTACTCGCTTTACATGTCAACACCGCTAACAAAACCAACGTATCTAGCCGCTAAAACACTCTCTGTAGCTGGATCAATACTTCTCATCACATTTGGACCTGCTCTTCTCTACCTTCTAGGGAAAACGATTAAAGGATTGGGTCCAGATGGCATAGGGGCATGGTTCGAGACATTCGGAAGGCTTCTTCTTGCATGCCTCCTTGTTTCGTTATTCCTATGTGCCTTCGGGCTGGCATTCTCATGTTTCACAAACCGCAGAGCGATCGCCAGTATCGTGGTACTCCTTGCCTATGTTGGAACCAATATTCCAAGCTGGATCCTGTATGAGGAAACTAATATTGGTAAAAATATTCTGCTCATAAACCCAATAGAAACCGCATACGAATTCGGTGCCCGGCTCTGTAACGCTGAGTCCATCGTCAACGAATATAGCGCGATAAGCACTTCAATGGTCACACTCGGATTCTTCGCTTGGCTTATAGCGACGTGCTCCATTATCACTTTCATTTACCGTAATAGGGAAGCAATCTGATGGCTCCAAAACCACCTCCACCAATCCATATGATTGACGTGTCTGGTGCATCTAAAACATTCGGCAATGTTGTCGCTGTCTCTGATGTCAGCTTCACTTTAGATGCAGGGGTGACAGCGTTGCTTGGGCCAAATGGTGCAGGGAAGTCAACACTTTTCCGCATGCTATGTGGGCTCACCACACCTACCGTAGGAACCGTGAAAGTGCTGGGGCGTGACGCACGAAAAGACACCCCGGTACGGGGCAAGATAGGGCTCTCACCTCAACAAGATGCCCTATTTGACAGACTGACTGCACAACAATTCGTAGAGATAGCAGCCAAGACACATGGAGTCGCTAACTCACTCGAATCCACTAAACATGCTCTCACACTCGTAGATCTTGAAACAGTGACGAACAAACCAGTTGGCTCTTTCTCTAAAGGTATGCGCCAACGCGTCAAACTTGCTGCAGCTCTCGTCAATGACCCACAGATTCTTATTCTCGATGAACCACTATCAGGGTTAGACCCAGTTCAGCGCAACAGAATGATAGAACTCTTCCACAGTCTAGGGTCGCAAGGAAAATGCGTTCTTATTTCAAGCCACATACTTGATGAAGTCGCACGAATAGGATCACAAGTACTCGTAATTGCGCAAGGACGTTTAGCTGCATCTGGAGACTACAGAGATCTCCGGACACTTATGGAAGACCAACCCCACGCTATCCAAATAAGAACTAATCAGCCACGAAGACTTGGCGCCGCATTATTAGAGCGAGAAATCATTGACGGCATCAACATAGAAGAGGAAACTCTCAACATCACCACATCACATATAGATACTTTTGGACGATCAATCGCTCCAATAGCAAAAGAGCTGAACGTAAGTCTTAACGAAGTCGTGCCCATGGATGATGACCTTGAATCAGTATTTCGCTATCTAATTAAAGGGAAATAATGTCTTCGATTCCAGCGCTACAAGCAATAAAGTTGACTCACAATGTCTTATTGAAACAACTCATAACGAAAGGCCGACTTATAGGAATTATAATTGTCGGCTTACTCCCAATCCTTCTCGGGTGGGTTATCGGGAGGCAAAGTGATGACCCACTAGAAGCAGGCGTAGGTTTCGTTTCCTACATGGGGCTATCAATACTCGTACCTATTGTTGCGCTTATTTTCGCATCAGCATCACTTGGAGATACACGAGAAGACGGAACGCTGGTTTACCTATGGTTACGCCCAATTTCAAGGTTGTCAGTTTCAATAGGTGCATGGGCAGCAAGCGTCACCATCGCACTCCCACTTACTGTCATACCGATGACGATTTCCGCGATTCTTCTCGATGCCGGAAATACTGTCATCGTCGGAACTGTGCTTACGTCGATTCTTGCGGTACTTGCCTATAGCAGCCTATTCGTCCTCCTTGGCTTGATTGTAAAAAACCCTGTGCTTTGGGGGATCGCATATATTTTCATCTGGGAAGCAATCGTTGCTAGCTTTGCTAAACCTGCAGCTGCTCTTGCTATTTCCGGTTACAGCCGAGCAATTATTACTAAGCGAACCAATGTAGATTTTGATTATCTCTTTGACCCCTCACAGGGAGTCAGCGCACTGATGCTGATCATTATCACCATTGCAGGCATAGCGTTCTCAAGTGCACGATTGAACCGCTTAGAAGTTCCCTAACTTTAATTACCAGATAAAAACGAATCAGCAATACCAGTTAACCTATCCAACTCAGATAAGACAGCATCCGGATCCTGTGGCCAAATCGTAAACACCACACGATCAACGTCTAACTCACCCAATTCCGCAAGTTCATCAAGATCATGCGGTGCATTCATCACAGTAATAGAAATAGAGGCCGGGTCTCGTCCAGTTTCTTCGGCTAACCTGCGTACTTTCAAAATTTCATCAATAAATGAACCTTTAGGGCTCCGTATCGGCATCCACCCATCACCCCATTCAAACAAATGCGATAATAATCTCGGACCACTACCACCACCAAGAAGCAACGGAATATTTCTTGAAGGCTTCGGCCACGACCACGATGGTTCCAACGATTCACGTTCACCAATAAAGGAAGCCTCATCTTGCGTCCACAGCGCACGCATAATTCCAACATTGTCCTTCGTACGTGTGTAACGGTCAGAGAACCCATGCCCATGGGCCTCATACTCTTCACGGTTCCACCCAAACCCGACGCCGACCTCTAGGCGACCCTGACTATGGAAATCCAATGTCGCTAATTGTTTCGCCAACCAAATAGGGTCATGTTGAGCAACCAATGTCACCGCAGTACCAAGAATCAGATTCTTCGTCACAGCGACAGCCATTGATAGCGCTACTAATTGGTCATTCAAATGCCAGTACACGTCAGGTAATTCTTCACGGCCGGGCGCAGCACCAGGGAACGGTGTTGACCGGCTTGTAGGAATATGAGAATGCTCGGGAAGCCATAACGAATCGAACCCCCGACTTTCAACCTCCACAGCTAATTGCGAAGGAGGGAGCGTGTTGCAAGTCGCGAGCATTGTTATTCCTAACTTCGGACTTGTCTCAGAAAACTTTTGCATCCACAACCCTTTTGTAGCCCTCCCCATTTGTATCACTCAAAGGCGTTACACAGAAAAATAGAAACAAAATAGAAACCATTCATTTCGTCGCTTAACATGCACGTAGGTTGATGCGGAGGAGAACATGGGATCATTAGACGGACAAATAGCAGTCGTCACCGGAGCCAGTCGAGGCATCGGGCGAGGTGTAGCAATAGGCTTAGGCGAACAAGGCGCAACCGTGTACGTCACAGGTCGAAGCACCGGAGACAAGCCAAGAACAATAGATACCACGGCCCGAGAAGTTACAAAAGCAGGCGGGAAAGGCATAGCAATCCAAACCGATCACTTTGACGACACCCAAATAGAAGCCGTTTTCACCCAAGTTAAAGAAGAACACGGGCACTTAGATATTCTCGTCAATAATGTTTTCAAAATTCCAGACCCACCCGCATGGGACGGAGGATTTTGGGAACACCCAGTAAGTATCTGGGATGACCAAGTAGGAATTGGATGCCGAGCACATTACGTAGCTTCATGGCATGCAGCACCACTTCTATTTGAATCCCCTAAACGCCCTATCATCATTAACATCACTTCACCCGCAGGGCTCATTTACCTTTTCAGCTCATCCTACTCAACAGGGAAAGCAGCACTAGATCGCCTCACCCATGACATGGCCGTTGAGTTAGCGCCCAAAAATGTGACAGCTCTAGCTTTAAGGCCCGGTCCGACACGAACAGAATTTATAGAAGACCAGGCAGCACAAGGCATACAAGTAGCTATGGATGGGGCTGAAACACCAATATTTGTCGGAAGAGTAGCAGCTGCTGTTATTACTGATCCCCTTCATCATGAGATGACGGGACGAGTGCACTGGAGCAGCGAATTAGGGATCGGTTACCAAATCACAGATGAAAACGGTGAAACACCGACATCAGCTCGAGAACGATTTAAAGATGCACCAAGGGCAAATCCGTATTCCGATGAACCTCTTCAGTTCGCTCCTCGTCTCGCTCACGGAGGAGAAACCAAAGAAGACTAAATAACGTATCCACTCCAACGCTCAGTGAGTTGCACCCTTAGGTCATCATCACTCAAGTCAGAGAAGTTGGAACCTAAATGAGCGTTAAAACGGTTGATAGCCTCAGAGACAGTAATATCTCCCGCACCTGTTTGGTAATCTTCAAGATTCTTTGTATCCGAAAACAATTTTGCTTTCCATGACAGCGACAATCGAACACTCTTATCGTCAAATGATGATAAGACTTTTCCATTCTCAACAACGTTCCATTTGGCATCGTTGAAAAATAGCTCGGTATTTATTGTCATCCCTTCGGGAGGGATGGATCCTTTAGGGCCAACTCTCTCAACAAGGTGATGCATGAAATCGTTATCACCTGCGACTGCTGTATTCCACATGTGTTCATGTCGGACACTGTCATTGTTTCTGCCTGATGGCCAATATCGAAAGAACCCTCTTTCGCCCTCATAAAACCATGCAACAACAGTGATAATTGATATTCGGACATCCTCAAAAAGTCTTGATGATCCCATAGCTTGAAGAAACCACCCCGGCACGTTCCGGCGATTCACTCCCATGAATTCTGGAATATCAACATGTGAGAACGGTTGCGCTTTCATTGGAGTAGACAAGTTAACAAAAACCTGCTCTGGAATCACGATGTCGCTATTAAACAAGGTGCGTGCTGATTCCATAAAAGTTTCATGGTGTAGCAAAAACGCTGCTTCTTCAACTAGGACTTCGCCGTCAAATGCCCAATCTCCCCGCCATGTAGGTCCAATCAGATATGCGGGAGCGTCTTTTACAATTTTCGGTCTCCTTTTACGAGCATCAGCAGCTGTCTCGCCACCTATCAGATACCGTGCAGGCATGAAATATGGCCCATTATTGCGAGCGATTGCTCTTATTTGTTCTGGCTCAACTACCACATGATCAATTGCAATCGGTGGTAAACATCCATTGGGTCGTTTAAGGTTCGTAGCCACATGTAAAGCGTAAAACGGTTTGGAAAGATGTTCAACACACATTGTCTCTTTTAACCAAGTGTTTTGGGAAGTACTCTAGGGATATGAGTAAGTTTTCGGGCATACCAATTGTTGACACGATGATTGGATTTAAGGACGCGAAAAGCAGTCACTATGTTCCGCCATCAGTTCGTGAAGAAGATCAAGGCGACGATCACGTCGCTGACTACATGTTCAAAGACGTCCCAGTCGCAGCTGAAGACGACGATGCCATTCAGCGCACCATTGACGCAATGGATGCCAATGGGATAGCGAGAGGTTTAGTAACGCTACTTGGATCAAAAGCTCTAATTGCTGCTGAGACACATCCCGAAAGGTTTCTACTCTGCTCGGATGTTGACCCGAATAATGTGATGGTAGCGGTCAAAAAAATTCGTGATGAACATGAAAGATACCAAACTAAAGCAGTGTCATTCTTTCCTTCAGGTTGTAACCCTCATGTGCCAATAGATGATGCGAAAACATATCCGATATACGCAACATGCGTCGAGCTTGACCTACCGGTCTTCATCAATGCTGGGGTCCCCGGACCTCGAGTCATAGGCGACGCCCAGTATGTAGGACGATTCGATAATGTTTGCTACGACTTTCCCGACTTGAAAATAGTGATGCGTCATGGAGCAGAACCTGACGAGAAGCTCGCAGTAAAATTAATGCTTAAATGGCCAAACCTCTTTTACTCAACATCAGCGTTCGCACCAAAGCATTACCCAAAAGCAATCATTGAATACGCAAACACACGTGGCGCACACAAAATTCTCTACGGAGGCTACTTCCCATTCGGACTAGAACTCGACCGCATCATGAATGAAATGAAGGACATTTCTTTCAGAGATCATGTATGGGAGCCTTTCCTAAGTAGTAACGCAACAACCGTCTTGGGCCTCTGAACTGGGCAAATGTGAATGGTGTCACATTAGTAGAAATCAACACACAAATACGGCACAATAGTAATTGCACCTCCGTAAGTGCGCAGCGACTCCTCTTCTCGGCCCCCCTGAGAAGGGGATTTGCTACTTTTAGAGTTATCTATTCTTAGGGTGTAAGAAAAGAGACGTCTCCTCATCTACCTAGCACAAACAAAAGCCTAGGAGGCGCAAATGAAAACACGAACAAAAATTGCAGTGACTTTATCAGTAGGAATAAGCCTACTCATTGGTTCCACGGGAGTTGCCTTGGCAAGCCCGCACTATACCGACTGGGGTGGAAGTAGTGGCATCGCCAAAACGCCGGTTACGACCTTTGATTTGATCAAACCTGTTGAGAAAAAAGTCTCTCCATTGCAACACAATCAAGGGCAGACAAATGTTCACCGATCAAGAATATCTTTTGAAGATTTTTCCCTAGATTCTGACGTCGTCAATAACGTTAATGACAGCACGTTTGACGTGAGCGATGACAAAGCTCGCCCTGATGGTATTTGGACTACTGGCGGTACAGCTTCCATTTGGACTACTGGAGGTACAGCTTCCATGACTCGTGGACTTGGTCTCCATGATAGTGTTCACTGTCTCAGTAATATTAAATCAGAAGTCCTGCGCAAACATGGCCTTGCACTTCACGACAGTATTCATTGCCTCCATAATAATGGGGCGTTCTTACCAGTGAACCCTATTCACGTCATGAAATTAAGATAAGGATCAATAGTGATAATTTAGGTAGGCTTCCCCTTATACCCAAATTATCCTTCGCTCGTCGGTAGAGGAGAGGCATCTCGGCTTTTCTAGCTTTGCCTCCTCACCGACAGCGAAGACTCATAAAAGAGACTTAGGTTAAGTTGCTGAAGGTGGGCGTATAGCCCCCTCCAAACCGTATGGTTCATAGGGACCAAGAATGTTTTGTTCAAGAACTCCGATACCTTCATTGCCATCAATCATTACACGCATCAAGTGTTGAACATGTTGATTCTCAAAAGCTGTATCGTCAACGTCAGCAATGTTCCATTGTTCACTCCCGACAGCTACTTCATCTTTCCACATTCCATGCCCCCATTCAGAGTGACTGTACCCTATGCCTTTCATGCGAAAAGTAAAGATCTTTTCAAAATCAATAGAAATTCTTTTACCTGATTCGATTTCAGTCATAGCTAATTCAACCGATTCAATCATGCGGCTATCTGACGCAAAGGCGAGTTGGTGTTCAAGATTCCGGCAATGTGTCACCGTGGGGTCCTCCACACCGGGTAATGCGCCAATGCTGTCGTAGACAGGAAGTAATGCGCCGACGCTGAAGAGTGTTCGCCCTTTCGTATCTTCAAAGAGTTGATAGTGAGCGCAGAAATTATCAAAGTGCAACGGTGCCCACAGAAAAAAAAGCCCTCCGGCTTGGGGCAACGCTGGGGCTCCTCGCCTATCCCCACCAGCCAGTGGGCGTATACCCCATGACCGATCCTTCGTTCCCAATGTTACGTCACGGTCAAATTCGTACCGTTGCCCATGAAACTCTAACCATCCACTCCACCGACCTAGTTGGGTAAATCTGGTTGTATCCATTACCTTTCGGATCCCTCGTCCAAAGGTGTGGCGAGGCTCTTCAATGTTTGATGTGCGTCCCTCAAAAAGCAGTTCACCAGACCATCCAGTGTCATTATCAGTTACAGTAATTCTGCATGATCGCATGGGTTCAACAATTGACAGGTTGAAAGGACCGATTGTCATATCGGTTGGTTCGTCACCAGCTCTCGATGAAGCATGAAAGGAATGTTGAACGCCATCAACCACAATGCTTATTCCGCAATCTCTGATCCCCAAATGCGGGTACAGGGCTGTGCCCACACCTAAATACATGTCCCCAGTCTTAGCGTACCCGTTAAACCAATACCGCTCGTAAACGTCTCGATCCGAAGAAGCAGGTGTATTAATCGGGTCAGGTGTTTGGTGAATTGGGTAGTCATCAAAAAGGCTCAGCACAGTTATCTTCTTTCATTCCATGTTCATTTCATTGTCTCACGACATTACCTCAAAAGGAAAATGATCAGTAGCGAAGTGAGGCTTATATCGGTTTAGAGAACGCTTTCATTTCCAAATGTTCCTCAAAGCCAGCAACACCCATTTCTCGCCCGATACCAGATTGCTTATACCCCCCGAATGGAACGTCAGCCCCGTACCAGATACCGCCATTGATCGACATCGTTCCCGTCCTCACTCGTTTCGCAACACTGATAGCTCGTTGATCATCACCTGAGAACACTGCACCCGACAGCCCATAGATTGAATCATTTGCAATACGAATAGCGTCATCGTCATCATCAAAGGGAATAGCCACAAGGACCGGACCGAAAATCTCTTCCTGCGCAACCGTCATCGAATTATCAACATCAACGATCAACGTAGGCTCATAGAAGAATCCACGGCCTAAGCCATCTGGCCGCTTACCCCCACACACCACTCGGGCACCTTCGTCAATAGCTGACTGTACGTAACGTTCAACACGGTCACGCTGTCGTGCGTTAATCAACGGACCCATCATCGTCCCCGCATCAGACGGATCACCAGGTGGAACAGCACCCATCATGTTCACGATTGCCTCAACGGCTTCCTCATAACGAGAGCGGGGAAGTAAGAGCCGAGTTGAGAGTGCGCATCCTTGACCACACACGGTCGCCATTCCAAATGCAGCAGTCGCTGCCACCATAGAAAAATCTTCCACGTCATCAAGTGTTATCAGCGCAGATTTACCACCCAACTCAAGGAACACCTTCGTAATGTTTCCACTGGCAGCTTCCATCACTTTCTTGCCCGTTTCGGTAGAGCCAGTGAAACTAATCATGTCAACACGATCATCGGTTGTAAGGACAGCACCAGCTGCAGGATCAGCTGCAGTGACAATATTAATAACCCCTGGAGGAAAATCGGTGTGTTCAGCGATCAACTTACCGAGCGCAAGACCAGTCCATGGCGTATCGGGGGCAGGCTTCAACACGACAGAACATCCGGATGCCAGCGCAGGAATGATTTTGGCTAAATTGATCTGGTTCGGAACATTCCATGGCGTTATTGCTGCTAGCACCCCAACAGGTTCCTTATCGACCCACCGGTGACACTCCCCGCCAAGCGTTTCACTTATTCCTAAGTCCTCGGTCCACGCATAATTTTGAGCGACGTCAATGTAAAACGGAATGATCTTTAATGGTTCCACGACTTGAATAGATGAGCACGCCATCTGGGTCGCTCCGACCTCAGCAGTCGTAAGCGCTGATAATTCTTCAACATGGGCCTGTAACGCATCATGTAATTGTTCTAAGCATCGCACTCGTAATGAAACATCAGTTGACCAATCACCCAAATCGAAAGCGGACCTTGCAGCTGTGATGGCAGCATCAAAATCCCGTTGTGACGCATCGGCGCTGACACCAATCACCTCTTCCGTGGCAGGATTTATATTGTTAAACGTTGCGCCACCGTCAGCGCCTCGCAATTCTCCGTTGATGAAAAGACGTTCTTCATGCCACATGCTATGCCCTCCAATCGCTGACTAGATTCTGGTGATTTGGCCACCATCAACAGCTAACACGTGACCGGTAATCCATTTCGCTTCATCTGATAAAAGAAAAAGCACCGGTCCGACATGGTCATCTGGTGTTCCTAATCGTTTAATTGCCAGACTTTGCACAAGGGGAGCTTTAAATTCTTCAGGTACTTGATTGTTCAACGCATCAGTGTCGGTGGGTCCAGGTGCGATAGCGTTCACCCGAATGTTGCGATGCGCCAATTCATGGGCCAACGACACTGTGAGGAAATTCAAAGATGCTTTCGCTAATCCATAAAATCCGCTTATCCCCATCCACGAAGCCGTTGATGATTGATTCACGATCGCGCCACCATCACCCATTTCGTTCATCACAGAACGCGTGCAATGCAACGCACCCATAAGATTAACCTTCATGAAACGGTCCAGATAGTCGTAATCAACGTTCGTCAAGCCAGCGAGTTCCATGTTTCCAAAAATCGCTGCGTTATTTACCAGATAATCAATCCCCCCAAAGGCCCCTGTCGTGGCTGACGCCATAGCATCAGTGCTTGAAGGGTCACCAACATCGGTGCCAACAAATAACGCTCGCTCACCCAGACTGTTTGCGACCTGCTTCCCTCGTTCTTCATCAAGTTCAGCTATCACAACATTCGCGCCCCCAGCATGTAGGGCTCGCGCATATGCTTCACCAATACCGCCACCGGAACCTGTCACAACAGCTGTTTTATTCTCAAAGCGCACCGTACCGCACCACCTTCAGTAGATATACAAATCCATCTCATCGCGCAACATAGTCCATAGTTTCCATCTTGTCAGTTCCTAACACGCACACTAGCGTTAACGCAATGACAGCCACCGAACTCGTATACAACCCGTACGCATTCGCAATCCACGATGACCCGTACGAAACCTATCGACGACTGCGCGATGAAGCACCGGCATATTGGAATCCAGATCTATCATTCTGGGTTCTCAGCAGATTCGAGGACGTCCAAAACGCGTTCAAAGACTTCGACACGTTCTCATCAACAGGAGGAGTTGCTCTTGAAAGTAGAAGACGACGTGACACTGACCAGATGCAGTTTCAACAAATGATCGAAATGGATCCACCTGACCATACGAGTTTCCGTAAACTCGTCAACCGGATATTTACGGGACGACGAGTCGCAGCAATGGAAGAAGATATACGAAATATTTTTAACGGCTATCTAGATCAAATAATTGAACAGGGCGAAGCTGACCTCGTAGAAGAAGTGACCAGCCCATTTCCTATGGATGTCATCAGCGCTTTCCTCGACATCCCAGAGAGCGACCGTGCCCAGTTACGGTCCTACTCGGATACGATCCTCATCAGAGAAGATGGGAAAATGGAACTCCCTCAAGTAGCAGCGGAAGGTATGTTCGCCATGCTGCAATACTTCATAGACGACCTTCCCAAACGCCGTGAAAACCCAAGGAACGGCATCATCGATGACCTACTCACGCTTGAAGTCGATGGACGGTCACTCACAGAAGAAGAACTTCTTGGCTTTTGTATACTGTTCGTCATTGCAGGGCATGAAACAACAACCAAAATGGTCGCAAACGCCATTGACCTCCTTTCAAGACACCCCGACCAGAAGAAGGACTTGGCACACAATCTCGACCTTGCGCCCAACGCTGTTGAAGAAGTTGTTCGTTTCCACAACTCAACCCAATACATGCATCGAACACTGACAAAGGACCTTTCCATACATGGCGAAACACTTCGAGAAGGCGATTCAGTTCTTCTGCTCATCGGAGCCGCAAATCACGATGAACGAGAATTCGGAACCACTGCCGGACACTTCAACATCCACCGAACGCACGACCGCCACCTTTCCTTCGGGTATGGTGCACACTTCTGTCTCGGGGCCGCTCTTGCCCGAATGGAGGGAAAGATCGCTGTTGAAGAAATTCACCGCCGTATCCCTGACTACGAAGTCAACCACGATGCGAAAGTCCGGTTTCACTCCGGCAATGTGACCGGATGGTCAACACTCCCAATAACCTTTACACCGCAAAGGAGACACACATGACTAGATATGGATACATCGGCCTCGGAGACATGGGATCAGCAATGGCTGAAAACCTTATTCGGAACAGCAATGACGTCACAGTATATGACATCAACCCGGAAGCCGTTCAAGAAGCAGTGCAACACGGTGCGACAGCCGTAACCAGTCCAGCAGAGGTGGCACGACAAAGCGACGTGATCAGTATCTGCGTTCCCGCCGATGAACACATCACTCAAGTCCTTGCAGGACCGGAGGGAATCACAGAAGGAGCTCACGAGAACTTAGTTATCCTCATCCATTCAACAGTGCTTCCAGACACCATCATCAACGCACAAAACACGATGGCCGAACATAACGTTCAGGTGTTTGACGTGTGTGTCGCTGGTGGAGCAACACAAGCCCGAGTCGGAGCCCAAACCGTACTAATCGGTGGCATGGACGCAATGCCAGTCTCAGGCAAGGAACTAATAAGAATTTACGCAGACGAAATCATTGAAGCAGGACCCATCGGTTCAGGAGCAGCCTTAAAGATCGCAGTGAACGTTATGACCTACGCACAGTTCGCTGCAGCAACAACAGCTCATGACCTCATGACCACAACTGGCGGAGACCCGCAAGCGCTTTTCAAAGCCTGGAAACACATGGGGCAACTCGGAACGCTAACCGAACAATTCAGTCTCCTTCTTGACATCCCCTCTGAACATTTTGTCGGGGAATTCAAGGAGAAAATGATGACACAGGTCGGCATCAGCCAAAAGGACCTTTCACTAGCTATGGATCTTGGTTGGCCACGAACCGGCATGATTGAATTCCTACATGGAATACATGACGCAATGCCAAACGTCTACAACGCCTATGGAACAGAACAGTAAAGGAACATATATGAGTGACGAAGAAACCCTCTATGAGAAAGGGGCTCGGAACCTGAACGAAGTGTATGCAGGTGATGTTGTAGCCATGCCTGAAGGAACCATGCCTTTCATTGATGTTATGACGCGAACATTGTTCGGGGAAGTCTGGGACCGAGATGTCCTGTCAATCCGTGACCGAAGACTGTTACTCATGGGCGTTATTGCAACACAGGGGCAAAGCGACATTTGGAAAATACAAGCAAAATCAGCTCTAAAACGAGGAGAACTCTCAGCGGACGAGCTTCGCGAAACCCTTATCATCCTCGCCCCATATGCCGGATACCCCAATGTTGCAAGTCTCCTCGGGCATTGCGAATCCGCTATCAGTGAATGGGAAGCTGAACAGAACCAAACGAGTTAAGCTTCCCGAGCATCAACTTTAAGTTCGCTGCTATCAATTTCAGGGTGAGAAAGAATCGCAGAAAAGGACCGAGCGAGAAGCATCCCCACATCACCTGTTTCCGTCATGGCTGAAGGAATCACTTGCCTCTGCCACGCCTCCAACGCGTCACCTAACAATTCCAAACCCATCTGATTCGCAAATTCCGTTGGCTGCGAATTGCCCATAACGACCCTCACAAACCGCCGATCCGGATGTTCAACCCGCCATGTGCGAATACATTGATCCAACGCCGCTTTCGAAGCCGAATACGACCCAAACAAGGCATTCGCATCACCCACAGTTCTTGACGACATAAAAGCGCAGATTCCATCTCGGCCCATATGGTCCAACGCCGCTGACGCTGCCAAATTCGCTCCCAGCACATTCACCCGATACACATCGGTCCACACATCCGGATCAGTTTCCCTAATAGGTTGGAGAACACCGTAACCAGCGACATAAAACATTAAATCAATGCCACCCATCAGCTCAGCAGCCAGCCCAGCGACACGCTTTGCATCACCGGGTAGCGTTGCATCACCGGGAACAGCAAAACCCGACCCTATCTCTGTAACAAGGTCCTCTAAACGATCCTCACGTCTCGCAGACACACTCACAAGAGCACCCTGCGAAACCGCAGCTTTGGCAAACGCAGCTCCTAAACCCGATGAGGCCCCTACAACAAGAATTTTCTTCCCAGCCAATAAACCTTCAGTAGGCATCAGTACACCACTCCCTTCTACGTTCGCCACGCCAGCTTAGACCCCATACAATAGAAAGCATAAACAGGTTGAAGCAACGAAGGGGAGTAATGAGTAACCACGTCACGATCATTTCATCGGACACGCATGCAGGCGGAAAAATACTTGATTACAAGCCCTACCTCGAATCACGATGGCACAACGAATTTGAAGAATGGAAATCCCGATACAAAAATCCATTCAGAGACCTGCAGGAAAGTGCGCGCGAAGGTAGCTCCCGAGATCGTAACTGGGATAAAAACCGACGAACAACCGAACAATATGAAGATGGCATAGTTGCCGAAATCGTATTCCCCAATACGGTGCCACCGTTTTTCCCAACCGCTCAATTCAACGCTCCGCAACCAACACCAAAAAATTTCGAAAGACGGTTGGCAGGGTTACGCGCCCATGCTAGATGGTTGAAAGATTTCTGCGATGAACTACCCGGTCAACGATGCGGGCTCCCACAAATAGTGCTAAACGACATTGACGAAGCCATCACAGATATCCGGTGGGCTGCAGAAAACGGTTTCACCAGTGTCATGATTCCACATGTTCCGCCAGACTCAGACCTGGACCATTACTTCACCGATACATACGATCCGCTGTGGGCTGAATGTCAAGAACTCGGTATTGTTCTAACCCAACACGGTGGAACAGGCGTCCCAAGTTACAAAGGAAGCCCAGCTACACCATTCCTACTCCTCATGGAAGTCCCGTTCTATGCGCAGAAATCAATGTGGCACCTTATCTTGAGTGGAGTTTTTGAACGCTTCCCTCAACTCAAATATGTCATGACCGAACAAGGAGTTTCATGGGTTAAACCCACGTTAGATAGGATGGACACCTTCTGGAACCAGATGACCAACACCGGCCGAGTCGGAGAATTAGGAATGACGGCAGATCAAATGCTGCCACAAAAACCATCAAACTATTTCCAACAAAACTGTTGGGTCGGAGCGAGCTTCCCAGCCCCAAGCGACGCACAAGCCATACAAGAACTCGGAGTAGACCGAGTCATGTGGGGAAGTGACTATCCACATGATGAAGGAACCTACCCACACACCAAAGAAGCACTCAGGAACACATTCGCTGGATGGAGCGAACAAGACCTCCGATCAGTACTTGGACATAACGCTGCACATGTCTACCAAATGGACCTTGACAAACTCACACCACTTGCCGAACAATACGGTCCCACCATAGAAGAGCTACAACAACCACTGACCAACATGCCGGACAACGCAAGTCCGGCATTCACCAGAGGATAATTCTATGAAACTCCCACCAGCAGGAGCATCACACGATGAACGAGAAATAGAAGCAGTCCTCAACGTCATGAAAAACAACCCCACTCTCGAAATCGGAGAATCCGTGGCGACCCTCGAAACACAAATCGCTCCACTGCTATCCAAAAACCATGGCGTGATGGTCAATTCCGGTTCATCATCCCTACGACTCGCAATAGACCTCCTACGCCTCGAACCAGGGGATGAAATCATCACCTCACCCATGACGTTCTCAACCGACATTGCCCCCATGGTCCAATCAGGAATCGTTCCCGTCTTCGTTGATATTGAGCCCAACACCTATCAGATCAATGCCACACAAATCGTTGACATGATCGGACCCAAAACTAAAGCTATTCTCACACCCAACCTTTGCGGGAACTGCCCCGACTGGGACCAGATTAGAGCAATCGCCGACGCACACGGACTCAAAGTCATTGAAGACTCATGCGATGTCCTCAACAGTTGGCAACGAGGCGAACGAACTGGAACACGATCAGATATCAGTGTCACCAGTTTCGCTAGAAGCCACGCCATGACCGCAGCTGGAACAGGTGGAATGGTTGGTGTTAACTCCGAGGAAGACCTTGACCTTTGCCTTTCATTGCGAAGATGGGGTAGAAGATCCGAAAGTTACCTGTATGGGTCACGTAAAGATGAAACCGCCCATTTCGGGGAACTCGCTGATGGAACCCCTTACGACATGGTCTTCGTTTTTGACAGTATCGGATACAACTTTGAACCAAGTGAACTCAGTGCCGCATACGGAGTCGTCCAACTTGAAAAACTTGACGAATTCAATGGGCAACGGCATGCAAACTGGCAAAAGCTCAACGATTTCATGACAAACCGTGACGGCGTAACACCAGGCCAAACCCAAGCCGAAACCGACACAACATGGATGCGGTTTTGCTTCACCGTTGACGAAGGTGCCTCATTCTCACGGGAAAACGTCCAACAATTCCTCCTTAACCGAGGAGTGGCCACACGCATGGTTTGGACAGGTAACATTCTAAGACAACCCGGATTCGCCAATATCACCCACAGGCAACCCAACGATGGCCTACCCAACTGTAACCGAGCCATGGACCGTGCCCTATCACTACCTATTCATCATCGGCTGACCGCAGATCATATCGGGTTCATATGTGAACAACTCGACGAAATGTGGGAACATTACGAATAGAACGAAAGGGGGCATATGGATCAGCGGCATCCGCTTAACGGATTACGAATCCTTGAAATGGGAAGTCGCACCACCGCCCCCTACATCGGTAAACTCCTCACCGATGCAGGAGCCGATGTTCTCAAACTCGAATCACCATTAGGGGACCCGTTCCGAACCTGGTCAGCGTCAGGCGCCTCCATCCCCGACGGTGAAGACGCAGCATGGTGGAGATTCCTCAACGCTGGAAAACGAAGCGTTACCGTTGATCTCGAAACCAACGAAGGCATACACCAATTCAATAACCTCGTCACTCAAACAGATCTCATGCTTGATGATCACATCCCCCACGAAGCACAACGACTCGGTATCACCTACCAAGACATCCACACAATTTCACCCTCAACCGTTCTCGCTTCCCTCACTCATTTTGGAACCACAGGGCCATGGGCTAACCGGCCAGCGAACGACTTCATACTGCAATCATTAACAGGAGCAACAGAAAA
>CETY01187661.1_pt1 | contig 39485 bp, 44 predicted proteins | sample 361551 | NCBI WGS metagenome assembly CETY01 (sample SAMEA2623135, study PRJEB7988) | marine metagenome | biome: marine biome (ENVO:00000447); feature: deep chlorophyll maximum layer (ENVO:xxxxxxxx); material: "saline water (ENVO:00002010), including plankton (ENVO:xxxxxxxx)" | depth 45 m | reverse complement strand
GTAGACACTGCTAACACTTTCTTTCGTGCAAGGCATGTAGTACGTGGTGATATTGACACTAAGGTCGGTATGGCACTGCATATTACACTCAACAGTGTTAAAAAGGCATGGCAAGACTTTGATGCTAGTCATGTTGTATTTTGTTTAGAAGGACGCAGTTGGCGCAAGGATTATTACGAACCTTACAAGCGCAATAGGCAAGTAGCACGTGATGCATTATCTCCGCGTGAAGCTGAAGAAGATAAACTGTTTTGGGAAATCTTTGACGAGTTTAAAGATTTTGTAAATAACAAGACTAACTGTACTGTTATGCGGCATCCACAACTAGAAGCAGATGATCTCATTGCTGGCTGGGTGCAATCACATCCTAATGACAATCATGTTATTATTAGTACCGACGGTGACTTTGCACAACTTATTGCTCCTAATTGTAAACAATACAACGGTGTTAGTAACACTACAATTACGCACGAAGGCTACTTTGACGACAAAGGCGCACCTATTATAGACAAAAAAACAAAAGACATAAAGCCTGCGCCTGAGCCTGACTTTATGTTGTTTGAGAAATGTATGCGTGGCGATACTAGTGACAATGTGTTTAGTGCATATCCTGGTGTACGAAAAAAAGGCACTAAGAACAAAGTAGGTCTTATCGAAGCGTTTGCAGATAAACAAAACAAAGGCTATAATTGGAACAATATGATGTTACAGCGTTGGGTAGATCATGAGGGTACAGAACATCGTGTACTAGATGACTATCAGCGTAATGTTGTGCTATGTGACTTAACTGCACAACCCAGCGAGATTAGAGAGATAATTAATAACACTATAGCAGAAGCAACAACTAATCCGAAAGATATCAAACAAGTAGGATTACGATTAATTAAATTTTGTGCTAAATGGGATATGCAACGTATTGCAGATAACGCTCAGCACTATTCAGAAGCATTACAAGCGAGGTATATAAATGACTATTAATGCCAAACCTGTCTTAAAAGACAAATTTTGGATTATAGAACAAGATAATCAAAGAGTAGGTACTCTTTCATGGAACGACGATCGTTACATTTTTTCTAGTAGTGTAGAAACTTGTTTCTTTGACAACACTAAACAAATGAAGAAAAAATTTGGGACAGACGTTGTATTTGTAAATAACACAAATATTATTGAAGAACAGCTACCTAAAGAAAATAACATACACGGTTTTCCAACAAGTGTTTCTCCGCATAATTCAATGTATGATGTTAAACGCAAATTACCGTTGTTTACAAAAAGTTTTAAAAGTAAAAGTATGTATTGCGCAGGTTATTATGTAATACAATTTGAAAAGGGTTGGGTCAAAAGTTTTTGTCCAAAGTTAATTACTGTTGAACGTTACAATACACATGGTCCTTTTAAAACTGAATTAGAAATGCGTCAGGAGTTAAGTCGTGTCAACAAATGAACCACTGAACACTATTCCAATTCAACAGTTTATACAAGTTGTTAAATCTGCTGAAAATAGCAGATCTAACGAAGTAAGAATTGATATCAATACTGCAAAAAATCTTGCATTTACTTTAGGAATTGTAATGTCAAGATTGAACGGCGATCTAGAAAAGTTATTACAACGTAATACTAATTCACAAGAATCTATTCAAATTAATATGGATGGCGGAAGTAATTTTTAAACTACGTACATAAAAGGATAAATATACGTAGTTAATAAGGATTACGTATATGAGTAGACCAAAGCCAAACATACTTTTAGAAAAAGTAAATAATAAAACATACAGAAGCGAACAAATACTTGCTGCAGAAGCTATTTGGGCTGTATTCCACCAAGATAAACCATTTAATTTAAAAAGCTCAAATGCTCTTACTAATTACCCTGGTCCTAAATATAAAAAAACTAGTTTTTCTAATCCTGGCCATGCACATAATTTAGCAAAAAAACTTAATGATATGTTCAACTGCAAAGACTTTACTGTAGTTAAACTTACACAAGGTGAAAAAGTTACAGAATGAATAAAGAGGCTTACACTAAGATATTCCTTAAAGAAAAAGGAATGGCAATGAGCGAAGCCAATATCAAACAGTACATGCCTTTGTGGTGGAGAAATATACGTAATAAGGAAAAAGGCGGACTACGTTTAACTGAAGATGGTTTTGACCTACTTTCAGAAATAGGTATAGAATTATACGATATTCCTTATCCTAAAGATATGCCACTTACAACACAAGTTATAATATTTTTAGATCAATTTATTGATTGTCCCTACTATTTTACAAATAGAAGTATTTTTGTAACAAGCGAAAAGAAAGCAGTCGAACTTACTCTTTTTAGTGGCGATTTGCGCAAATACGGTATTACAAAAGCTATGAATCGTGACGAAAAAAATGCCAACGAATGAATGGAATCAACTTAAAAAGGTTATTGTAGGAATAGCAGATAATGCAAAAGTTTCTGCTATAGATAAAAGTGTGCGTACAGTTAATTACGCACATTTAGATGATGTAAGTAATATTCAAATTGGTATATATCCACAACAAGTAATAGACGAAGCAAACGAAGATTTAAATATATTCGTAGACTTTCTTAAAAAAGAAAATATAGAAGTATTAAGACCAAACGCAACAGATTGTGCTTATTACAACTATTGTCCTAGAGACAGTGTGTTTATACACGGAAATAGAACTATTGCAACTCCGATGCCTATACGTGCAAGAAGTAATGAATGGAAAGCATTTGAACACCATTTACACAATCCAATAGATTTATCAAGTTTAATGCCTGATAGTTTATATAATTTAGACTGTATTGGCAATAAAGATGTATTAGCACTAAATGAAACTTGTCCTGCATTTGATGCTGCTAATATAATACGTGCGGATGATCATATACTATACCTCGTAAGCAATAGTGGAAACAAACTAGGAGCACAAATTTTACAAGATACACTTCCTACAGCAAGTGTACATATCTTAGAAGGAGTGTACTCATACATGCACATAGACAGCACTGTAGCGTTTCTAAGAGAGGGGTTAATGCTACTTAACCCTAGTAGAATAAAAGACGTTAACGTGCTTCCTGCACCGTTTAATAAGTGGGATTACATTATGTGTCCAGAGCCAACAGATATAGGCTACTATGGCGATTATAATAATGCTAGTACATGGATCAATATGAATTTGTTAAGCATAAATCCTAACTTAATAGTTTTAGAAGAAAATCAACATAGTTTAAGAAAAGAATTAGAAAAATACAATATAGAGTGTGCTATGTTGCCAACTAGGCATCAGCGTACTTTAGGTGGTGGATTTCATTGTGTAACATTGGATATCGAACGTGCAGTGGACTAGTGGAAATGTATACCCGATATGGGACGATAGTTACAAAAATTATAACTTTGTGAAGCAACCTATTTCGCAAGACGAAATAAATTTATGGCGTTCACAAGGGTATGATCACAAAAGTTTTAGTGGCACAATGTATGGTGGTAAAAATGTTATGCCAGCTTGGATACACAAAGTTTCAGATATACTAAACTTACAAAAAAGTGGCCACGTAATTTATCGTATGGACACTAATGATATTATGCCTACACATTCAGACCACTATAATACATACTGCAAAGTCTTTAATGTAGAATATAACGATGTATATCGTGCAATAGTCTTTTTAGAAGACTGGAGGCCTGGGCACTATTTTGAAATAGATAATACAGGATGTACAAATTGGAAGGCAGGAGATTACTATTTATGGAAGGGGGATGTAGTACATGCCGCAAGTAATATAGGAATTGATCCTAGGTATACGCTACAAATAACAGGAACTATATTATGAGCGACCATATGGATCGATTATTTTTTTATAATTTTCCATTCAAGACGCCTCGGAATCATAGTTGGGCAACTGGCAAATGGACAGAAAGACTGCCTAGTGATAAGCCTTACGTAATATCAACAGCACACAATAAATTAGATTTATCAACATTAATGAGTCATGCTAAAATTAACAAGCTAAAAACAACAGGTGTTGATTTTTATCTTTATGAAGTGTTAGCATCTTATACATGGAAGCGCGGCGAAAAAGTAAAAAATCGAGCATTCTATAATGAAATAGATTATACTCAAGAAGAACACGATAGATTGTATTGTGACGAATTTGACGCAATACAAAAACTTGCAGAACTTCTAGGCATTACAATTAATGTATATACCTGTGATTATAATGTAAATGAAATATATAAAAAACAATATAATCGACTTAACTTGTTTTGTTTTGATGTATTTTTGCAAAGTGTTTATAGGCACAAGAAATTTCAATTTCCTTTTATTCCTATAGTAAAAAAATTCCACTGTCCTAATTGGAGATATACACCTGCTAGACATGCTATAATGTCCTATCTTGCAAACAAAGAAGGGCATTACAGTTGGTATTTTAATACTACTGATATCGAATTTATAAAAGTTGATAAAAAATATATGTCTCAGATACACAAAGGCAATAAGATACTAAACGACACAAAGTTTGAAATTGATCACAATATTGATAAAACTAACATACACGATGTGTTTTCAGTAAAATATCCAAATAACGATAAAAATCAAGATCCACAATGGGATATGAATTTTTACAATTCACTACTAGAAAGCTTTGTTGGTATAGTTACAGAAACTAGATTTGCACAACCTACAGGAAATTTAAGTGAAAAAACTATACATACTATACATTGTAAAAGACCATTTGTATTAGTTGCTCCTCCATTTACTTTACAATATATGCATAAATTAGGTTACAAAACGTTTGATAAATGGTGGAGTGAGGATTATGATACTACGACTGATCATTTCAAAAGAATGGAAAAGATATTCGACATAATTGACTACATTAATTCACTAGATTTGCAAGAAATGCAAAAAATACTTGAAGAAATGGAAGATATTTTTTTACATAATTTGCAAGTCATTGATTATTATAAAGAAAATTTTCACCCAATTTTCAGATAACGGTTGACATTTTGCGTAGTGATGCTATAATATATGTATAGTTAATAAAACATAAGGGCAAATACAATGGAAGCTACATCACGTACAGTATCACCAAACAGTGCTAAAACTAGCATTACTCATGCGCTTAAGAAAAAGCGTCCGATCTTCTTATGGGGACCTCCAGGCATTGGTAAATCTGAAGTAGTTGAGCAGATTACTAGTACGCTTGGTAATTCACATTTAATTGATATTCGGCTATCTCTTTGGGAGCCAACTGATATTAAAGGTATTCCGTACTTTGATAGCAACTCAGGTACAATGGTTTGGGGTGCGCCTAGCGAACTACCTACAGAAGAGTTTGCAAAAGCATATGATAACATTGTACTATTCTTAGACGAAATGAATTCGGCGGCGCCAAGTGTACAAGCGGCTGCATACCAGTTAATTCTTAATCGTCGAGTAGGTCAGTATAAACTTCCAGACAATGTACTAATTGTAGCCGCTGGTAACCGTGATGCCGATAAAGGTGTTACTTATAGGATGCCTGCGCCGTTAGCTAATCGTTTCATACACTTAGAACTTGCTGTATCATTCGATGATTGGTTTGATTGGGCTGTAAACAACAATATCCATAACGATGTTGTTGGTTTCTTAACTTTTAGTAAGAAAGACTTATACGACTTTGATCCTAAATCTTCAAGTCGTTCTTTTGCAACTCCTCGTTCATGGACATTTGTGTCCGAACTTATAGATGATGCATTAGATGATGCTACTACAACTAATCTTGTAAGCGGTGCTGTAGGTGAAGGACTAGCAGTTAAATTTATGGCACACCGGCAACATGCCGCTGATATGCCTAACCCAACTGATATCCTTAACGGTAAAGTAAAAGAGCTAAAAAAGAAAGAAATAAGTGCAATGTACTCATTAACTGTGTCATTGTGCTATGAGCTTAAAGAAGCATCCGACAAGAACGACAAGAAATTTGATGCAAAAGTTAACAATTTCTTACGCTTTGCTATGGATAATTTCGATACTGAATTAGTTGTTATGGGCATTAAGCTTGCACTGACACAGTATGCATTACCAATTGATCCTGACGAAGTAGATTGCTTTGACGAGTTCCACGAGCGATTTGGTAAGTACATTAAAGCGGCACAAAGTTCTTGACAAATTGGTTAAACTTTGCTATAATATATGTATAGATTGAAAGGGCAAATGATATGAGTTTAGAAGGCACAAAGACTTGGACACCTGATCCAAATATTACTCCAGAACAATTAGATGAAATGCGTGTTGAAGTATACGATCGCATTATTGTTGCTCGTGTTGGCTTACTTCTACGTCATCCTTTCTTTGGTAATATGGCAACTCGTTTACGTATACTTGCCGCTGACGAGTGGTTACCTACTGCCGCTGTAGACGGCCGTAATTTATACTATAACACACAATTCTTTAATGCAATGAATAACAAAGAAATTGAATTTGTTATTGCACACGAAATATTGCATTGTGTGTTTGATCACTTAGGTCGCAGAGGCGACAGAGATGCACTCATATACAATATTGCTTCTGATTATATTGTAAACAATACTTGTGTACGAGAACGCATCGGACAAATTCCTAGCATTGTAAGTTGCTATCAAGACTTCAAATACGAAAACTGGTCTAGTGAAGATGTATATGACGACTTGTTTTCTAAATATGACGAAGAAGAACTTAGACAATTAGGCGAAATGCTTGATGAACATCTTGAACTAGATGAAGGTAATGGCGAAGGTCAGCAAGACGGTGGTGAAGATACAAAAGACGCCAACGGACATAACGTAAGCAAAAGTAAGCCTACATATTCTAATGATGAGTTACGTAAAATACGTGACGAAATAAAAGAGAATATGCTAAGTGCAGCGCAAAGTGCAGGCGCAGGCAACGTTCCGGCCGGTGTTGATCGTATGATCAAAGAACTAACAGAACCTAAAATGAACTGGCGCGAAATACTACGTCAGCAAATACAAAGCATAATTAAGAGTGATTTTACGTTTAGTCGTCCTTCACGTAAGGGCTGGCACACTGGTGCAATATTACCCGGAATGGACAATGACGAAACAATTGATATTTGTATTAGTTTAGATATGAGTGGTTCAATTGGTAATAAGCAAGCTGCAGACTTTTTAGGTGAAGTAAAAGGCATTATGGACGAATATCAAGACTACAATATTAAAATATGGTGTTTTGATACAAAAGTCTATAACGAAGATGACTTTATGGCAGATGACGGACGAGACATTACAGATTACGAAATCTATGGTGGTGGTGGAACTGACTTTGTAGCTAATTGGGAGTATATGAAAGCAAACGACATTACACCTAAGAAATTTTTAATGTTTACTGACGGTTATGCTTGGGATAGCTGGGGTGATCCAGACTACTGTGATACAGTGTTCCTTATTCATTCAAATGCAGATAAGAACATACAAGCACCTTTCGGAACAACTGTACATTACGATCAAGAAGCAGCATGATAAAAGAAAAAACAGTAAATCCATATGAAGTATTACAAGCAAGGCGTGTGACGTCAGCACCTCCTCACTTTGAATATATAGATATTCCTCTACGATATAATTTACAAGAAAGCTTAGACAAGTGGATACAGAAAGCATGTAAAAAAAGATATTATATCGGTATGAAGCTGAATATAAATTCTAAAACAGTAGCTAGAACTAAAACTACTGATATTACTATTGGATTTGAAGATTCCAAAGAACTTAGTTATTTCATGTTGGCGTGTCCACATTTGAAGTATAACTAAATAATATGCGCATATATAATAATACATAGGAGAAAAAACATTATGAGCGACGACAATTTAACACCTGAAGAAGCAACTACAGCACCTGCTGCAGAAGCAACACAAGGTCCAGATTTAACTGTTAACGATCTTCAGGCATTAAGAAGTATCATTGACGTTGCTAGTCAACGTGGTGCATTTAAACCGAACGAAATGGTTGCTGTAGGTCAAACGTATCAGAAGTTAGAAACATTTTTAACCGCAGTAGCACAACAACAAGGCGAGCAGACACCTGCTGCCTAAGGAGATAAAATGAATAATTTAAAACATGTAGGTAGAATTAAGAGCAATCAACGTAAAGTAGTCTTAGCATATATGACTGTTCCTAACGAGCCAGATAATTGTATTTGTGTAACTACAGAAAATTTGATGGCCGAAGAACACGATACGTTAATGAAATTAGTTGAATCTGATTCTGGACAAAATGAAGATGTACTTGCAAACGCCATGGCTAGAACTAGACTGCCAGATGGTAAAATAATGCTTTCATCTTTTCATCAGACTGGTAAAATGGTTAAAGTTCCAACTAATCAGGTTGAAATGACTCCTAATACCAAAACAACTATTCCATTAGACGATCTGATTCAAGCTATTGCACAACAAAAAGGTGTAGGAACAGAAGATTTAGCTAATGTAATGCAGGGTCAACCTGCCGCAACGACACCAGTAACAGAAGCACCACAAACAACAGACGGAGTTTTAACAGACGAAGAACTTGCAACACAATATCGATCACAAGCCGATGCGATGTTTAAAGAAGCAAAACGGTTAAGAGAACAAGCAGAAGAGTTAGTTCCTACTAAGCGTAAAGTTAAAACAAAGACTGAAGAGAGTGCCTGATAAATTACCAGATAGTGTTGTAGAACATTGGCCTGAAATTTTCGAAGACATAGAAATAAAGGCAGTCCCTGTTGAGTATTTAAAGTTTGTCGTTATCCGTTTTATAGACGGTGAAACTTGGGAAATAGATGTTCGTGAACAGACCTCAGAGTCTGGCGTTAGTGCTGAAGAAATGCTAGAAGAGTTTTTTGACAACTACGACGATAGTATTTTGAGTGTTGAATTCCAATTAGATACTATGAAAATCAAAAAAGATGTACAATCACGTACTAAATCTTTCATGAAGAAAAGAAAGTAATATCAGTCTTGTGATAAATACATATAATAAATGATTCAGGAGTAATATAATGGCATTACGTCTAAGACGCGGCACCGACGTTGAACGTCAAACGTTAACACCAGTAGAAGGTGAATTAATATATGTAACTGATACTAAGTCGCTGTACGTAGGCGACGGTACTACAACGGGCGGTATTTTAATTGCTGCATCCGGCGAAGTTAGTAATACATTAGCCGGTTTACTAGATACACAAATTATTGGGTTAGCAGACGGCGATTTAATAAAATATGATGCAGCTACAGGCGAGTGGATCAACAGTCAATCTGCATTAGAGTTAGAAGACGTACAAGATGTTATCTTTACTGCTACAACTAACGGCGATTTAGTACAATATGACGGGTTAAGTTGGGTTAACGTACCAGCTGGACAAATTGTAGGTAATAATGTTGCTGGATTAAACTTATCTGACTTTAACGATGTATTTTACACAGGTACTCCTAATGTAGATGATATCCTTATACACGATGGAAACAAATTTACAAACGTTGATATTAGGGAATTTGGTGATAAAGTTTTAAGTAGAGAAGGCACACATACTATTACTATTGCTGCAGATGATAGTACTATTATGGTAAATCCAAATAATAATCGTTTAACAGGTGATTTACACGGTAGTGTATATGATGACTTTGGTAATCTTATTATTGACGAGTTTGCTAAAAGTGCAGTAGTAGATATTAAAGATCCTACTAACACACATATTGTGTTAGATAACTTTACTGGCGATCTTAGAAGAGGCGAAACAGGTGATGTAATTATCCAAGGTGGCGCGGCTCCAGTATTTATTGGTGACGTTGACGGAAACCTAGCAGGAGACCTATTTGATCCTAACCTAGTAAAAATACTAGATTCAGGTGATAGAGAAATTACAAATGTTTTACTTACTAACAGTGATCTAAAGGGCGGCAGTATTTTTGCTGACGACAGCACTATTATCTTTGATAGTATAAGCGGTAAATTAAATCTAAATGATACTATTGCTGGCGATATAAGAACTAGTGTTCTTGATGATGTATCTAGATTAGTTTTAACAAAGGAATCAGATTCTGATCTTTCTGCAAGTTCAGATTTATACGGTCAGTTAAGATTTGACATTGACGATGCAGTTGGTTCAAAACCAGTAGCGTTTATAGGCGCCGGGCACGATCAAATCATAATTGGTCAAGACAATGGCGGTACTTTTGCAGACGATTCTAAGTTTATTATGTTTAAAGGTAATCAGCTTGGCGTGGGCACTAAAACACCTACAGCAACACTAGATGTCCGAGGTGCAATTAAGCCCGGAGTTTATGCAGACGATGCAGCACGTGATGCAGCTATTACTGCTCCAGTAGCAGGTATGATGGTGTTTAACTCAACAGGCACTAAGTTCCAAGGTTATACTGGCGCAGCTTGGGTAGATTTAAACTAATATATAAGAGATAAAAAAAACGCCCATTGGGCGTTTTTTTATGACTAAATTTTATGTCTTACTTCTTTGCAGCGTCTTCTGCTTTAATTGTAGATTTTAGTTCAGCTATCATTTCCTCTGCCATTTCAACAGTACGCATTGCTATCCTATGTGGCGTATTTGGAAACAGGAACGGAAAAAAGGCGTGGATATATCCTGTAATAGGATTTAACAACCCCCAAGAAGAAATTTTAATTGCATACCACATATGCTTAAAATAACTACTACGGACTTCTTTGAGATGTTCAGTGTTTACTAACCATCCATATTTGCCTAAATCTCCAAACTTCATTTTATACCTCGTGATGACTAAATGTTTGCTCAACTAAGCTTGCTAGCTTTTTTGCACAATACATAGATGAATCATTTAGTAAAAACGGAAAGATTCCGTGAATTGTACTTGTGACAAATACTGCTGCTGACCACGTGATCATATTAAGCCCAATTTTTAGGTGCCCAAAATAAGTTTCGCCTGCGCCTTCTTTATTTAAATGTGTTGTTAGTGTTGTCATTGTGTTCTCCTTTATATAACTTGTAAAGTAATATTTATATTAATACCCAACTAAACTTGCTATAACTGGTAGACGTACTTGAATATCAATATAGTTAAACCAGTTAGTTGTTCCTACTTCTATTGTATGATAAGATAAATGTTTTTTCAAATATTCAGTATCAAATGCACTCCAAAGAATTCCATTCTTATCTGTAGTATAAGAAACATCGCCGCCTTCAAAGGATAGATCATAATATTTTTCTTTAAATTTTTCAAGAAATTGATTGTTATTAGGATCTATATAAGTAAAAGCTATTCTATTAGTATACCGAGATAGATTATCTATACAATACAACATTTCTTCTAGTGTATGATGTGTAAACACACTGTTTGCAAATATAATATCATAATATTTAATCTTAGGAAAGGGTTCTTTTATATTTCCTGTAGGATTATAGTAAGAATGATACTTATTCCAATGAATACTATTGACTAGCGGAAAATCGTTATGCAAAAAATTAAGAGCTTCTTTACTGACATCTAAACAAGTATAGCTTTCCTGGCGTATTTTTCCTTCGCTGGAAGCGATAAGATTGCCTCTGTTACCTCCAAAGTCTAATATTGTTTTGTCATTGTAGTTATCTACAAATTGATCAAAAATTGAAAATGTATTAGTTTTTCTAAATATCATGGAAATATATCAGCAACGATATGTATACGATCCTCTTTGCTGCCGTTAAGTGCTGTATGAGCGTGTGTAGTACGTGTAAGACACCATTTATCTTGCTCTAAGTGCTTTACTTCGTCTTGTATTACCATTAAGCAGCCTTCCTGCGTTTTGATAGGATAGTGTAGTCTAGGTACAGGATCTTGATGCCATGCTAAACAAGTATTAGGAGACGATTTCATAAGACGTATCCTGCCAATTTTATACATTGACTTAACGGCATAAAATAATTCCGCAAATGGTGTATCTACAAATATGTCGCATAAATGCCAATTTCCGTCCTTTAAGGATTGAATTACTTCACTTTGTCCTATCTTATCTCCAAAATTGTACTCTTTCAATAATCTGCCAACTCCGAATGTAGTATCATGAGTTAAATTTTGCGGAGCATTTATACAAATTTGGTTTCCGGTCCATTCAATATCTAGCTGTTGTAGCTGTGCATACAAGTTCAAAAAAGGTGGTAAGTCAACGTTTTCATAATATGACATTGCGTTTCCTTACAACGGCCTAGGAAACCAATTAGGTTTTCTGTTTTGGATATACAAGATTATTAATATAAATTCTCTATACAAAGGTATCATGCATGCAACTACACGCTCAAGTAGTGTAACTTTACTCCAAACACTACCAACAAAAGTATTATGTTTTACTTCCTTTTCAATTATATATATTGCAAAAAATGTAACAGGAAAATAGGATATGTAGAATAATAGTTCAAACATTAAAAATCTCACTTTCATTTTCACTAATAAGTTGCAGTACTTCTTCGTATGATCTATCTAATATTGTCATATGTAAGAAAATTCTATCCTTTTTATTAGTTTGTATACTATGCATCCTGCTAAGATTTAATACAGCACAGTCATAGTATACATCAACTGCTTCGTCCCAGGTGACAGGACTATCTGTGTCTAGCACTATTTGTATAGCAGTAGCATCTTGTTCAGTTCTTGGTTTTAAATAACTGTCTGCAGCCTGAATAAAAAAACTAGGAGAAACTGTACAACCAAGAATTTTTTCCATCTTTTGCACAATAGCATTAGCAGTTGTACATTCTGTAATATCTTCTACTGCCTTGAGAACTTCTAATTGAGGAATATCTACTAAATTTGTTGCTTGTAAAAATTCTTCTTTCAATGTGTCTTTAAGTGTTTGCTCTATTGATAAATTTTTCATGTATTTAATATTAGGTGCGGAAGGTTCTACATCTAAAAAGTTTTCAACTTTAGAATAATAACTTTTTTCTAAATACTGTCTAGCTTGCCTTCTAACTTTATTGTTTGCAAAAAGTTCTGTGAATGTCATTACTCTAAGCTCATCAAAAGTAAATCCTAAGCATTGATAAAACATCAAAAAGAAAGTAGACACTCTAATATCCTCTAAAATTGTGCCTTGCAAATGCTTTACATATTCAACTGTTTCATCTGCAGACCAATGCTCATTTGTCCACTTGTTTGCGGTGTCTGCAGAGTTATCAATTGTGTATCCATACAGTTCTGGATTTTTAGAAAGGATAGATGCAGTTCCTAGTTCTAAGGGACTAAACGAAAATGCATCAAATAAATGTTTGTTCTCTACAAGTTCAGCAGTCCATTTATCCATAGTTTCTCTACTATCATGCGGAAGTCCTGCAATAAAACTACCGTATACACTTAATGATCCGTTAAATTCTTCTTTTGCATTTCTGATTGTTTCGAATATAACTTCTTTAGGACATCCTTTTCCAATTGCTTTTGCTGACTCGAAATTTAAACTTTCTACACCTAAAAACCAAGCACGTACATTTATTTTCTTTAGCAGTTCCAGTTGTTCTGGATATCTTGCTATCAAATCAATTCTAATAAAAGCTGCAAATTGTAATTGTTCTGGCAAATCTATTTCATCAATAGCATCTGCTATTGCTTGTAATTTTATTGTTTGCTCGTTAAATGTATCATCTATAATTACATACTTAGTAGTGCCATATAATTCATAGTTTTGTTTTAATTCATCTTTTATGCGGTCTTTTTCTCTTAGAAAGGACAAGTCTCCTTTCTTCTTACCAATCAATGGATATGCACAAAACTTACATCTAAAAATACATCCTCGCCCAAACTCTATGCCCATACCGTCACCAGAATTCCAAAAATCTTCTGGGACATAATTTATATGTGCATTTCTAAAGTCAAAAAGCTCTCCTCTTTGATCGTAATCAATTACTTTTGGTTCTAATCCGTAAGCAGGATTATAATTAAGTATAGTACCATTTTTTATATGATCTGTTATGTGTAAAGCTGCATGTTCGCCCATTCCTACTACATAATAGTCTATACAATCCTTAACTAATGGCACACGATATGCATCCATTATACCGCCATAGACAGTTTTTATTCCTTTAGAACGTATGTAATCTGTCATTGATTTTATATCAACGTCATTAGTAGGCCAATGCCATAACATGTTCTGTTTTGCTGTATCTCTTGTGTGACGTTTTCTATAAACATCTTTTTGTGATCTCATAAACAGTGTAGAACTAAATCCTACCCATAAAGTATTATCACCTATTAATTTATCCAAGATTTGATTAATATTACCTTTTTGTATAAAGTGGGAAAAGTTACTTAATACAAATACACTATACCCTTCGTTACGAAGTGCAGAAGCAATTTTGTACCCGCCGACTGCTCTTGCAACATTAAAAACAGGATCACTTCCTTCTGTCATTATAATTATATCATATGTGTTTTTTATTTTCATATTAACCTTTTTTTGGATTGTTAAAATCTACTGTAGCGTTACTTCTACCAGTGTAAAATAAATATCCATCTTTTTCTATAACAGTATCATTAGTGTTGAACCATCCGTCGTATACACAAATATCCCCGCATACCCACAAACACGAATCAACAACATGCCAATTACAATTAAAAATGCTGCCAAGGATAGTTGAATTATTGGGTGTTACTTCTTTAATACTATTTACATCTTCAATACTATTAAACATCTCCATAATAGCATTTACTCCTATCTCAGTCATTCCCCAAATTGTAATTACTTTTGCTCCTCTGTTTATAAATGCCTCTATTATATCATAAGTAACAGGTTCTGATCCTATTAAAAATGTTTTGCCTGTTAAATCTAATGTTTTGAAGCCTTTGGTTAACATAACAGCCTTTGCTTGTTTAGGTGTTAAATGCGTATGTGTATATTTAGTAGCTACACGAACGTATTCGTAAGGACTAAACTTACCGTAGTCTACAGTTGCTCCTACTAATAGTGCAGGTATTGTTTGTGCAAATAATCCGCCTGCACGTTGAGGATTTAGACAAGTGTACACTGTACTTTCTTTTGTAATATTTTGTATATGTGCAGCAAACTTTGCGTCTGCTTGTATCTTTACAGGTGACTGAAAAATTGCTTTTGGATCTCCTGCAGAGCCAGAAGTATATATAGTAACTCCGTTATCTATTACATTTTGAAAATAACCATTATCGTACTCATCATAATACTGTCTAATCATTGAAATATCCGAATTCAAATTCTTTATCTACATATCGCAATACATGGTGACCCATAAATCTTTCAGTAATAGTTTTGAACATCGCATCATTTTGATTTGCAACATATCTTTTTAAAACATCAGTCTTTTCAATACGCTCTGATGTAGTTTTCTTTGCCCAATCCCAAAACTCATTTTGGTATATAGAGCCGCCGTGGTAGATTAGGTTAATTAAATCTTCTACTGCACGATAGTTTAGGATGCACAGTTCGTTAGCTTCATCTTGGGTAATCTCTCCGCGTATGTATTGAGAATGAATTTCAGCATTCTTGACTGCCATATAAAGAGAGTTTGCACTCATTGGTTCAAAGAACACTGCACGATTTCCACTCTTTAATATTTTATCATTAATAGTTTTCTTGCAGTAATATGGTTTTAAATCAAATGTTCTAAAATTACCCCTATCATCATCTGATGCTTCTGTGATACGAACAAGTTCATCTTCTGCTTCTTTACGTGTACAAAACTTATTATTGTATAGGAAACCGTGTGATGTCCTATGCTGTAGAGGAATAACAAACATCCATCCGTACTTGTGTGCAACGTGTTTTGTAAAACCAAAATCAGATGGTGTTGGATCATCGTAGACTAATGCAGAGTTTAAAACAAGTTTACACTCTTCGTAATCAGAGAAATCTGTTGGTTTGCCACGACAGTCAATAATGTAATCAAAAGAATGTATATTTCCATGACCGGGCCATCCTTCATCTTGTTTGATTAATATGTCACCATTGTTTGGCATAAGTTGTGCATCGCCATCAATACAATTGTAGTTTGGATATATCTTTTGTAATCTCTTTAGCCCCATTTCGGCAAAGTCACGAGCATCAAAATGGACAGCATGATAACCAGATTGAAATGGGAATATAATTTCCTTTTCGCGCCAATCAATATACTGTGTGCCATACTTCGTTGTGCTGTTTATTTCGTTAGCTTCTGTTGCGAATATGAAATCAAATGCTTGACCAATAGCAAAGGTTACTTCTGAGGTTGTGCTTTCGCCAACGCCAAGAATAGGTTTACTTGTATCAAATATATGCGTAACTTTGCAATCAATACCGCGATTTTTAAAATCTTTAAGTATACAACCAGTAGTAAGAATACCAGCACTGCCTGCTCCTAAAATTGCAATTTTCATTTTACTCTACTCCTTGCGTCCAAGTAAATTTTATTATTTAATTTCCATATATTTTGATTAGTGTAAAATACTTCTTCTTCTGCAACAAAATCTACTATGCCTGATTTTTCTAATATAGAGTACAATTTGTTTAGTTTTAACATTTTTCCACTTGCATCGTTATCTGTATTAGTTGTAATATAGATTGGACCGTCTACATGATCTATAACTAAAGGTAAATGATAATAAAACATCCAACAATTCATATGATTTTTAGATAAACCTCCCGGAATAGAATGCAGCTGACAGCCTCTAAAAAGTGAACGATATCCGTCAGCAAATTTGTGCAAGCCACTTATGCCAACAATTTTATTATCAGCAAATGTAGCATACCAAGATCCGCCATTTGCTAAACACCAATCAAACTTCATTGCTTCTAATGTGTTATTATTTTTATATCCTAACTTATCACACTCTTGTATAAACGCGATTAATTCAGGCGTTGCATGATATAACTGTTTTGTTTTTATCATGAAAACTTTAACTCTAGGTCTTTATACACAGTTGTAGAACCAAACATAGCCGGTAGTAGTTCTGGTTCTTTTGTAATTTCAAATTCACTAAACCTATCTAACACAGCGTTAGTGATAATTTCTAAAAAATGTTTTACAAGAAAATCACCAGTGCAATGATGTGGACCGTATGCTAGAGTAACAGGCAACGGTTCGTTATCTCTTTCTAATTTAAACTCAAGTGGATCTTTAAAATATTTTGGATCTCTATTTGCTCCGTATGTATAAAGAAGTATTCTGCCACCTTTGTCAAATTTGTATCCATGGTAATCTACAGTGCGTGTAATATCTCTTATTCCGCCCTTCATAGGTCCTAAACGTAAACTTTCACGTGCAAATGCAGGAACAAGGGATCTATCTTTTTTAACTCTCGCAGTAATTTCTGGATATTTACAAAAGTTCATTAAGATATTTTGATATAAACTTAATGAAAATGTAGGTATTACAACCGTCCACAAAGATTGTATAAACATATATGCCATTTTTTTAGGATTATCATTATACTCCGATTGCTTGTCACTAAGATTTTTTGTCATGTTGATCATTGTGTCTGCATTAGGTTCGTCAATATGATAATAGTCAATTGCTTTATCTACTATTTGTGCAAACATGTTGTAAAATTCGGTTGTTTCTGCAACAGGTTTATCATAATCGAAGTCAGGATTAAAATTGCTAAAAACACCGCCAGGTTTCATCCATTGAAAGTAAGCATCCTTAACAAACTCTTCATTAACATCTAGTATATGCCAAGGAAATTCTATGCTTTGTATCTGTGTATGTGTAACTGTGTTACCAATTATATCGTATGCTTTGAAAGGTTTTCCCTTTTTTATACTATCAAGATTACTGTATAAGTTGTTAGTGAAGATTTTAGTAAAGTCGGTAGCTCTACGCTTTAGCCAATCTAAGCTGTTCTTTTTTGCCAAATGATGATGTGGGCCTTCACGCAATGTAAGTGCATATCCTGCTCTCCATATTCCTCCTAAAGGTGTTGGATCAAAAGGAGCAGGAGATGTATTTGCTAAACTAAAATCCTCGTTCATCTTAGAAGCTTCTTTAAGCCTATCCATCGAAAATATAATCCAATGTTTATATATTGGGTGCCAATAAAACCCGCGAGGTTCTGTAGCAAATAAACATTCTGCGTGTTCGTCCATTTTATAAAGAAATTTTGGATTAACTATCTCAAAATCATTTTTGCGCATTTTTATCTCTAATTTAAACAGTAAATGTATTTATTGGGGGTTGACACTTATGTTGCTCCTTGTGAAATTATTCTAACTTTCCAAATGCATACAAACGTTCTGCACAAAAGAAGCAATAACCACAATGCTTCCAATCATGCTGTTCTTTTATATTAAATCTATGCTCTTGGTATCTTGTTTCACAACTATACGTTAGCGGATAAAGCTCTTCTAGCATACCAAAATATTTGTAAACATCATAGACTAATTTTTTATCAGCATGAATAAAAGGACGTATATTACTAAATTTACTATTACTAATTTTACCATTAGATACTGATACGTTTTCGTATACTTCGCTACCCAATTCTCTTTTTGGATCAGCCCCTTTGATATATCCTAGTGCAATATTAGTTATCTTGTCATCGCCATATTTTTTTATCACTGCTTCGCTTATATCTTCTTTTGAAGGATTGCTAGTAAGTCCGCTATACACTACATCTAGCCTATACTGTTTTATAGTGTTCCTAGACATCTCAACTTGTTCCTCTGTATAAAAATTTACAGTGTCCCTATCTTTGTGCTTATTGGAATATTTTATAATATGTTTAGCAGGAGATTTTCCAGTTAACTGTGTTACTTTATCAATAATTTTTTTAGCGCCTTCGCTATACCACGGTTTGAACTCAGTATCTAAAGTCATTGGGTAAATGTTTACATCGGTCCTATCCTTAAAGTAATTACATACTGCATAATATAATATCGAACTGTCGGCTCCGCCTGATAATTTAACTCCAATATTTTTCCAATTATCGTCAAAGTAAAATAGTTCATTCATAAACTTCTACCCTTTTCATTTTATTATATTCACACAAGTTGTAGATAATTTCTTTTTGGTCTTTATTAGTTTCTAACATTGCTACAGGAATATTTCCTATTGCATTTTTAGGATCATCTTTTGTAAATCCTAGTGCAGTTAAATAATTATTATTTTGATCCCACCATTGACTCATACCTTGTAAAAACTTATCTACGTTATGTTGCGACCTATTAAAAAAGTATGTGTTAAATCCTGCGCTGTAATATCTTAACGGACGTATGTTATCTTCACCTACAATATCATCGCCGTCTTTGTATATATCATATAAAGGTTTTCCTACTTCACAATAATTGATATATACTTCACCAAAGTTTCTTAACAAAGTAAAATGTTGATAATCTTCGTCCAACAAATCATAACGAAGACTGCGGTTAAATCTACACACAAGTCTCGGATAATTTTGTTTGTATGTACTACTGCTATAAAAACTTTCAGCTCTATGAATTATAACATTATATCTTTCAAGGGCTACTTTCTCTTGATCTGTTGCAGTTTTCCAATACTCTGCTGAAGACAATATTCCGCCACGTAATGTTTCAAAATAATGATGTAAATGATTTAATTGTTCTTGCGGCATACCTACAAATGCTGTATGATGTATAACTGTATTAGTAGAGTTTATTATTTCAATACAATGATTTAATTCATTTACTATTTTTTCTTCTGTCCAATTATCATTAGGAAAATTATATAATCTGTCAGGCTCTGCAACTGTATTATCTATTGAAACTTGCTCTATTAGCGATTCAAACCATCTAGCTGAACACGGTGTGTTATATACATTATACGTTAATGCATATTCTTGATCTAAACTGTTAGCAAATATAATACTAAACTTCATTAGTTGTCCAATCCAAAGTATTCTCGTGTCATAGGTCCTATAACGTCTACTGCCTTCATTTTACGTTGGGCTAGTAAAACATCAAACTCGTGCTTTAGTGATTCCTTACTGTGATTAAATGATGCTGTTGTTAATGTATTGCATAGTTCTGTCGACTTCAATTGACTTTTTACTTTATTAATTATATGGTCTGGTAAGTTTTGATAATTCTGTAAATGTGTTGCAGGTTTAATTTCGCAACTATAAGATACTAAATGTCTTACATCCCAGAAGTATTCTTCTATTTCTGGCAGAAATTCAAAATTAAAAATGTTTACTAAGTTAGCTACATTAATAGATATGTTTTCATATTTGTGAGAATTATTTTTTAGATACTCTATATTCTTATTCATTTTTTTCCAACTGTGCGGCCATCTTATAAATTCATAGTTATTGCCTACAGAATCAATACTTATTCTTAAATGGGCTCTTTTAGTTTTAGATAGTCTAGACATTATTTCATCGTTAAGTATTGTACCGTTAGTTGTAACTTCTAACCTTAAATCTTTGCCATAATCTTGATCTATAACGTCAGCAATTTTATCCCAATTTTCTTTTAGGAATGGCTCGCCTCCTAGTAATTTAAGGGTATGAACTTTATAATTTTTTAAAATTTCTGCAACAATATTCGAAGTACTTTTAGATCCTGCTAAAGTTGAATTTATCAAAGGTATCCAAGATTTGGGTCTATTTTCTTTTTCTAGTGTACTAGATAGTTTGTGAATTAAACTACTTGCATTACTACTACAAAATGGACATGCTAAATTACAATCATTGCCTAATACAACATCTAACTTATTAATGTCATAATTATTGTACTCTGTTTTTTGATTAAGTTTAATCCTAGGACTATCTATTCCTTTATCTTCGTAATTTTTACAAGCCAAACATGCAGGATGTAAATCATCATTAGCTTCAAAATAATCTCTAAAGTGTTGTAACGGCATAAGTTGCATTATATCTTTTGGTGAGTCTATTTTTATAGACTTAGATACATGTGCAGGAATTAACTCGTGATTTAAATGACAACAAGGTTTAAGATTAGCATATAGACCGTCAGGATAATCGTAAAGTCTTATACGAACTCCTTTTTCAACAAAGCCGCAATGATTTGCCTTCATTACTTTATTCCTATTCTCATGTATCGAGTATACTTAGATAATTGTAATTCTCCTGCAAAATATAAATGTGAAGTAGGAGTCAATCTAGCAAAATGATCTAAATCATTGCAACAATTTACGTGCTCTGTTAATTTAAAATAATTATTAGTTTGTAAAACAACAAGTGTTCCTACAGGTATGTTATTGTACCATTTTATAAAATCGCTTGTTGGTATATGTTCGCAACTTGTATTAATAATAGTATTAGGCATTTCTACTAAGTCTTGTGTAGTTCCGTTTGAACGATATGTTTTATACTCTAACGGATAATCCATGTCACATACGTCTAGAGTAGTTGCTTTAAACTGCCAGCCATCCATTGTTTTATTTCTATTAAAAGTTTCTGCAATGCTTGCACAGGAGTCGTCTATATCAAAACTTCTTATTTTAGCTAGTTGTATATTGCTTTCAAACAAAAACGAGGCTAAACTGCCATACCAACCGGCACATAAAAATACAGTACCTAGAGGCTGTTTAATCTTTTCTAATTCGTTTACTAACCAACGTTTTGACTCCATTTGACCTTTTGAAAATAGGTCTGTTAGATCTATATTTGGAAACTTTTTAAGTACTTGACCAAAATTGTCAAAGAATTCACTATTGTGTATTGACATTAAACTGCTCCTGTAGCCAATCAAAATTGTTTATTAACGAAATATCATTATCGCCTTGCCCAAATTTTTTGCCAGCAATAGCACCTTGTACTGCATAATATCCAAATTCTCCGTCTTGGATTGTACACCATGTGTTTAATCTTTGTTCAGTTTCTTTATCTTTTTGTCTAGCAATTACACGGCTGGAAAGTTTAGCACACTCTCTAAATGCTCCTTTCCATGCTTCGTACGGACTTGTATCAAATTTTGTAATATTAGAAATAAAAGGAACCGCTTTAAATTTATTGCTTATACTTGTAGTCATATCAGAAGTAGTTGTATCTACATCGATTGTTAATTTTCGGGGAAGTAACTTTACCCCACCATAACCATATATTAATCCGTTAACTGGATTTAGACTGCGCCATACATGTACAGTATCTAAATTATATTCGTCAACTACATAATTAAATAACATGTTTTCTGTTATAAATGCGTCACCGTCAACTGCCCAAAACATTTTTGTAAAACTTTTTTTTGCAGCGGCAACATGTGCATTATGTATACCTTTTACACCGTGAACACGTTTAGCTAGAGGAAAACGTTTTTTTAATCTTTTATAGTTCTCATCTGCATTTGGTTCTTGATAACTAATAAAAACAATATCATACATTTCTTGTATTGCCGTAGCCTATTACTTTATTTTTATCACTTGTATATTTTCTCCAAGGGTCAACTACAACACTTCCAGTAGGAATAGTACAATATAGTTGATCGTTGTCGTCGCCTTCTTCCTTCATATATTTGTAAGTTGTACTTGCACTATGTGCAAGTAAGATAACACATGGTATACCGGGTTGGTTAATATCGCCTGTAAGAGGATCTACATAAGTTGGTTGTACGCCTAACTCTATACAATAATGTCCTACTAGCAAACTGTAACTTCCGTCACAATAAGGAACACCTGGTTTGTACGCTTTGCCATGTATAAAAATAGGCATATTATTTTCTTTAGAAAGTGTAACAAGTTTTTTAGCTAAATTAGATGCTTGTATTTCTCTTGCATTCATAATGCTATCAAATAAGTCGTATCCAAGGCCTAACTCATTTGCCATAAATCTTAATGCAATATTATCTCTAGGATGACAGCCGCCGCCGTCACCCATACCTGCTGTCATGTATTGTGGGCCCATGATACGTTTGTCACTATGCGCAAGTGCGTTAGTAACTACATCAACATTTATATTACCTTGCTTTTCTGCTACGTCTTGAATCATATTCACAAGTCCAATCTTAGCACTAATAAATGTATTGTAAAATACTTTGATACATTCACACTCGTCCCATGTACCAATCTCATATCTTGGATTATTTTCCATTACAGTTTTGTAAAAATCTACAAGCTGTTTTGCATCCCCAGTTTCGCTACCGTCTTCTGTACCTATCATTACCATTTCTGGATTAACCATGTCCCATGCTACACTGCCCATAGCAATTAAGTAAGGATTATATACAAATCGAGTATTGGGAACAAGTTTAACAAACTCTTTACGTGTTGTTCCCGGCAATACTGTGCTAATAAGTACAAGTAACTGATCTTTGTTCATGTGTTTATTAGCTTCTATCATAACTTCTTTTACAATATCATAGCTGAAATCCTTTGGATCTAAGTGTGCAGTTGGCTCTCTTCCATCATATGCAGGGTCGTGCGGAGTAGGAACTGCAATAAAAACAATATCTCTATCTTGTACAGCGCCTTGTATTGTTGGGAACATGTTTATTAAATGACTTTTTCTTTTTTCAATGTCGTACCCTGTTACATCATGGCCTTTACTGGCAATAGCCTCTGCGCATGGCATTCCAAGTTTACCAGTTCCTATAAAACCAATCTTCATTAATCTACTCCTATTATATGCGTATATTATTTATCGTGAAATATTGGCATAGTTGACAGGTTTGGATAATCCTTCCATGACCAAGATTTTGGCATTTTGTTTTTTGCATCATCTAACTTAGATAATCCTAAACTTGCTGTTTCTGGAGTCATGTAGTAATGATATCCTATTGTTTCTATGCTCTGTTCTTGCCAATTAGGAAATCGAGTCCTTCCATCATAACTTAGCTTTATTAATTCGTTTTTGTCATTCTGATTGTCGCAAAGTATCATGCCGCCGCGTCCAAGACTTAGATGTTTTTTAAATTGGAAACTAATACACATAAGCGTGTTAGGTACATAGCTATTTTCGCGCCATGTTACTGCGGCATCAATTATATTTGTGTGTGCTAAATGATAATACTCTTTCCATTTTGCATCTACTAAACGATATTGTATACCTAATTTTTCAAATGTCATAGGTACACTAACATATGTGTGTTTAGGACAGGCAGTATGTTTAACATTATTATATCTTAGACATAATTCTATAGCATGTGTACAACTATCTACAGCTACAGCATAAGGTGAACCAAAAAAATGTGCTATCTTATCTTCAAATTCATCTATACTAACAAAACTCATCTTAATTTCCTTGCAGGTGTCCCAACATATACTCCTGGATTGTCTATATTTTTTGTTACGTTACTAAATGCACCAATGACTGTATTATCACATATGTCTAGTTTATTCATTACACCAGATCTAAAATTAAACATACAATTTTTTCCTATAGTAGTTTTACCCGCAATCATTGTGCCACTGTGTAACATACAGTTATTTCCAACTGTAGTGTTATGACTAATTAAACAGTACGTTTCAACAAAACAATGTTTACCAAGAACGGCTCCTTGCATAACTGTACTAAAATTAGCAACACACGAACCTTTACCAATTACAGCACCTTCGTGTACACTAGCAGTTTCATGTATAAATGTTACACAATCGCTGTCATATTCGTCTAACAAGTCTATTGTTTGTTCTCTTTCTTTTAAGTCTAATGCAAACCCAATAAAATATTGGAAGTCATCTTTACTTTGTAAATTTTTAAATTCATCCGGAGTCATAATACTAATATCTTCATTTACAAAGTTTTTTCCATAGTACATACTGTCTTGGGTTAACATACTTTCGGAATAACCAATTATTTTTAATGGTTTTTCATTTTTTATCATCATGACCGTATCCTTTTGTATATTTTGTTTTTTGTTATAGGTGCTTGTAGTAACATTTCTTGTAGTTCTTCAATCCAAACTTTGTTGTGTAATAATGTTGGTAACATGTCATCATACATTTCTTTTAACTCTTTAATACTTTTGCCGTTTATCCAGTCAATTAATTTAAATATTTTTTCCATACGCTTTGCATGGTCTTGTTCTAGGTCGTAACTTTCGTCAAACCAATCACTAAAAGTTTGAAATCCCCATGCCCTCATATATTCTAAATTGCCAGGCGGTCCTACCATAATAACAGGCCTATAGTTTAGCATAGCATTCATTATCTTTTCTGTCAAGAGTCCAGTTGGCTCTGCATAGCGTGTTTCGTTTACAATAGCACAAAAGCATTCTGCATATGATTGTTTAGGATTAGTGTCAATATGAATGTCTATGTATTCATCTATACTTAATTTTTCACTTATAGGTGTGTCCATAGTTACAGGAGCCATTGTGTTTAATTTATCTGCACCAATTAATAATGTTTCTTTACAAGGTAACTTATCTGTAAAAGAGTTTTTTAATAATATATCTTTACTACTATTATACAACCAACTTACATTGTAGCTATCTGTTTTAGTTACTAGATAGCTTGCTATACAATGTCTGTGGCTTGCATATCTCCAGTTGCCGCACCAAAACTTTTTTGTTATTGCTTGACTGTTATAGATTCCTTCTTCTTGCATTACATTTATCGTAGCAGGATAAATCCATCCTACTGGTGTGCAATTTATTTTTATATCAGGATAAAACTTTTGTAAATATGTTTTACACTTATAGCTAGGACAATATACATCTACATTTTTTAATTTATTTCTAACTACATATTCATGTATACTATCAAATTCTTTTGCACGAATAAATTCTGAATCATTTGCACTCCAATTTGTATAAAGATTATTGGTGTTTTTCCTATTATCGTAAGTTGATAACGGCTCCCATAGATATATTTTAAAACCTTTTTTATTACAAAAATTAACTTCTTTGCTTTTCATTGTAGCTGTGCGCAACCAATTTATAGAATTTACACCAAAATAAACAGCATAAGGAGAAGTAACTTTTTTAAAATAAGTTTTTTGTAATGCTTCCCAACATACATTCCACCCTCTTTGTAGATTAGTCTTATTACTGGGAAACCATTGCTTCCCTAGCAATATATTACTAAACAGTCCATGGTCTTTTGAACTTTCTAACGCCATTTATTCATTAATCCTTTAAACTCAGGAAATACATTTTCAAAATTTATGCCTCTTCTTTTATCATACTCTGTAAAAAACTTTACAAAATTTTGTTGTGCATCTATACGTTCTTGATCAGTAGTAAATCCCTCTTTCATAAATTCAATACTACGTTCAAATCTACTAATTTGATGTGGTTTGAATCCTGTCCAACGTGTGTCTCGTTGACCGTCAAGATTAGCTTTCATATAGTCTAGTGCTTCTTCTGCATAATGCCAATGCTCTTGTGGTGCAAGTTTTAAGCTTTGCCATGCAGGATGGTGTAGAGCAGGAGTATCCACAAATACTCTGTGATTACCGTAAGATATTAATTTACCCGTGTTTTCGTCCCTACGTACCTTACGCACATTATGGGCCTTTTGTAGCGCATGTATGCCCTCTAGCAAGCGTTTTATGCTAGGTAAGCTCAACATATTAAATGTAACAATAAACGTTACTAGACCGTTGTGTGTGTTTGCTAGATAGTTGTTTACGTTATTCCATAAAAGATCAAAATCTAGTCCATCTCGCATGTACTCTGCTTGTTCTCCCCAACCGTCTACACTTACAAATAATCTAAAAGAATTTAATTTGTCATATTCTGTAATAAAGCCAACAGTATCTACAAAACGGTTCCAGTTCTTCTCAGGTACACTAGCATTTGTAGTAATACTCATATCTAAATCAGGACGGCCGTTATCTACAACATAGTCTAGCACACGGAATGTATTCTTATCTAGTAGTGGCTCACCACCTGTCATTCTAAAGTGTTTTAGTTTAGGATATAAAGTTGGCCACCATTTCCAAAACGCTTCCACATAAGGATTATGTTCTTTTACTGGAATAGGATATTGTCCTGTTTCTTTGAAATACTCTATACTATTGTGCGGGACTTTTGTAGGATAAGGTCCGTTGCGTTCTATATCTTCTGCCCACTTGCTACTTAAATGAGGGCTACAATAGCTACACGCTAAATTACATGCATGATTAAAATTTACTTCTAAGTAGCGTGGCTCAATGTCTCCATCTGCACCTTTAGCAAGTACATCGTTCCAGCCTTCTTGTGCCCATTGCTCTGATGAACGATAAAATCTGTCACTTAAATGATCCCCTTGCATTGCTTCTACTTTCCAACAGGTACTGCACCCGCTAGGTTTGCCGCCAGATAACATCTCAGCACGTTCTTGTTTCTTTTGTTTAGTATTATGAAGTGCTTTAAAATTTTGTTCAACTTCTTCTGCATCAATTTTATGCAGGGGAGGCAAGAAACAACTATTTGTTAATCCAGTAGTAAGATGTATACTACTCCAAAGCCACTTAGCCATGCACATTGTAGGTGACAACTCGTCAAGTAATGGAATTACTTGCTGTGCAGCAGCTTGCGGGTCAGTTTCTGTTATTCTTTTAGCCAAGGATATTCCTCTAAAATATAGTTTGCAAATCTTATGTTAGACGTTAAGCCTGGATGATCTCCGTCATCGGCTAGATCAGTATATCCTTTTTTGGCAGATACAAATTTCTGCCAATGTAACAAATTACAGTTGTCAAAAATTGTTGTGCAATCAATATTTTTAGTCCAGTAGTCTAACTCCCAATCAGTAGCTTTATCTTTATAAATCATAGGCTCAAAGTTTATACATCTTATACCTTTTTTTTCAAATTTGTTATTAATATAATCTATTAATATTTCAGTATCATGCATCATATGAACTTCTGACCAATTAAAATAGTGCATTTTAGGTCTTTTACTTTTATTCTTTAACATCCAATTTCCAATTTTCGTTGTTTGTACTCCTTGAAATTTGCTGTGCCAATCAAGATAAAAATACCTATTTATAAATGTCCAATGAAATATTGCAATATCACCGGATTGTATATCACAATTTTGTGCTAAATGTACTGCTTGTCTATTACTGCCACCGGGATCTGATAGATTCACATATTCTTTTCCGGCTTGATCCGCTAATCGAGTAGCCCATCCTAGTTTGCTAGGTGTACTGAGATTGCGGCAATCTGGTAACCCATGACCGTAAGTATAACTACATCCAAAAAAGAAGATCTTAGACATGAAGTTTGTTCCATAAGTCATTTTTTAAGTTTACAGGTATTATATTTTGTCTATATACCCAATGCCAATAGTTATGAAATAAAATATCTTGGCAATCTAAATATAACTTTGCAATTTCTTCATCACTTAGATTAATTATTCTTACTATTTCTCTATATGCCGCCATTAATCTATCACCAGGTAATTCAATTGTATCGTAAGATTCATCAATAATGCCGTCAAACGTTTTGTAACCTAAGGATCTAAATGCTTCTAGATCTTTATAAGCACCTATCAATATAAACGGTTGATGATATATAACAGGTTTGAATACTTTTTCACTAAAAAAAGTTTGTCCATTATCTAAATATGTTTCGGATACTATATGTAAAAATGAATCGTAAAATTTACCTGTATCAGGATCCATTGTTGGATTATCCATATTACAATCAAATTGTTCATCAAGTTGTATAGGAAGTAAAGGTTCTATTTCTGCAATTTGCATCATAATATCGTTAGGCAGTTCTTTTCCTATAGCTCTATTATTGTTTATAAAATTACTAATTTCGTCTGGAAGTTCACCTGTGTCCTGTGCTTCTAACATTAATGCTAGTTGCTTCATATTTTTATTATATAAATCATCACTATTGTCAGTTGTCTTGTGCAAGGTCAAAATGCCTTTGTCTCGATAAGGATACAACATTGTACCAAGCACAATACGATGCCAATGCGCTCTGCGGTTTAAACAAATAAATCTGTTTTTCCGCTCTGTCCTTGTCATATGCCACTGACCTTCTCTACCAACACTATCAGTTTCATTTGTAAAAGCATGATGATGTTCCCACCAATTGTAATATACATTAGGCACACCATAACTTGTTTCGTCCATATTACCACTTAGTATAACAAAATTACTATAATTGAGATGATATCTTTTAATGATAAAATCAATTAATATTTTGAAAAAATTATTGTGATTCCATCCTTCCATATGATTGATAATTAATATTTTACAATTGCCTTCACGCATTTGTTTTACATGAAACGGCTCAATATGTATAAGATCTTCTAACTCAAAATCGTTGTGGTGAGGAACCCAAGGAATAGGATAATAATATTTTTTATCTTTACAATCGTGTGTTTTACTTAAGAATTCAAAAGTTAAACCTGCTAAAAGTGTTGTCATGCCAACAGCAATGTAAGGATCACCATGACAGTCAAAATTATGTAGATTTGACTGTGCTAATATTTCTTTATTAATTCCATTTTGAAAACCATATAACGGAAATCCGTGTGGGTCTCTTTGCCAGTGATCTTCTGTTAAATCTTGTCTTGTCCATACTGGTACCTTCATTATATTTCTCCAAACTCTTTAACTAACGAACTTAGTGAAGGGAACGTCTTTTTAAAGTTTTTATTTCTTCTTACGTCATAATGATTATAAAATTTAACAAACTGTTTTTTTAATTCAGGGTCACACCCTTGTTTAGCAAAATCTATTACACGTTGCATTTTTTCTATTTCAGTATCTTGGAAGCCATGATGGCCTACTAGCTGTTCTTTGTTAGCTTTCATAAATGTTACATCTTCTTCTATAATGTGTATTTCATTAGGGCCGGCAAGAGAAACTGTTTGCCAATCTGGATATGATAAATGACTTATATCTAACCATATTGTTTTCCATGTATTAGTACCATGCTTACTACGCCATTCTAATACCCATTCTAATAATTTTCTAAAATTTGGAATACTTAGCAAATTATATGTTGCCATAATTACTACTTTAACTGAGCCATACCCTGTATACTTTATTTCCGTACTTACTTTATGTAAGTTTGATAGAAACTTATCAAAATCTAATCCATCTCTTATGTATTCAGCTTGCTCTCCAAAACTTTCAACACTTGTATACAAATTTAAACTTTTAATTTTATTGTTAGATATCAAGTCATTTGCTAGTACAATAAGTTTGTCTATAAAAATATCATCAACACCTAAGTTTGTGTTTATTCCTAATTCAAGCTGAGGGTTAGGATTAGCACTTATGTACTCTAACACTTTCCAAGTATGCTTACTTAATAATGGCTCGCCGCCTGTAATTCTAAATACTTTTAAAGTTTGAAATAGTTCTGGCCATATTTTCCAAAATGCATTAATATAAGGATTTTCATCTTTAGCTAATATGGGAATCTGATTTTGTTTCTCCATATAATCTAAATTATGAATTTCGTACGGGCCAATGTTATAGCCGCCATATTTTTTGACATCTTCCATCCACTTACTTGATATTTGTGGACTACAGTACATACATGCAAAATTACAAGTATTATTAAAACTTACTTCTACATATGTAGGTAAAAATGTAGGCGAAAAGGGGTCTTGTAAAATTTTAACTAACTGTGCCTTGTTCCAGTCTTCGCCACTTTTATAATGTCTGTCACTCAGCGTATTTTCTTTTTCTTCTGCCTTCCAACAATAGTTACATTCTTTAGGTTTTTCTCCGCTGATCATTTTTTTACGTTGTTCTATTTTATACAAAGAATTATGTAATGCATGCGGATTATTTTCAACCTCTTCTACACTTACAAAATGCGGGGCAGGGTGGTGACAACTATGGGTATGCCCGTTATGTAAGTGCATAGTTACTTGTGTCCACTTTGCTAAACACATTGAACTACTTATAGAATCAAGAGTGTCTCTTGCTATTATAGCACTAGAATTATAATTACTTTTTGACAAAAACTAATCCTTTACTCTATATCTATAATCTCATCCAATCTAGTAGGATTTTGATATACTTCTTTAAAAAACTTACTTTGCTCACTATCTAAAGGAGTTTCTGCTATTGGTATATCTAGTTTATTAATAAGTATACTACCAAGCCGTTCGATCGAATCTTGTAGTCCTTCTGTTGACACTTTTGGTTCAACTTCTTCCCACATACTGTTAAGGTATTCAAAATCACGGACATTTATATAATCCCAATCTGTACACATTGTTTTATACAGTCCTTCACGAGCTCCATAAATTGCCCATTTTCCATGCTCTACATCAGCACCTACCATAAGCCAAATATATAAACGGTGTAAATTCTTCCAATGATTCTTGTGAAATTCTTCAACAGTAACTTTTACGCCCCTATCAAGAGCCATTTTTACGCCTTCGCGAAAGCCTGCTCTCCATGCTTGTTGTGCTGTTGCATTGTTATAAACATCTGAAAAACAACTATTTTGTTGTATATACTGAACGTCCCAACAGAAATCTACTTGTGCATGTGCATTCTTGGGATCTGCATTTTCATGAGTACGCATTTTTAAAACAAAATCTTTAGGCCAACATTTTATGCCGCCATTGCCGTACATTAATCCATTTACGATATTCTTTCCGGCCCAACTTATTACGCAACTTTGTAAATCAGTATGTTCTTCAAAATTTATTTCTTGATTTAAAAAATTTGGTCTAATTCTGTTGTCGCCGTCAACTGTAATAAATCTATCTGTTTCTGAAAGTTCTGCACATGCTTTATGCGCTGAATCAGATCCTTTTACGCCGTGTACACGTTTTGCCCATGGCACTTTTGCACATAGATCTGCATAGTTCTGCTCTGCATTTGGTTCGTCATAGCTTAGATAAATTATATCGTAATCTATTGGCTTAAATTTATTCATTAATTAATTACCTCATATCCATAATTTTCAAAGTACTTGGTAGTATAGACACTAAAATCTAAATCTTCTTCAAATTCAAATGAGTCTGTAAAATATACTTCTAACAAATCTTTTTGTATTAAATTTTCAACTGATAGATTAATAGTTTTATATAAAATATTAGGATCATATTTTTCTGTTATACTTAGAAATATTTGATCGTATGATGTATATCCTGCTGTTGTTAAAAACTTTTTTGTATGTGGATTTAGATGTATTTCCCATCTCTTGTCTGGATTATTTTTCCTCAATATTAAATCAAATTCTTTGTCAACATGATAAAGAAAAAGGTTAGTTCCGTTTAAGACTATGTCACCGTTATTTAATTCAGTTACAGGATATACACTCATTTTTTCATATGAATATATGTCACTATTGAAAGTGTCAATTACTACTATTTCGTCTGTAGTAGATTCAATTAAAAATCGTTGACCTGAGTAAAAGAAAACATTGCCTAATGTTTTTTCATGCATAATTTGATGCACATCTTTCATAAACATTTTATTATACTTAAGATACTTATCTCCAGTATTTTTAGGCTCCGAAAATGTTAAGGAATCATTTTCATCACTATATAAAATTACATTTTCTTCGACTAATTTACAATTCTTTTTATTAAATTTAGTATTCTTTTCTTGATCTGTTAGAAGAATATAAACATTGTTTTTAAACCAAACATGTTGTCCTTTTACATGACTTAATTTGTCATACCAAACATCAACGTGTACATTTTTAAATATTTCTGTTTCTATTTCTAGATCAATATTATGATCAATAGTTGGTGCATCTGATATTTTTACATTTTTAACAAAAACAGATACACTATTAATATTAAATTCTTCCTCTTCTTTTTTATCTACTAAGAATTTATATACTGCGCCATTATACCATACTAGGTCTCCTTTATAATAAGAATCCTGTTTAATAAAAATGCTTACACTAGCGCCTTCGTACACAGCATCAAAAACAGCATGTGTATCTCTATTTGTATTAGTTTTTGTAAATGTATGCACAAAGTTGTTAGCAGAACTATAATGGTCTTCATAGTTGTTCTGCTTAACTACAATTTGTTTAACTGCATAGTCATATACAACTGTAAATTCTGATACACTTTTTGTGCCATCAAGTATAGGTTGTATAGTAGAAGTTGGTACAACTACTACCTCTAGATGTTCTAAAATATCTATAGGACGTCTATTAGTAATTTTTTCAATCTTGCCAGTGTCTTTAATGTAAACTACAAAGTTTTCATTTTGGGCTGTTTGCTGTATCTTTATATTTTGTATAATATCTTTTAAATTAGACATGTAGTAACACCTTGTATCTTTCAAGTGCTGGAGTTTTTTCTACAAACATGTTTTCAGTGTAGTGTAATACTCCAGTTTGTATATAGTTTCCTATTTTTATATTACAATCTTTATTCATATAAAAGCCTACTTTGTCTAACCAGTTAGGAGTAGCATCTTCCCAATATTGACAGTACGGTTTCATGTGAGTAAATGTCGGATTTTTTACATGGCGATTTGTTATTTTACTAACACAATCTAAATTTACAGCAGTAATAGCACTACAAACATCTATACTAGGAAAATCTGGTGTAGATTTACTTACTGCACTTTCGTAAAATTGTCCGTAGTTTTTAACTACAGTTTCTAATTCTTTATACCACAAAGTTCCAAAATCGTTCTTTTTGAAATAATGAAATCCTGAAAAAAGATTAGGAAGATTATTATCAATAAATGCTTTCCTATAATAACTTGTATCTGCTACATTTCCCCTGTAATCATAAACTTTACTTGTATAGTATACGTCATAATTTCTTAGAAAGTTCCACCAGCTATCGATGTTTTCTAATACAAGCATATCTGTATCTAAAACAATTGTTTCATTATACGGTGTAGCGTAGAACATTTTCCATCTATTTTGTATTTTCCATTCCTTACCAATAGCATCATCGCCAAAAGGTATTTCTATAATTTCATCAAATAAACTCTGGTAGTTTTTAGGAACTTCGTCATTAGTAATAATACTTATAGGAGCATTGTTTGTTGCTTTCAAGCTCATAGCAAGTAAACAGGCTTGTAATACATAATCGTCGTTAGTATTATTCTGTGCAAGTACAAGAAATCCTTTATCCTTCATCCTAATACCTCATCAATAACTCTTCCTAAGCTAAATTTATTCATTACATGCATATTAAGCTTTTTAGTTCTTACCGGTAAGTATTCACCTAAGTAGTCTTTTTTTGCAAGTAAAAACATCATGTTTTCATTTTCCATGTTCCATAGTATGTCCTGGTCAGTAGTATAGTATAACTTGCCGGGCATTTTCCCTACAAAATTTCCTTTATTAAAGCCGTTACAAATATGAACTGCAATACTAAATGCAAAATCATTTCTAAATAATTGCGACTGTATCTGATACACTCTTCTATAATGATTCCATTCATCTTTAATATGTTTTATCAGTTCAAAAAACATTTGGTTGACAGGCGTTTTTCTAAAAAACACACAAGTTGCCCAATAAAATTCACAGCCGCTATCACTAATGTATTCAAACTCTTTTGGATTACGAGTATCATTTAAGTCATAAGATTCTTTGTACAGTAGCAAATCCTGTTCACTATCAAAACAAGATAAAAATAAATCATTGTTAATAACATAATCGCTATCAAGTAAAAGTGTTTCATCATACGGTGTTAAATCATACACATCTGATCTTGAATTATTTTTAAAATTATCAGACTTTGATGATAGTCCGCCGTCAAAGAAATTTCTCATGTTGTGACTTTCGTCCCATTTAAGTTCTATTACATTATCAAAAGTATCCAGCGGAAAGGTATCTTGCAGATACGTAATATTATCTGTCATAATAGAAGTTGGCAAGTTTAAATATTTTTTAACTCGCTTTGCTAGGAACACTGCCTGTTTTACATAATCAATGTTACTGTTGTTTCTAGCAATTACTACTACGCCTTTACTCATTTATTTGATCTACTAATTTTGCTGTTGATCTTTTGGTTTTTAATGCAATAAATTCATTATAATATTCATTTGATGCAGTAAAATACACATTAAGAATGTTACTATGAAACTCTTCTAAATCACTTATCTGTACAGGTACACTATTGTCATCAACTAAAATTGCTTCAGTATTGTCTGTTGCAATTAATGTATAACAAAAATTAATTAATTCTCTAGTTACTGTGAACTGAGATCCGACATGATAGTATAACAACTCCTGGTTATACTTTTCTTCTAACGTTCTTTTTTGGTTGTTGTAAGTGACCATGTAATTACTAAAGTCAAGTGCTTTTTGTAAGCGTTCGTCCATAGAGACTCTCCTATTATACATTAACTTATAGTATATAACAGATTTTTTGGTTTGTCAAGGAAAGATTGGCTTAAAAGCTTGTAATTGTGGAGCCAAGTAAGTTGCCAGAGTATACTACAGTGTCTAATATACTACTACCGATTTGCACTGTGCCATCTGGAATAGCAGTAAAGACAGTGCCAGTAGTTGCACCTCTAACATATTCGTCAATATTTTCTCCGTGACTATCTTGGCAATTAACTTTGATTTGAATTTTAGAAGCATTTGCAGATCCTACTAGTTTTGCATCTATAGTTACTAAGTTATTAGAATATGCTTGCGCACTTGCACTTTGATATAACCGTGTATACGACGAAGCGTTACAATTTACTAGTCCTAAATTACTTCCGCTATTCTGTGAATCTCTAGTACTTGAGCCAGCAATTTTAATTGCTCCTATTGTGTTAAAAAGTACTTGCCATGAAATGGTTTTTGATTCGCCGCCTGTATAATTTAGTGCTAGCTCGGGTCTTATTTGGCCGCCTGCATTAAAGAAAGCATTCCTATTAGAGGAAGTGCCAAAATCTACAGTAAATATATGACTAATTGTATTTCGCCATTGTAGACTTCTTGTTGATGATATTTGCAGATTAGATACATTTCGAAGTATATCTATTTGCAATTGACTTGCTGCTATAGAAAATCTATTTACATCAAGTGTATTTACTTCGCTTTCTAGTCCTGCAATATATGCCTCTTCAATTTTATCTGCTGACGGATTACTGTTAAAGTTACCCACAACAAATGGATCGATTGTAATAGAGCTTTCACCGTTTTGATGTGCATCAATACGTACAATATCTTTGTATAAGTTAATATATTGGTCATCTGTAATAGAATATCTATATACAGGAGAACTTGAAACTATAGAGCCGTAACCGTATCCGGGTACTGTAGGGGCACCAAGAATTTTAGCAACTCGTGCTTGTAAAGTGTTGTATCTGTTCGCTAGTATAGTAACAGGCAATTTATTTTTCTCCTTACAGTATTTATGACGTTAAGGAGCAGGCAGTACTGTTACAGAGTCCTCAGCTGTTAATGAGCCGCCTGTGCCCGACACAGTCATACTAACCGTATGCAATCCTTCTTGAGTAAATGCATAATTATTTGTATAAAAGAATCCGCCCGGGCTATAACTTGCTGTTATGGGCGCAGCCATTCCACCAGATGGTCCAGTAATTAAATACGTTACAGTATCTATGTCGCCATCTGCTTGTAAGAAGCCTCTGCCAGTTGTACCAAACTGTACTGTTTGATTAAGACCTGCCCATTCTGGAGCAACCTGCCATGTTGGTGCTTCTGGAGTGATTTCTGATATTACATTAAAATTAATAGTTTGTGCAATAGTTTGACCTGATAAATTTTCTAATGTAAGAGTAGCTGTTTTGTTGCCTAATTCAGTATCTGTAAAAGTATATGCTCCTGACTGGCCGTTTGGTAAATCAAGGTTGGAATAAGCAGCTCCGTAATTTGTTGAAATTACACCAGATGATGCATTTGCTGTTGTCCAAAGTAGTCTTACAGGTGTATCTGGTGTAACATTTCCTGCTGGACTAGTAGTGAAGCTACTTATAGTAGGGGCAGGTGCGCCTACTTCTATTGTTTGTGTTGCTGTAACTGTTGTACCATCTTGACTTTGAGCTGTAATTCCTGCTGTAATTGTTCCTGTGCCGTCAGCTTGGTTAATTATAAAGTCATTTGTATTACCTATGGGTTGTGTAAAATCTTGTGTAAATGCTAATCCTACACCTGCAATACTAATATTAATAGAAACTGCACTATCTACATTCCATGCAACATGCGTTGGTTCTCCCCAAGTAATAGATGATCTACTAAAGTTGAAGCTGTTTATAGTTGGAATTGGAAGAATGGTGATAGGATCGTCTTCATCACTTAATGATGTATCATTAACTGTAATACTAGCACTTATATTAGATTGATCTGCAAGTGTTACTGTCATCGTTTCATTGCCTTCAGTAAAGTAATCATTCTTAACTAAGTAATTTTTAAATGCTGTATTTTGATATACAGTAAAATTATCTACCATACTTGTGCTTAGATTTCCGCCCGGTGTTCCTCTATCTCCAACTGTGCCGTATGAGCCTCTGTCGTATACTACTGTTCCTACGCCGCCGTATAAAAATTCTTTATCTGCAGTTTGCATTCTCTGCGCATCTGTTTGACCGTCGGGTTGTACAACACCTGCGACAGACGCTGAATAGAAGAAAGTATCTACAAATTGGCTTGGTACAGTTTGTGGAAGATTTGTTGTAAGTAAATAATTTACCCAATAAGCCACTCCATCTGCAGCTGGCTTCCTATACAATCCGTATCTAGTACTGTAGTCGGATAGTTGGAACGTGCCGTTACTCATATAAAATTGTAAAACATAATCTTTAGCATCTAATACTTGTTGTTTAGTTGCTCCGGCAAAATTATTTTCTGCGCTACCAACTGCTGTAATATTTTTCCATTCGTCGTACCAATCATCCCAAGTGTATTCAGCTGTCGTACTACCTACACCGATCAAATAATTTTTATTAGGTGTTTGGGCTCTTGTATTATCGCCTTCAGTACCATTGGCATCTTGCCATAGAATTGTCCTTAGATTAGCGTCTACTGCGGACCAAAATATTCTTTGAAATTCTGTATCTGATGCGCCACGTAACCTAGTCCTAGACCAGTATGCAATGCCTGCTGCATCCGGTAATCTAAATAAACCATATCTTGGACCATACACAGTATTATATAATGTATTGGAATTGTAAAATGGAAATACAAAATCTTTTGCTTCTAGTGCTTGTGATCTAGTATAACCAGATAGATAGCTAGTACTAAATTCATCATACCAATCATTCCAATCGTATGTACCGTCAGAAAGATCTTCTCTTTGTATTCCGGTTATGATGTAAGGAACCCTAGTACCATTTGCTACATTTGTAGTTGTTAACGTAAATGCTACTCCGCCGCCTTCAGCTACACTAGATGAGCTAGGACTAATTTGATATGTAGGTTGCGGTAATGACTCACTTGTATCATTAATAGTAACTCTAATAGCATCTAAATCGCTATCTAATCTCATATCAAAATATTCAACACCTTCTGTTTCAGAATCAGCCAAAATTGTAAATGTTTTTACGTCTAACCCATTTGCATTAGTTGTAAATGCGCCTGTAAGGCTTCCTTCTAATAAATCAGTTGGACTTATGCCAGATATAGTGTAAGGTACGCTTGTTCCTGTTGGAACTAAGAATGTACTTAGTGTAATTGTAAATGCACTGCCTTCGTTAACTGCACTTGAACTAGGCGTAAGTGTATATCTAGGCTGACTACTTGGTGTGTCGCCTGATAATTGAATGTTAGTAAATATACCTGGTGCAGCAACATTTACATCGCCTGTTGCTCTAAATAAACTTATAACATTCCGTAATGTTCCATCAACATTATTGTCAATTGATCCATCAACGGCAATATCATTAAATTCGCATCTAAATTCAACTTGTTCAGCTGTTAAAAGTCTAGCTTTAATTGTATAAGTATTTCCTGCGTAAACGCCACTGTAAGTTCCTGCACCAACTTTGTTATAAATTGTTTGGTAATTAAAAGTTAAATCAAAGCTTCCGATTGCTGTGCCAGTTCCGCTTGAACCTGATGTTGAATCATGATCAAATCTTACAACGCCAATTTCATTACACAACTGTGCCCAATCTAATCCTTTAGGTGTACTTGCATTTGTGTTAGACGGGTCAATACGTATTTCGCCGCCTGCGTTAAAATAATGTCGCATTATATCATTACTTGCAAACGTTACTACAAATTCATGGTATATCATACCATTCCATATACTTGTTCTTGTAGATGTTATTACTGTTTCTAGAGAAGCTTGATTAGGGTGAATAAGTTGTTTATCATTTTCAACTGCTTGCATTAAGTCTTCAAAATCAGAAAGTCCTTTTTTAGTTCCTTGGGGATCACTTGTTACAGCACCTGTGTTATCTATAATATTAGACGTTTCATCAGCAATAATGTTTTGATCTTCTAGGACTTGTGCAATAGATGTTACTGTTGCATCTGCTGGACCTACTTGGTGTATCCTTGCTTTAACAATGTCTGCATAAATGGCATTTATGTCTTCAGCTTCTATAATACTATTTGGAATAACTTGCGAACTAGTTAATGCTTGTCCGTAGCCTGTTGTCCCGGCGCCATTACCCAGTATTAGATTAATTCTCGATTGTAGGTTGTTAATTCGTGCTGCTGTAATTTCTGCCATTTTGCTACCTTATACTTTAAGTACGCATTCTACTAATTTTTCGCCTTCGTCACTGTTGCTTTCTAATGCAACACCTACTAAAGAACCTCCGTTGATTGCAGTTCCTGCACAACCATTGTTGTT
>CETY01067466.1_pt1 | contig 41025 bp, 65 predicted proteins | sample 361551 | NCBI WGS metagenome assembly CETY01 (sample SAMEA2623135, study PRJEB7988) | marine metagenome | biome: marine biome (ENVO:00000447); feature: deep chlorophyll maximum layer (ENVO:xxxxxxxx); material: "saline water (ENVO:00002010), including plankton (ENVO:xxxxxxxx)" | depth 45 m | reverse complement strand
CGGATCTCCAAACCTTACGTTGTATTCTATTACATGTGGGCCGTCTGCATTGATCATTAATCCTATATACAAAATACCTTTGTATCTCAATCCTTCAAGCCGCATACCGTTTAATGTAGGTTTAACAATTGTATCTTCGATCCGTTTTGCAAGTTTATCTGTGATAAGTGGATGGGGTGCATAAGCACCCATGCCTCCTGTGTTGGGTCCTTTATCATCGTCGCCTAATCTCTTATGGTCCTTACAGTATGGTAATATTTTGTAAGTATCACCGTCCGACATGACAAAACAGCTTGCTTCCCAGCCAGGTATAAAATCTTCAAATAATATTTTATCACTAGGGGACTTGTAAATATTATTAATAAACATAGGAGGAATATTCCGCCAAGCCTCTTGTTTAGATTTTGCAATTACTACTCCTTTACCTCCACAAAGACCATCTTCTTTTATAACCACAGGATAATATTCATTTTCTAAATCAAGTGGATCTATGCTAACAATTTTATGCGGACGATCATTCCTATATGCATCAAGATCTGACAGTGCTTGAGTCATTCCTTCCGGATTACGATTATATGTCAACCATCTAGCTGTTGGTATATTCCAACGTTGCATAAACTGTTTAGCCCATAATTTACTTGATTCTAATCTTGCTGCTAACATACCTGGTGCTACAATATTTTGAAATCCCATTCGGTCAGCAATGCCGCCGGCGATAAGACCTTCAGGACCTACCACTGTCAATCCGGGATAAGTCACATCAACTTCATGCCCATGCAGGCGTAGTTTCCATCTTATGGCATTTTCCCTTCCGCCATTACCTAGTACTTCTATGCGCATTAGCTGTTCCAATCAGCATTGGTTCTAATGATCGCTTCTTCTCGGGCTGCTCGCATCGCAATGATCTTATCTTGGACTGGTTGTTCAAACAAACCAATAATTTCTGCTGCAAGCAGTCCAGCGTTTGTTGCATTACCGATTGCCACAGTTGCTACAGGGACTCCTTTGGGCATCTGCGCAATACTTAGTAGTGCATCTAAGCCGCCAACTGCATTACCTTGCATAGGCACGCCAATTACTGGTAGTGGTGTTAAACTTGCAAACACACCTGGTAGATGTGCTGCCATTCCTGCACCAGCAATAATTACACTGAAACCATTGTCTTTTGCTTTTTTTGCATAATCTGCCATAGCCAAAGGTGTTCTATGAGCACTTAGAACTTGCCTATCGTATTCTATTCCTAAGTCTTCCAAAACTTCACATGCTTTTTTCATTTCATCCCAATCACTCATACTACCAATCACTATTGCTACTTTAGCCATTATGATTCCTTTATAAAATATTTGTTTATGACGTCTATCTGTTCTTGATACTGTGCCATTGTGTTAATCTCCTGTTCAATTGTAGCCATTACGTCTCCGTGTTCGCCAATTCCAACTGGATGTGCTAAATAAATTTCAACATTTGCTTTATGTTTTGCTATTTGTCCTTCAGCATGGGCCAACAGACTCTCTATGATTTGGTCTCTCATTTTAACTCCTATATTTAATAAAATTATTCTCGTTCAACTACACGTCTGAAAATATAATCAATGTTTTGTTGATACATTTTGGGATCAAAAATTTCTTTGATTTCTTGATCGGTTAGTATTTTCCTATCTCTGAAACTGATTTTGAAATATTCGTGATTGTGTGCACATTCTTGTACAATTTTGTATGCTTCTTCTCTCGAATATCCTTTTTTGTCAATCAAATATAACAAAACCTTCTGACTAAAAGGCAATCCGCCAGTCATATCTAGATTTTCACGCATACGCTGTTCATTTATCTGCATGTTATCAACCACATCTTTCATTCTTACTAATGCAAATGATAAATGCGTGAAGGTATCAGCTAATATTACTCGCTCAACACTGCTGTGTGAAATATCTCTTTCATGCCATAAAGCTATGTTTTCCATGGCTGGTGTCAACGCCATCCTTACTAATCTTGCGAGTCCAGTCAAATTTTCTGTGCTGATTGGATTTTTCTTATGTGGCATTGCACTAGAACCTTTTTGTCCTTTTGTAAAAGACTCTATTACTTCTCCAACTTCTGTGCGTTGTAAATGTCTAATTTCAACAGCAAATCTTTCAATGACTCCTGCAATAATTGATAAATGACTTATTAATAATGCTATCCTATCTCTTGGAATAACCTGTGTAGCAATTGGTTCTAAAGGTATCTGTAGTACAGCACTTAAATTTTCTTCTACTGCGGGATCTAGGATACTGAAAGTACCTACTGCTCCACTACACTTTATTGTGACTATGTTGTTAATTGCAATTTTTAAATTACGTTTGCACCTTTCTACTGCTGCATAATGTCCTAGTAATTTTAAACCAAAGGTCATTGGTTCGGCGTGGATACCATGTGATCTACCAACACAAGCAGTTTTTTTGTGCGCGGTTGCCTTGTCAAGTAAACTGTCACTTATGCCATCTAACCTACTAATAATTAAATTTATACTATCGCGCAAAAGGATAGCCTGTGCTGTATCTATTAAATCCTGACTGGTCATTCCATAATGGACATATTTACTAGGTGCACCTAGTATTTTTGCTAGATGCGTTAGGAATGCAATAATATCATGTTTAACAGTTTTTTCTATGTCATTTATTTTTACTACATAGTCTCCTGATAAACATTGAGTTTTTAAAGTTTCCATCGTTTTTGGTACATCTAAAGGCACTATGGATAATTGTGCCTGTATTTTACTTACTGCTAACTCTACATCGTACCATGTGTTAAATTTATTTTCCTCACTCCAAATGTGAGCCATGTCTGGTTCGGTATATCTGCTATGCATTCACTAGCTCCTTGTATCTTGTTTTTCCTTCATCTGTTGGATATGTGCCTGTTATACATGATGTACAAAGATCATTAGGATCTTGATTTATGCATGATAACAACCCAGCCTCACTTATATATCGTAGACTATCAGCATTAAAATCTTTGTGATCTGGCAAATGATTACCAGCATACAGTTCCGTCACAGTTGGAAAGTCTATGCCATAAAAGCAAGGACCAATTAAAGGTGGACAACCTATGCGGATATGTACTTCTTTAGCCATACACCAAATTTTCAAAACACTGACAAGTCCTTTAAGAGTGCTTCCCCTAACTATGCTATCGTCAATTAGGATTATTTTTTTGCCTATCAGTTTCTCTTTTATGAAACTAAACTTCATTTTTATTTTTTCAATTCTATCTTGTCCTGTAATAAAAGTCCTGCCTACTTGATGATTTTTCAGTATACCAGCCACAAAAGGTAATTCCATTGCAGCAGCATATTGGCTTCCAGCTACATAAGATGTGTCAGGCACAGGTACAACTACATAGTCTGTTGAATCATAGGATTTGGTTTCTTCTTGTGCTAACTGAAGTCCAATTTTTTCTCTAGTCCTGTATACGCTGGTATTGTCACTTATACTAGATGTATTTGCAAAATAGATATACTCAAAAAAACAATGATTTTTTGTTGCTGTGGCAAATGGCGAAATTGTATAACCTGATTTTGCAGGATCTATTGTAAGCACAGTGCCTGGCTGTAAATCATATGGTTCAATGTGTAGATTTGATATTACATTACTTTCACTAGATACTATAATAAAATCTTCTCCAATTCCGTAACTCAGAGGATGGAATCCATTAGGATCTCGACTTGCAAAAAATTTACCTTCTGCGTTTACAAAACACAAGTTCCAAGCCCCGTCAAATTCAAGATCGAGTTCTGATAGTAAATTTTTAAAATCTATGTTATCTTTTGGTGAATTTTTTTGCATATCTCTGCTGAGATAATGCATGATAATCTCAGTATCAGAATCGTAGGTCATGTTGTAACCTACATTTTCTAATTGATTTTTTAGTTTGTCGTAATTAGCTAGATTTCCATTATAAGCAATGCTAAACCACTTGCTTAATCTTCCATGAGGTCGTTCGAAAGGCTGGGCTAAACTATCGGAATCATCTCCACTAGTAGCATATCTTGTGTGTCCTATTCCTATGTTACCACTATAGGAGTTTTTAAGATTTTCTAATTTGTACTTGTGATTTATTCGAAAGACTTCATCTACTTTTCCATTGTCTTTATATGTTTGTAGAATTCTTTTTCGATTTTGATTAAAAGTTGTAATACCTGCACTAAGTTGTCCTCTGTTCTGGAGGTCCATTAACCCTTTTATCAAGGTTGGCATCACATTTTTTTGTTTGTCAAATGAATATATTCCTAATATGCCGCACAAAAAATTATCTCTAGTTTGGCTCCCTGAGCTGGGCTCGAACCAACGACCCGAAGATTAACAGTCTTCTGCTCTACCAACTGAGCTATCAGGGAGTGAATTTTTTTATTTCTTTCTCAATGTCTTTCTGTACCACGCTGAGATATTTAACACGAGTAGATTCACTACAAAATGGAACTGAAAAAAATTGTCTAATTTTGGGTCTAAACCATCCATAGACAAAGCTAAACACACCTAATTGTAAACGTCCCCATACACTATTCAAATATATTGTGTATACAGGCAAAGCTGGAGCTCCGTGTGTAAGATATGTAATAACTTTTTTATTACCTAATTTTGGTGCAGGAATACCATACGTTTTAGTAATTTGTTTGAAATTATATGCAAATCCGGGAGTAAATATCTGATCAAAAAAGCCTTCTAGCATGCTTGTGCACCTAAACCACCATACTGGACTAACATATATATGATGAGTGCCTTCATTTAAAAGATTTTGATATTTTTTGATTTTATCTTGATTTTCAATTTGGTGACTAGGATTGAAATTGTCATCATATAAATCAATTAATTTATAAGGGACATTGTTATCATTACATACTGATATCACCGTATCTACGATACCTTTATGATTAAAACTATCTTTTTTGTAATATCCTATTATGATAATAATGTACATTACTCAGTGCTCCTATATGTGTCTAATGCTGGGCAACTACAAACAAGATTTCTATCACCGTATACATTATCAATCCTATTTACACTAGGCCAAAATTTATTATCCTGTAAATAAGGTAATGGAAACACCGCTTGATCTCTAGTATAACTATGGTTCCAATTACTATCCACAATGTCATATTGGGTATGAGGAGCATTTACTAAAGGGTTATCCTCTAATGTATAGTGTCCTGTTCTAATCAAATCTATTTCATTACCAATTTGCAACATAGCACTACAAAACCTATCAAGCTCTGCTAAAGATTCGCTTTCTGTAGGTTCTATCATTAATGTCCCTGCTACAGGCCAACTCATAGTTGGTGCATGATAACCAAAATCCATTAATCTTTTTGCTATATCTTCTTCTGTAATTCCTGTGCTATTTTTTATAGGACGTATATCAATTATACATTCATGTGCTAACCTATTATTTTTTCCTCTGTATAATACATTGTAATAATTGCTTAATTTTTCTGCAATATAATTTGCGTGTAAGATACTAATTACACTTGCTTGCCTTAAATTATCTCCGCCCATCATCCTTATGTACATCCAACTGATAGGTAATATACTAGGACTGCCCCATGGAGCTGCACAAACTGCGCCACCTGTAAAACTGTCATTTACTTCTATTACTTTATGATTAGGTAGATATTTAGCTAAATGTTTTTTTGCTCCTATAGGGCCCATTCCTGGTCCTCCTCCTCCATGTGGTATGCAAAAAGTTTTATGTAAATTAAAATGCATTACGTCAGGACCAAATTTAGCAGGCTGTGCTATTCCTATAAGTGCATTTAAATTTGCACCATCCATGTATACCTGGCCTCCTACTTCTTGCACCATTTTACATATTGATTCTATTTCTTCTTCAAATACCCCGTGTGTACTAGGATATGTGACCATTAATGCACTGATTTTATTTTGATGCAATAATATTTTATCTTTTAAATCTAAGATATCAACATTTCCGTTCGTATCGCAATTTATAACTACAACTTTCATACCACACATTTGAGCACTAGCAGGATTAGTCCCATGTGCTGAACTAGGTATTAAACAGATATCTCTATGTGATTCTTGGTTTGCAATATGGTAATTTCTAATTGTAAGTAAGCCAGCATATTCTCCTTGAGCACCACTATTAGGTTGCATGCTCAATACATCATATCCTGTGAGATCTAATAACCATTTTTCTAGCTGGTACATCATTTCATGTATGCCTGCTGCTTGGTCTTTAGGCACAAAAGGATGCAAATTACTAATTTTTGGCCAGGATACAGGTAACATTTCTGCTGCACTATTTAATTTCATAGTGCAGCTTCCTAAAGGGATCATTGATGTGTTTAACGCAATATCTTTGTTTTCTAATTGCCGCATATAGCGCATTAATTCTGTTTCGTTCTGGTACTTTTTAAAAACATCATGCTCTAGGAAACTACTTATTCTTTTTAAATTTTCTTGAATTCCACAAATAGGCGCCGCATCTATATTTAGATATTCACTAGAATGAATATCAAATAACATTAATAATTGTAGTACATCTTGTGGAGTTGTGAGTTCATCTAAACTTATGCCTATATAATTATCTTTATAGACACGTAAATTTATTTTTGAATTTTGTGCTTTTAATAAAATATCTTGTTTTTTGTCACCAACACGAACACACAAAGTATCAAAAAAAGTGTTGTTACATTCAAAATTGTTGTTTGATAATGCGTTATACAAAATTTTTGTAAGTGTGTGGACTCTTTCTCCTATATTTTTCAAACCAGCATATCCATGATATACTCCATAAAAACCACTTATCACAGCTAGCAATACTTGGGCTGTGCAGATATTACTTGTGGCTTTTTCTCTCCGTATATGCTGTTCTCTAGTTTGCAAACTTAATCTGTATGCAACTTTTCCTCTATTATCTTTAGATACTCCAATTAGACGTCCAGGCAAACTTCTTTTAAATTTGTCTTTTACTGCAAAAAAGGCTGCGTGGGGTCCACCATAGCCCATAGGTACACCAAAACGTTGACTATTGCCGAACACAATATCAGCACCTAGCTCTCCTGGTGGTTTTAAAATTGTAAGGGCTAAAAGATCTGTAGCCACACAAACAGTTACATTTTTTTGATGTTGTTCACTTATGAAATCAGTCCAATCGTGTATTTCTCCCCGTGTGTTAGGATATTGTAACATGCAACCAAAACAGTCGTCTATGGATATAACACCAGGACACCCTATCAATAAATCTATACCCAGCGGCTTAGATCTTGTTCTTAACAATTCTAATGTTTGTGGATGGACAGTACTATCAACAAAAAATAATTTTCTTTTGGATTTTGTTTGTCGATAAGCTAAAGACATTGCCTCAGCTGCTGCTGTAGCTTCGTCTAATAGGCTTGCATTTGCTACATCCATGGCAGTAAGATCTATTATCATTTGCTGATAATTTAATAAAGCTTCTAATCGGCCTTGTGCTATTTCAGGCTGATAGGGAGTATAGGAAGTATACCATCCGGGATTTTCTAAAACATTCCTTTGAATTACAGCAGGCAAATACGTATTATGGTAGCCTTGTCCTATATATGTTTTATAAATTTTATTTTTATCAATAATCGTATTTAATTCTTCAAGGGCTTCGTGTTCTGGAATAGAATCTAAATTTAAATTAGATTTATTTTGTAGGATGTTTTGGGGAACTGTTTCGTTTAAAAGTTGTGCGGAAGATTTACACTGTAGATAATCCAACATAACTCGTTGTTCATCTACAGTACTGCCAATATGTCTGTGTATATCAAATGTTTGCATTTAAGTGAAAAAAATCATTGCCAATACTGTAAGTGTACTTACCATTGCTAGACCATATGATCCACAAATGACATACATCCATAAAGTTTCATCATTCATGTACTTTCTCCATGTTTAAGTTCTAAAAAGTGAATAATTTTTTGTAAATCTTTATACTGTCTTTGGGTTGATAGAAAATCATTGCGTAGAGTAGTCATATCGTGATGTTTTCTGCGCATTTCTTTTTCTAAATTTGCAGCAATATTACGCAGTGTAGCCAGCGATGTATAAGTGGTGTGTGTATCCATAACAAACTATTTATCCTACACCTCTAACTCTGTCACCTCTATAATTCTATCATAACGAAAACTCCTCCAATCATTTGCATTTGTATCCCATACTGTAATAGTTTTTTCGTTAGGAACAGATTTATTTTTAGGTAATCGATTTTGTGGTATAGATTTTTCCTGTTTTGTACAGGTCATTTTTCTCTCGTCACCATCTAATTTTTTAAAACGAATCTGATATGTTTTATCCAATAACATGGTTTCAAGTGTGGTCTTTTCAGGAATACCTTTTATGCTAGCGATTTTTGATGATAGTGTCTGCGAGTCCATATTCTATTGCTTCCTTAGCGTTCATAAAGTTATCTCTATCCATATCTTTTTTAAGTTTTGCATATTTTGTTTTAGTGTGTTCCTCATAAATTAAAGTTAAAGTTTCTTTCCAGTAATTTAATTCTTTATATTGGATTTCAACATCACTAGCTTGTCCCCTTGCAGTGCCAAGCGGTTGATGTATCATGTGTCGTGCATAAGGTAACATACTCCTATGTCCAGGAGCACCCGCTGCGGCAAGCAAAGAACCCATGCTAGCTGCTTGCCCCATTACAATAGTGTGTATAGGAGATTTTATAAATTGCATAGTATCGTATATACTCATTCCTGCAGTTACAGAACCTCCAGGACTATTAATATAAAAATTTATAGGTTTATCAGGATTTTGAGATTCTAGGAATAAAAATTGTGCTACAATTAAACTAGCACTAGGTTGCGATACTTCTGTATCTAACATCACGATTCTGTCTTTTAACAATCTGCTGTAAATATCGTATGATCTTTCTCCGCGACTTTCTTTTTCAATAACTACTGGTACTAAATTTGGCATTTAATTCCTATTTAAAGTATAACATTTTGGTCCTTTTGTAGTAAATTCCATTCCGAATTTGCTACCAATGTATAATCCTTTGTTATTATAAGTCATTGGCACTACTACGCCTTGGATAACAATTTCTAAATAATCTTCATTTTTAAATTTATGTATTTGTGCTTGATTACCTACACCAGAATCTGTGCAGGTTACGAAGCAAGATTCTTCAAATTTAATTTCACGCATTTTTGACTTTAACATAATTTAATCTTGTTTCATTTACCTTTAATTTTTTATTGTAAATAAGATCTTTTACTTTTCCATTTATTAACTTAAGATCGCCTTCTTGGAATTCAAATTTACAAAAAAAACCTAATAGATTTCCTTCATGTGCTGCTGTGTAAATAAATCTTTCATACCCTGTGTGATATTGTTTTGCAATTAATTTGCATATACCCTCAAATTTATCCCCAACTGCACCGATATGTTTACTGTCAACAAAGTCACTTTTTACAGTTCTTTTTAAATTGTTTTCTATTTTTTCTCGTTCAATCATTTCAGGTACATATGCAAGTATACCTAGTTGAGTCGCTGATACTTGATCAGCTGATACTGCGGTGAATAAATCTTGTTGAAATTCATTCAGATTATTTGCTAACACACCAAAGGTATATTTTTTGAAGTGATTTCTAACATTGGAAGCTTGGGCTGCATCAGATTCAAGAATTGTAATTTTGTCAGGATTTTCATCCTTTGGATTTCTCCAAGAGGCAAAATGATTTTTTACAATTTCTTTGTTGGCTCTATTATGTAAGATATTTTTGTGATAATCATAACTAGTAAATTTTAAATAACCTTTATTGATTCTCTGTGCAGCATATGCTACAGCAAGCACTTCTAGCGTGTCGAATTGTCTTCCGGTTTTTTCATGTATAAACATATTGTTCCTTAGTAAACGGATTTTGTCCAGGCCTTCTTACACAAATTATGATGTTGGACGTATCTGATATATAATCCACGCTCTCTGCCGTGTGCTTCAACTTCCCATGGCAAATCATAATAATCAAGTGTATCACTTACCCAATCACCTTTCCATAAGTGTTTGCCAACACCTGCATTTTCTTTTAACTCATTGCGAGCATATTGTCTGACATGCACCATTTCATGTGCAACCGTTTCCAGCAAAGCACGTAATCTTTGTGTTTTACTGAGTTCTATAGCAAAATGTCTAGGATTTTTTCCGGAATCAACTGGCATACAGTATCCACAACTGTCATCAGCACCAAAATTTTTAATATATACGTCGATTATCAGTGTCTTCATCCTTGGCATAAGTTTTTCATGACAAAATCTCATGATACTCTCAACATAAAACTTCTGTGAAACGGTGCCACCTTCAATGTCTACGTACATATGACTCCTGATGTTCCTAATACATGTATTATAACATATATTTACTTATTGTCAACAGTTTTTTTCACACGTTCTAATATTATTGTGCCTTGATCACCAAGACTTACCTTGATGGTGTCGCCTGTTTTCCATTTGTTCTGTTCTATCAATTCTTTTGGAATTTGTAAAATTGTTGACTCAGGATTATCAGGATCTGGAAGGAAGATTTCTTTTGATTGGAAAATATATTGTTGTTCAGACATTTTTTGATCTCTGATAAAAAGTCCTTATAGTATCTAAAGTAGCTAGGCAATGGACTGGCACATCACTTATATCAATGTGTTCATCTCTTCTATCAACTGCTACTAATATAGAAGCTATGCTCACACCAAAATTATCTAGCAACAATCGTATACCATTTTCTTTTGTTTTGCCGCTTGTGATTACATCATCCACAAACACTATTTCGTCGGATTTTTTTGGGACCTTCCCTATAAAAATTCCTTTATCTCCATGTTTTTTTTCTTCTTTTCTATTGAACAGGTACCCTACTTCCGTGCCCTTCATATGTCCTAGCTCCATTGCCACAGCAGTGGCTAATGGTATACCTTTGTAGGCGCTGCCATAAATTAAATTACAATTAGGAGTATTGTTAAAAATCTTGTTTGCAAAAAATCTAGCAAGGCCTTTAATTTTTAATCCAGTATCAAATGATGCTGTATTGAAATATACATCAGATTCTGAACCGTCTTTAAGTGTAAATTTGCCATATTGTAATGCATTACATGATATTACAAATTTAATAAAATCTTTATCAAAATTATTCATATATCTATATTTGGAAATAACATTTTTTGGCAGAACTCATCTACCATATGATCATCTAAGCCTAAACTTTTCATCACTCTAGGAGTGTGCGGATTTTGTTTTTGATTATCACAGTAATAATTTTGTGCATCAATGACATCTTTTTCATGGGTGTAGTTATCAAACTCACTTATAGTTTGCATATAATATTGTAAATTGTTGACTGCTATACTGATAATTTGTGTAGCTTCCTCAACAGAATTAACATTACTTGCTGCTAACATCTTATCTGTGAAAATATTTTTTGCCCAAGGAGGTAAATCTCTTTGTTTTTTTGGTATAAAGTTTTTTACACTATTAAAATAGTGAGTTAACATTGGATGTATTATAAAAGCACTTGGAGAAAAATCATGGAAAGCTCCGGTCATTTTATTTTTTCCCGCAATGACATCAAAACCATAAATAGGACTTGGATTTGTAAGTATAGGAAATACACAAACATGCATCATCCATAATCCCTTTGTATCTCGAGCATCAACCACATCAATATGTGCTCTACGTATATGTTTATTGGCCCAAACCCGATTTATCCAGCCATTTTTAGGCATGTTAAAGTGTTCAAGACCAGGTTCATTATATTCTTCACAGGAAGAATCTAAAATTTCAATTATATCATTCTGGCAATCTATTAGTTTATTCCACAAAATACTCAATATCTAACTCTGTTAATTCTTGAAATAGTTTTGTTGCAAAGTCAAAGGCAATTTTAGCTTCTTTTTCCATAGAATCATCTATTTTAGAACGAATCACTTGTTTATAATAGTCTGTACTACTATCAAACGTATAGAATAAACCTTTACCTGGCACTTTTTTCTTTATCATTTGTCCACCACTTAAATCACCCATATGATGTACATAAATATGGGCCATTATCGCATGCGGATCTTGGACATGCTGTTTCATATGTAGCACATATTCATCGGTGCTTGGCAAAGTTACAGGTGGATCGTCATGTTTCCAAAGTTCAACAAAGTCTTTCTCTATGCTAGTGGTTCGGCGTAAATCTGGCATGTTATCAAAACACCCGTTTGCCATTCCTATAGTTTCAAGAAGATGATATTTAGTAAATTGATTAAAAAGATACGTAGCATAAAAATTTGGATGTATCTTCCCGCTCATTAGTATCTTAACAAAATCTTGACGCTCTGCATTCCGGTGGTTTTCAATTGTAAGGTCTTTAAGACTCATTGTGGTTCTATGTTAATAGTTAAAGGAAATTTGTTAGCTCTTGCTAATTGGGTAGTTTCGTTAGTCTTTTGTTCAGCTATTTCAAAATTATAACTACCTGCAATTGCTTTGCCATCTTCATGCACTGTTTGTGTAATTTTTATTGCGTCTGGTTCTGCATGTTTAAAAATTAACTGTAAGACCTCAACAACAAAATCCATAGGAGTTTGATTATCATTAATAAAAATTACATTCCATTTACCTGGCGCATCAGGTTCTTTCGCGATAACCTGATCAAGTACAATATCTTCCGTTATATCAGTGGCTACTGTCATGTGTCCTGTGTTGATAAAGGGGGAAATTTCCCCCTCAAATTAAATTACGCCTGCTGAATTACAATTTTTTTTGGTTGTAATTCTTCTGGTACTTGCCTTTGCAATTGCAAATGCAGCATACCTAATTTCAACTCTGCTGACTTTACTTCAACATAATCAGCTAATGTAAACTCCCTCTTGAAGGATCTAGCTGCTACACCTTTGTGTAAGAAATTTACTTCTTCTTCTGCATCATCCGCCTTTGGTGATTTGCCTTCAATTGATAAAGTATTCTTATCCTTAGTAATGCTCAAATCATCCATATCAAAACCTGCAACAGCTAATGATATTGTAAATTCATTGTCGTTATGCTGGACAATATTATATGGTGGATATCCATTAGATTGACTGTTTGCAAACGAACGATTAAGTTCATTAAACATTTTATCAAAACCAATTGTAGAGCGATGAAAAGTAGGAAAGTCTAGAGTTGTGATTCTTGTCATTTTTTTCTCCTTTATAAGCAAGAATATATAGTGGGCCATACAATATGCGCCCATATGTGATCCAATTTGGCATCACAAAAATATTTATCTTACTAAAACATTATCTGCTGTGAAAAGGTTATTTTAGACCTAATTTTTTCATCATTCTTGCTCTAGATGCCGCCTTGGCTTTCCTACGTTTTTCACTTGGTTTTACGTATTCTTGCCTTGATCTGACCTCTTGTATTATTCCTTCTTCTTGCACTTTTTTCTTAAATTTACGTAATGCTGCATCTACATTTCCATTTTGAACAACTACTGCAATTCCAGGAATGAACAGATTATTATATCGATGATAGTGTTTTTTATAATATTTCACTAGTGTCCTCAGTTAATGCAGGGATTTCATCACAGTGATAAAATCTATTACAACTCAATTTATTAAACAAAATATTTTCTCCTTGTGTGATCCAATAGGTATTAGTAAAACTAATAATGTATGAAATCATATCTCTTACATGTTGACTTACATTATCTATATCAATCAAAACTGTATCGCATAATCTATGCTGGGCTAGAAGCCAATTGATGTCTTGTGATTCATTAAGTAACTCGTATAAAAAAATATTAAATTGTTTATTTGAAACTTTTAATGTATTTTGTAATTCTGTTTTTAAATGATCAGATGGACAAATTAACAATATGTTATGATTTTTATTGTATAGTGTATCAGGCGGGGTGACTAGATAGATATCATGCATGTTTACTTTACGTTATTTATGATATAAATTCTAAATACTATATTATAGAGGTTTAATTTTAATGTTTGATATAGATTCTTGTATATTATCAAATATTTTTGGAGGATCTGTAGTAGCAGGTAAAGGTTCAGTTTCGGCTACTGTACTAGGAGTTTCAGTCTCTAATTTTTCTTTAGATGTGTCTTTTTTGTAATTTAGTTGCACATAGTGGAAAGTGTACTGACTAGCTATTAACAATAAGACAGCCAAAGGATCAAATACAAATATAATTGTAATAATTATCCATTTTACAGCTTTTTCTAATAAGTCTTTTGTGGTATCATTGCCGTATATAAATTCGGCAATATATTTTATAGGTCCAACTTCGGCTTCTAATTTCCTGTACTCACCCTGGATAGCGTACTTTTCTGTAGTCAATTGTTCTATATTCTTATTTGCGTTTGATATTTTTTGCTCTGCTTGTTCGATTAATATTGAAATATCGTTGTTGTTGGCATTTTGTAAATTTGCACGTAAATTGTTGATAAGATTATTTGAATCTTGAATTTGTCGTTCGGCAAAATTTCTTAATCGGGTAATTTCCTGTTTAGCATTCACAACTTCTGTGGCCTGACTTGCATTTTCTATTTTAGCAAGCCAAGTTTCACGTTGTTCGTTTTTTCGTTGTTCATAGTTTTGGAATGCTAATGCAGTTGCTGGTCCGTATTTGCCATCTGCTTTGGTACCTACTATGCCTTGTGCTTTTTCTATTTCTCCATCATTGATATAGGATTTTAATTTTGCTATATCCACATCAATTTTTTCTAATTCTTGTAGAGCAAATTTACTTACATTGCGGATAACTTCATTTTGTTCATCGACTAATGGTTGTATTCTTGCATACGCAGCATCTATTCTACTTTGCTCTTTGTCAATCTGAGTCTGTATGTTAGATTGTCCACCAGTACCTTTTGATTCATAGTCACTAATTTTGTCCTGTGTTCTTGCAACAATACTATTAAACCTATCTAATTCACTTTCGATACGCTGTATCTGTGCTATATTTTCTTTACTGGCACTTGTTTGTTGGATATGCGCTTTACTTAGAAAGCCAAAAATACCCATAGATGTAATAAACATTAAAATTACAACTGCAATGCATAGATAAGTTTTCAACCACCATTTTGCTTGATGCCAAAATTTATGTAGCCAAACTGCAGTAACAAGTTTACTGATTTCTAGAATACTTCCCATCACAATGATTGGAATAGCAGCAGCAGAAAATATTGCAACTAGCCCAGCTACACTATAGTAAATAGCAACAGCACTAATTGAAAGGGCGGAAATTAAGGTAAGAATCACATATATCATATAATATTTATATAATATATTTCCTTATAAAATTACACTTTATCTTTTGGCGATAAAGGTCCAATCATCTGTGTTGCTACTATAACAGGCAGTATCTTGCCAATTTTTTATTTGCCTGTTAACTTGTAAATGTGTGAAAAAAACGTGACACATCCTGTGGCCACTAGGGTATACACTTACTATCTTTACAACACCACTGGTACTAGATGTATTACTATACCATCTACACTCTTCACCTAAATTTAATTTTTCTAGAGCAAAAAATACACATCGTTCATGACGTTGTCTATCCTCAGCAGGCACACTGTAGGCATTTGCTCGGCGATTTAAAAGTTTAGCAATCGTATGAACTACGTCAGGATTTTGACTGTAAGAGGTTTTAGTTTGAGAACCGTAATAAGGAGTATTTGGTTGGAATGCAGCACAAGAAACTGTGCTAATAAGCGTACCTGCCATCAACAGCTTGCCAACTACCGTCTGGAAAGCGGCATAAAAAAGCTTCAACATGTTTTACCGTAGATCTAGTGTTGTATTGAAAACGATAAGGTGTACAATCTTTGGCCATCCCTGTGTCTTTTACAAAATGTTCCACACGAGGTTTGTCGCTACACTCGGTAATATTTTCACTTGATAGTTCGCCGCTATTTTCACGGATAGTCTCAGTGGTATAACAGAAATAGCCACCTTGTTCTGGTGGCGTATATGTATTGTATCCTGCACAACCTGTAATAAAAAGACTACAAGAAACTAGAAATCTTTTAAACATGATTTTAATTATTAGTAAGTTTTCCTAATTTTTCATTCATATTCATCATTAATTGTAACATCAACTTGTGTTCTTTGTCATGCTGAGATTGATAATGTTCAAACTCTGCTTCCTTACCAAAATGTAGATTAAGAAAAGTTTTTGCATCATTTGATTGTTGAATCGCTTGTTCTCTGGCTTCCATTTTAACAATTTCTCGATCTAATTCCGCAAAAGCATCGTCAGCATTTTTCTGCATACGATCATATGTGGCCTTTGTCATTGTTGTACAATTTTGTGTCCACCATTCTTGACATTCAGGTTGCAGTAAATCCAAATCTTTTTCATTTTCACCTGCAATGGCCAATGTTGATGTAAGGAAAATTGCTGCTACAGTAATAAACTTTTTCATAAAAAATCTCTATTAATTGGTTAGTTGTCGTTCTGGCATGGTTACATTCTTTTGAGCTTGCTTGGCTACAGCAAGATCTATCATTGCATCAACATCTTCTTTGTTGAGCTTAATCATTACAAATGAATGGAATAGTCCGTCCATTTTGTATACAAAGTGTTCTGTCTGTGCGTAATGGCGCAGTGTGGTATCATGGATCTTATTGACAATTAACATTGTAGTTTCAGTTTCAGTCTGCATATTACTTGGAGTGCCAATATCATCGATACGGATTTTAGTACCTGAACTGATTTCACCCATCAATCTATCTGCCATATTACGTTTCGCAATCTGCAGTGACTTTATATGCGCTGCTGATTCATATCCGCTTACACCACTACCACAACTGTAATAGTAGAGTTTACTATCCCAAAAAGCCATTGATTCACTTTCAGTATCAATATCCTTGCACTGTTGATACCACTCTGGTTGTACGTAGTCTTTTTGGGTAGCAATTTGGGTTGCGTTTCTAGCACTGCAGGCACTAATTGTTGCTGCTAGTGCAATAATGAATAATTTCTTCATGCTATCTCCATATGATGTTTATTCTATTATATGCTCATTACAGGAAGTTGTCAAGTATTTTTTTATAACCATTTGTAAAAACGATGTTTACCTATTTGTCCGATTGGATACAGTGTTGGAGCCCATTTTGGATTTACATACGTAGCATGATAGTGGGTGGCACCTTCTGTGATGCCTCGCATGGTGTCTCGCGACAACAGCATATATGCTACTGCTTGTGCTTGTTTCCAAGCACCTGCTTCAGTTGTTACGTCATTAATACCATCACAATACCAACTAAACTGACATTGATGTAAAATTGGCACATATTCAGCATCGGTTGGGTCGTCTGTTTGTTTTGTCCTCCAGCGTTCTTTTACTGGTCCTTGATGGATGACATCACAGATGTTGTCAGGGAATCGTTCGTCCAACACCCTATTTAACACTACGTCTGCGACTGCAAATTGTCCAGCCATTAAATCATTACGTGCTTCATGATATATGTTCATCGCTAGGCAATCTAGCTCAGGTTCTGTAATGGTGAAAATTTCTTGAGGCAGTAGATCTACTAATTTTTTATCTCTAAGTTCGCTGAGATTTGGATGATTAGAAGAGATGGCAAATACTGTGGCAATTGTCATAATGCCACAGATAGAAATTAATAATTTTTGAATCATTTAAGAGTTTGTATAGGTCCGGGTAAATCAAGCACTACGTTGGGCTTTTGTTTTAATGCAGGTGGTGCAACTAGTTTACTTTTTTTCATGTATTTTTTGACTGAAGGGATTGAACCTTTATCTTGATCAATTGCAGTGCCTTTACTCACTCTTGTGCCTGTAGCAGTGCTGGTAGGTTTTCCTAATTTTTTATCTGTGAATTTATCTAAAGCCTGTTGCTGAGATTTATTCCTTTCTACATATACCCTATCTACAAATTTTTTCTGGAGCATCATATTCTTATATAGGCCAATCATATCCTCCCATGCGCCATCATCATATTGTAGATTGTCTTTGTCTTGAGCTATTGCTACATATGCCTTTGCGTTCCCTAGAGCATCCGCAACAGCACTTCTTAGTTCTGGCTCGCTTGACAACTGGGTTGTTGGAAAATCATTCAAATAAATTGTCATTCCCTTCTTCAATGACAGATATTCTGTTTTGAATTCTTTTATGAAATCGTCATATGTATTAAATTTTGTATTCTTTTTAAACCATATGTTTCGCATTTTGATACGATCAGTTTCAATCGTAGCGCCTAGATATGAGACAATAGCTTTGGCTGTGTTAGGTCCTACATCCCCATCGACAGCAACTCCTGCTTCTCTCTGTATCTGAACCACTGCAGTAGCAGTCTTTTTTCCATAATAACCATCAATCGGTCCTGGATCTAATTTTGATTTATGTAAAAAGGCTTGCAAAGTTTTGATTACACGTCTTATAGGACTGCTTTTTTTGCCACCTCTGCCTGCTCTATACAGACTTTTAAACTTTTTTGCCGCATCTACTACTAGCTTGAATTTATATTCTTTTCCTTTATAATCAAATGTAAGATCTTTTCCACGCAATCCAAATAGTCCGCCACTCTGTTTATCTTTTACAAAATCATATTTGTTAGGCTTTTCTAACAAAACTTCATTTACTAGCATATTTTTTCCTTTTATCGTTCTCTGCTGTCGTATGGCTCACGATTGCTTACAAAAGGTTCGCGAGTATCATAAGGTTCTGGAGCATTTACATCTTGATTATATCGTCGTTTTTTGACTGGTTTTTTCTTTGGAGCACTAGGAATATCAAAATTGCCAGTAGCAAAATTCTTTTGAAGTTTTTTAGTATTTTTACGATCTTTAACCGTTTTACCTAGCAGATACATTTGATATGGATCAATGCCGGTTTTTTTGCCGATAGCATGACCGGCAAGTTTTTCGAACCATCCTTCGTCTATTTGTGTTACTTCATTTATTCGCATATTATCTATCTTTATACTTGTTAATGATATGATCGTAATCATCACTGCCGCTACTACGTCTTTTTGTTTTATTATCTCTCTGTGCTTTTATTTCTGCATTTTGTTTCTTTACATCTGCCATTCGACTTTTACTAGTAGCGCCTCTTGTAAGATCTCTTATAGCATCTAAAGTCCAACCTAGAATGGTTGGATCCCATTCCTGTAATTTTTGATCATTTTTAGTGATTTCATGTAATCTCATATTTCTTTCCTTATAATATTTATAAGATTTAGAAGATAGCCCGTTCTGTTGCCCGGTGGGCTATACCGCGAAGCCTGCTACAATTAAGCAGCGACTAGTTCACGTTCCATAGACATGTCTAAGGAAGTAAAAGCTTCAGGTACAAAATTTACGTTTGCACTTATAAAAGTTCTTGCATTAACCGAGCTTGCTCCGGATAACTCAGCGGTTCTACTTACTGCTTGTCGAATACCTTAACACCCCCAACATCTACACTGTGTCAATGTGTATGGTGGAGGTGGCCGGAGTTGAACCGGCGTCCAAGTCAGCTTTTGTTCAGCGTCAACGTTATATTGTTAGCACTTACAGGGTTTGCAAGTGCATGGATTACATTTACAATTTGGATTATTACACATATTATTTCCTTAAAAATGATATTGCCAGTTATCTCGTTTTACAGTTTCACTTTTAATAGTTTTACGTTTATCTTTATCACATACGCAAGTATCACATTCACAGCTTGTACACTGACTATTGCAGTGACACGGATGGTTACAAGTATTACATTGATCAATTGTCATATTTTTATTCTCCTGCAAGTATTTATGCATAAGAAAATATCCTTATTATGCTGCAGAACTAGTTCCGGATCCTGTGATTATTGTGGCAACATAAGGACCAGCAACAGAATCACCAACACGAGCAATACCTGATCCATCTGCAAATGATGTTCCTGATCCAGACACTATAGTGCTTATGTGGCCACAACCTGGTAAGACTGAATCTCCAATTCGAGCAACACCTATTCCGTCTGCATGTGTAGTGCCTGATCCCGATATAATAGTGCCAGTGCCTACAAATGGTGATTTAGGATGTCCTAGCGGACATGTACCTGTGGTCGTGTCACCTATTCTTGCTATAGCTGGCATTTTTTACATACCATTTTTCTTCTCCTGTATTTCTTTTCTTCTTGTTTTTGTTAATTTTCCTAAAGTGTTTAATGCCTGCCTTGCTCTTGCTGCGGCTGCCTTTACTCCCTTTTCTTCAAATGTTTTTACTTCAATCAGATAATTGTTATAAGCTTGGACGATTTGATCATGAACTGTCATAAAGTAATGCCTGTGGTAACTTGTAAATAATGGTTTTCTACTTCTTTTACGGGTGACGCTACACAGATATAATGACTTTTGCTAATTTTTAAATCACTATCTGCACTTACACTTAACATATATGGTAACATAGCTAATCCTTTGTCTGACATAATTACCGATAAAGGTTTTGCTATAGTAATTTCAGTGGCTGTTTCATCTATGATTTTAGCCACTAATTCGTCACCTGTGATTAGTTTGATTGATACAATTTTATTTTTTTCTATTGGTTTTTCGATCAGCACGTATACCTCATTGTAAATAAGTGTTCTTGTAGTTTTTCGTAACCTCCTATAGCTTTTTCTTCAACTATAATTTGGGGGAATGTTCTAGCTTGAGGAAACATTTCTAACATTTCCTCTCTTGTAAAATCTTTGTCTAATTCTAAATATTCATAATCTATATTTCCTTGTGCACATAATGCTTTTGCTTTTGTACAGGAACTACAACCCACTTTTCCATAAATCTTTATCATAAAGAAAATCCTTTAAGCGAATCTGAATCTACGTCTTGTTTTATTCCACCAATAATATATGATTCTACTTCAGTTTCTTGTGGCGCCACCTGCAGACCACTACTACTCAACCAGTGTTGAGTCCAAGGTAAAGGATTTGTGTTCACTGGTTGTGTAAAAATACTAGTGTATCCTAATGCTTTCAGTCGTCGATTGGCAATATATTCAACATACTGATTAAGTAGGGTAGTATTCAAGCCAATCATCGATCCGTCTTTAAACAGGTAGTCGGCCCAAGCCTTTTCTTCGTTTACGCAGGCTTTCCAAAGTTCATACACTTCTTCTTCGCATTCTTTTGCTACCTGTGCCATTTCTGGATCGTCCTTTCCTTGTAACCAAAGTTTTAATACATGCGTACTTAAGGCTAAATGTTGTGCTTCATCTCTAGCTATGAGTGAAATGATTTTTGCAGATCCTTCCATTAATTTAAGTTCACCAAATCCAAAAGTACAGGCAAATGATACATAGAATCTTAATCCCTCTAATATATTCACTGTCATCATAGCTAAAAATAGTTTCTTTTTCACATCACGTAGACTACCTTTTTGTGTATAGGTAAAATTAGCGGCTGCTTCGGTAAATTCATCGTAATGTTTTGTCACAGACACAGCTCTTTCTATAATTTTATCATCTTCCAAAATAGTATCAAATATTTCATTGGGATTTGCATATATATTTTTCATGATATGCGTATAAGATCTACTATGGATAGTTTCAAAAAAATCCCAAGTTACCACACATCCTTCAAGTTCTGGCAAACTCACATACGGCAAGAATGCCAAACAAGGACCGCGACCCTGAACACTATCTAACAGAGTTTGGTATTTAAGATTAGCAGTAAAGATATGTTTCTGTTCAGGACGAAAATTTTGATAATCTGATCTGTCTTTTTGTAGTGCAACTTCTTCTGGTCGCCAAAAATAACCCAGCATGGTCTGATTTAGTTTATCAAACTGGGGGAATTTAAATATATCGTACCTTTGCGTGTTTTGATCTGCACCAAAAAACATATGTTGTTTTGTAAAATCTACCTTGTCTCTGTTAAATACCGTCTTCGCCATCTTCGTTTTTCCTTTTGCTATATGGTGCATGATTCGCACTCTTCTACATGGGCTGGTTCCTGTGCTTGAACCGGTTCTGCAATTTCACTAGGATCTTGCTTGAAATCATATGTGTTTTGATAATAACTAGTTTTCCATCCTAATTTGTATGTTGTGAGTAAATCTTTTAGCATCACACTCATTGGCACTTCATTGTTCTCGAAATGAGTTGGATTATAGCTCCAATTGCCGCTTATTGCTTGGTCAAAATATTTCTGCATCAGAGCAACAATGTTTATATACCCTTCATTGTTATCCATTTCCCAGAGCAATGTGTAGTGCTGCTTTAAACTTTGGTATTGTGGCACTATTTGTTTCAAAGGACCTTTTTTGCTTTTTTTAATCGATAAGTAACCTCGAGGAGGCTCAATACCATTCGTAGCATTGCTAACCACAGAACTACTTTCGCTAGGCATTTGAGCAGATAAAGTGCTGTGTCTAAGGCCCCATGTTTTTATTTCTTCTCGCAATAATTCCCAATCATGGATTAAAGGTTGTTCTACAATTGTATCCACATCTTTTTTGTATGTGTCTATAGGCAAGATGCCGTCTGCATATTTGGTTCGATGATAATATGCACACGCTCCTTTTTCTTTTGCAAGCTTATTACTAGCTTTCAGCAGATAAAATTGAAAACTTTCAGTCAATCTACTAATCGCTGCCCATGCCTCAGGATCGCTATAAGATAATTTGTTTTTCGCAAGATAATGTGCAAGACCAATATAACCAATACCTAGTGATCTTCTGTTTTTTGTGCTTTGTTCTGCTGCTACTACTGGATATTTTTGATAATCAATTATTTCTTCTAAAGCACGTACTGCTGTGTCACACAGGTCCTCTAGTTCATTGTTATCTTTTATGAGTCCTATATTAACTGCACTGAGAATACACAGTGCAATTTCTCCTTTTTCGTCATCTATATGTTGCAACGGTTTGGTAGGCAGTGTAATTTCCTGACACAGATTGCTCATATAGATAGTGTCCTTGAACGAACTGTGACTATTGCTGTGATCTACATTCATAATATATATTCTGCCAGTTTCTGCACGTTCCTTAATTAGAGCACTAAAAAGATCCATAGCTGACAATTTTTGTTTTTTAATACTAGTGGCACGTTCGTATTTTTCATATAAAATTTTAAATTTATCTTGATCTGCATAAAAAGCTTCATAGAGATCTGGAACATCATGCGGGGAAAACAGTGTTATGTGCGAATTGTTTAGCAATCTTTCATACATTAGTTTGTTCATTTGGATGCTATAATCTAATTTGCGCACCCTATTATCCTCCGTTCCTTTGTTATTTTTAAGGACTAATATATCTTCTATTTCTTGATGCCATAATGGGAAGTGTACAGTAGCACTACCTCCACGCACTCCATTTTGGGTACAGCACCTCACTGTGCTTTCAAATTTTTTCAAAAACGGTATTATTCCGGTGTGTGCTACCTCTCCGCCTCTGATTTTACTGTTTACACCACGTATACGCCCTGCGTTGATACCAATGCCTGCTCTTTGTGCGATATACTTACCAATTGCCATATCACTAGAAAATATACTGTCCAAAGTATCGTCACTGTCTACTAAAACACAACTGGCAAATTGCCGCACTGGTGTACGTACTCCAGCCATTACTGGAGTTGGAATATTTATTTTAAACAAGGAAATAGCATCATAGTATTTTTTAACGTAGTGTAAACGGGTGGCCGGAGGGTATTGTGCAAATAACGAAATTGCTATCATCATGTACATATATTGCGGCGTTTCATATAACGAACCAGTGCTACGGTCTTGCACAAGATATTTGTCTACTACTTGCCTAAGCCCAGCATAAGTGAAATTTTCATCCCGCTTGTGCGAAATATATGAATTTAGTTTAATGAATTCTTCTTGCGTATAATGTTCTAATATCTCTGGATCATACACGCCGTTAGAGATATTTTGTGCAATTAAATCTTGCAAAGGCACAGTTACGTAATCGCCAAATATTTCCTTGTAGATTCCATATAATAGTAATCTTGCAGCAGCAAATTGATAATTAGGATTATCAAGACTAATTAAATCATTTGCACTGCGTATTAAAATCTCTTGTATTTCTCTTGTAGTCATTCCGTCATAAAACTGTAAATTGGCGTTGATTTCTATATAACTACTGCTTACTCCTGCTAGTCCTTCACATGCAAATTCTACTACTTTGTGTATTTTTTCAATGTTTAGTTCTTCTTTTGTTCCATTACGTTTAATTATAGAAATTTTATTGACCATTTATTATCCTGCTAGTGATTAAATGCAAATTCTTTTTGTATTATAAGGTTTGTACCAATTTTAGTTTGATCTATATATGTAAGGTCTGGATCATATCCGATATAAATTTTTTGAATGCTAATCAAATATTGCGCTTGTTGGGTTTGGGTATCTTTAGTTATCAATATCCTAATATCCTGCTGTCGGAACCGATTGGTTAAAAACAAGGTATAACACATTCCTAACATAATAGTAAAACAGCAGTATCGATTTAGAGATACTAATTCCCAAGCAGTTGGCCAATCTTTTCTATCCCAAGGGTTGCAAGTAATGCTGTGAAGATTGGCACGATTGTAATATCTACACAAATCATTGATAGGTTCCGAGCTATTTTCTAGACTTTGTCTGAACTGAATCCATGCGATAGTCCTATCTTCAAACGTATTTTTTTCGAACATCAGCTAGATTTAATAGTTTGTATCCGAAATTGCATTTTACTGGTAGTAGATAAGGTATTTATTCCGTTAACTACAATAGTATCATTTGTCGCATCGCTGTTATAATCATGTATGGAAGCTGCAAAAGATATTGCATCTTCATTGCCAGTGTCACCTGTGTAGGAATATTCGTCAGATACACTTATTGATGGAGTGCTGTCAACTTCGACACATATAGTTAACACACCTCTTTTGATAATTGATGTGTTTGTGTTAATTACCTGGTACTCAATTAGGTATGATTGTCTTCCAGCATATGGTAATCGGAAAATAGCTAACCCGGGGCTACCTGCATTGAATAAATTTACATTGTGTAACTGTCCAAATTCAGCTGCAAATATCCCTGATATTTCTGGCTTGTACGCTATCTGGGTCATTATGGTAGTACCATTAGCTGTAAGATTATGTTTGTTGTAACTTAAATTTTCTGTTCTACTAAAAAAGTCATTGATACTTCTGTTTGTATCTTGTACAAAATTAATTACTGGGTAGGTTGGTTGTGCCTCAGTGCCGCCGTCATTGCCCACACTATTAAATTCATTATTTTCACTTATATTGTCTTGGCCTTTTTCTACCCAAATTCCATATCTTGCTATATTTGTGAATTTTGTGTTCTGAATCCGTGTGTGTTGTGGCCCAATTTGTTGTCCGTTAGCGCCTAGTGTCATATTTACACCAAAACTCACTGCATGCCCGTTTTCTGTGAATTCACTATCTATGATTGAATTTTGTTTTATATCATAACCACTAAACATACCATATGCCCAGTTTCCAAACGTACATCTTATAAATTTGTTTGTGTCACTTGATACTGCACTGCTCAAGCTACTTAATCTACAACCTATATTGCTATTATAGGTAGTTGGTATACTTGCTCCCGTTACCCACGGACCAACTATTGCTAGATCTTTAAATATGCTAGTTTTACAATTTTGTAAATCTAATCCAATTCCTGTACCTGTGACGTTTAAAGTCATGTCAGCGATAGAAATATTTCGAGCTTGTGTGTTAGCAGTGTCGCTAGAATGGATAGTGTAATGTGATATAGACACTGAAACATTACTTGCGGTTGCAGTAGCTGCGTTCGATAACACAATACTATAGTTTGGACCTGTATTTCCTATTGTGTTTACTATGGTGTTTACGGGGATTCCAGCACCAGTAATTGCAGCACCAACTGCAAAAGTAGAAGTATCAGTGGTTGTGATAGTTGTGCTGCTTGCAGTAGTATTAACAGTGCCACTAGTGACTGTAGGAGCTGATCCACTCACAGTGTGGAATAAGGTGTGATTTCCTGTCTGCCGAATTACAGTCTTTTCGGCACCATAACCTTTCAAGGAAGCAAAGGGTGGCAGGTATATAGGATTACTAACTACGTATATGCCTGGTTCAAATAAAAGTGTTACCCTGCTTTTTTCGCCAGTGTTACCTGTGTTGAGATAAAGCTGATCAATTGCACGTTGCAAAGCTACAGACACATCTTGTGAAGCATCTCCAGTCATTCCAAAAGATTTAACACTCACAGTGTCATCTAGTCTTGCTTGAAGTGTTCTTGTGATAGGACTCGATGTTGCTGTGCCAGTTTGGATTGCAGATCCAGATTTGTAAGTATAAGTGTTATCAAGATTAAAGATGTTATCATGTTCTGTAAGCAGTTTGGTGTTTCCTACTGCTGGTGATCCTTCGGATACACTACCATTTCCAATATATAATTCTCTAGCATCAATAGCCCATCCTAGTTCCCCACTTGCAAGTTGTGGTAAGCCTGATCCTTGATTTTTTTGTCCTCGTCTAACCTGTATGCGACTTATTTGAATAATAGCCACGTAATTCTCCTGCTGTTGTTCTAGTATTTATGCAGCCACTGCTTCGTAGTAACTATATACTCTTTCATACCATTCATGTTTCCATTTTTTATAATCTTCAGGGGAAATATCAAATTGTTGATACTCTAAATTTCTACTGCACATAAAGATATGTCCTTCACAGATATTCGTATCATAAATTGCATTATGTGCTTCCGCATAGGCAGTAAGTTGTAGATAATAATCATCAACCCACTCTTCCTTTTTAGGCTTGTTGGTTTGTTTGAAATCGCAAATAGCCGGCTGCCCTTTGTACACTGCAATTAAATCACTAGTGCCTGCATACATCTGTGGCATCCAGAGATTTATTTCTGATCCCCATATTTCGTCAAGGTCAACCATGGCTTTTTCTTTTATAATTGTAGCCATTTTATGTGCCTGTGCTGCATATGGATTTGAACCAGCTTTTGACCAAACACCAGACTGTATATAATCTTCTAGATACTTGTGCATCCTTGTACCAACACCTGCGGCTTCGGTTGTAATTTCTGTTGCAAGTTTCGGTCCTACACGTTTACGCCATTCAATAAGAGCCGTTTTGTCTTTTGTTGCATTCAATATTGTTGTTACACTCGGTACAGCATGCCCTTGAGGTGTTTCATACAATCTTTTACCAGCTTTATCAATACGTTTGATAGATTGATATTTAAATTTTTGTGTTATTAGACTTGACATTAGTAATTTTCGTAATCTGTGTAATTATAGAAATCGTCATATTGATAAAAAGGATCTACTGTGGAGTTTTGATCATGCTCTGCTTCTATGTGCACTACTTCTGGTACATGATGTTTCATCATACCTTCTATTCCATGTTGCAAAGTTTGCATTGATCCTGCACAACCCGAACATGCACCGCTTAGTTGTAAGGTTAAGGTACCTTCTACAAAATTGATATAATTTACTTGACCACCATGTTGTTCTACAGCAGGTTGTACATAGGATTCCAAAATTTCTTTTATATTTTCTATTATTTCTTCTGTTGAACGATGTTGTTCTGTAAATTTCATTATAGTTTATCTCCTAGGTCAGTTGCTGATTTTGCCATTTTTGATACAGAACCTTTGGCAGGATCAATATCTGATTTATCCATTTCAACATTTTTCTTAGTTTTCAATTCAATGCCTTTATTATTGAAATTGTGTGTCATAGTTTTGACCCTCGGATCTGTATCGTAACTCGCTTTGAATGTACCATAGTCAAACTGCTCAGCTCCGACATTTTGCATTAACTTGTTAATGTTTATGTTTTTCACACCTGGTTTAATATTTTCTCGGGAAGGATTGTCAAAATGCAGATATACACCAACATTCTTTTCATCAGCATTAGAGATTATAGTTCGTAGTACGGGTACTAATTTTGAACTATAATCTTCTGATATTATTTTTTTTTTGAACTTAGTATTTGTCCTAGCTTGCGGGACAGTTCTAATGATTCTCTCTTTGTTCTTCCTGCAGACTCGTCGCCTCCAGCAGCTGGCATTGCGGCTTCAAAGTCATCTCCAACAGTGGGCTCCATTTCTTCGTCACCCATAGGTGGTTCTGCTGCATCATCATCAGTTGGCATTGCTGGATCCTCAGCACCCATTGGTTCTGGCATTTGTTCGCCGGTCAACATGCCTACGCCTTGGGTTAGTGCAGAGCGGGTGCCTTCCAAAGTTTGGTAAAGTTCTTCTAAGGCTGGTTTTACACTTGCTATATAGCTTTCTGATTCTGCTTGTCCTAATTCATCTCTAATAGCATCACCTAATTCAAGCATAGATTCAGATTGCATATCTGCTGTATCTTCCATCCAGCTAGTAATTCGATCCACCATGTCTTTTGCAGCCATCACTAACTCAGCTTTGTCTTCTTCGCCTTCTTTGACGAATGATTCATTCTTTTTAGCAATTGCCTTTTGCAATCCTGGAGGCAGTTTTTTTTGTTTGGCTGATAAACCTTTCTTTGGTTCTGCATTTTTACTGTCTTTTTTATCAGCTGTTGCTTTTTTCATAGGTTCTTTTTTATCACCGTCTCCGTCTAAATCTAGGAAGTCAGGCTTACCGGCTTCATCTATATCTTCTCTCTCCGAAATAGCAGTATTTAATACATCAAGGAATAAACGGTTTTTTTGATAATTTTTATCTCCGTAAATTGCATCGAAACTTTCATTTGTCTCAAATTGACTAAGACTAGTACGGACCCTATTCCTTACATCTTGTAATTGTTCTAATGTAAATTTATCAGTGTTAATTTTTTCTCCGAAAATTTTTGCAACATTTTCATTCAATACATTGCTAGTAATTTTCTTTGAAATTTCTTGTAATTTCATTTGTTCATCCCTAAATAATATTAAAATTATTTATCTAAAAATTAAATATAATGTCATAAAGCTCTTGTCGAGCTTGATGTGTGTCTTGTCGAGCGATTTGTAATCTTGTTTTTGCTACAAATTTGGTAGTTGGATTTTCTGCAGATTTTAATGTTTGTTTGTAAAAAATTTCATCAATTTTATTTTTACTTATTACATAATCAAGCACATGGATTTCTTTAGCTAAATCACCATGGCGCAACATATCCTTTACCAGTGCAATTGCTGCATGTTTTGTGGTAGTTATAGATAATTCTTTCTGTGTTTTTGTATCTTTAACTACAAAACCATCTATGGTATCGGATACTGTGTACGAGCTTATTTGTATAGTTTGATTGTCTACGATTGGTAATAGTTTTAAAAATTTTGAATCGTTTACTAGATTTCGTAATGATTCAATTTTATGCTGTTGCCTTGTTTTTTTTGACAAAGATAACTCCGTTATTATTAATTTTTGTTATTAAACTTTTTCTAATCAAATTTTCTATAACTATCTTATCTCTTTCAACAATACTTGCTAAATTAACCTTGTGATCTGGAAATTTATCTAACAAATTTTGTTCTTCATTTGTTACATAGATTGATATATTTTGCAAAATATTACGCAGTCGCATCTTTTTGGTTCACCTTAACTTTTTGTCCAGGGCGCAAAGCATTTTTCTTTGACGTATCTTTATCACTATTTACCGAAATGCTGTTAGGGTCTCCTGGATTATCTGGATCTTTATCAATCATGCCAGCTGGCACTACTGTTTTCACTTTGGTTTTTGGATCTTGCAGGGTAATCTCTTTCGGATCTGTCTTTATAATATCCATATCTTTTTTTGGAGCTATTTCTGCAAGTTTCATGTTATCCTTATCTATTAAGCTGCTTTATTCTTTTACTAATGGGGTTTATTCTTTTTGTTTTTTGTGCCTTACGTTTCATTTTCAAACCAATTTTTGCTTTAGTCCTTTTTAACGTAAGTCTTTTTTGAATATTAATAGGAGCATAGCAAGCGGCTGCAGAGGATACAACCCTTCCTCTCCGAGAACCACTCATGCATCTATATTTGCGCACTGCTCGATTACCAGTTTTTGCCCATACCATTTTTTCGGAAATAATTTCTGATATATACATTTTATAGTTGTGTTACTAAAATTACTACTATCGTGCTTAAAAGGCCTGCAACAATTGTGCCACAAGCTGTGATAATAACACGGATCATAGATTTATTGCCATGTAAAACATCATTATGAATGCTTTCAACTTTTTCTTCTATATTTTCTAATCTATTTTCAATCTGTTGATATCGTTGTGTACACAAATCTACATGTGCCTCTAAGTTTTCTTTTTCCAATGATGTTGCTGTAACCAAAACATTATCCTATGTACTCTGTTAATGTATTTAGCAGTGTTTAATTTTAATTATCTACAAGGTTAAAAAACACATTACACAATTTTGTGTCATTAGATATAAACACAGGTTTATCTATTTTCACAGTTTCATCTAATCCAGTGATGACAGGCACATACTTAAAATTCTGTAGTAATATAGGCAAAGTAACACTGTTTTCTTGTTCTATGTTGAATTCAGCAATCCAATATTTTTGCGTGTTTCGATATTTTGAACCAAATCCAATTCCGTTTATATTTTCATGTTTAATTGTAACTGTGGTTGGTTCTAAATTTGTGGTTAATGATACAGTCTGTATCACGGTGTTATAATTTGAGTGTTGCTGATAATCTTTTTCAATACCAGATGCATGCACAACACCAGTGTTAGTAATGTCTATAAGTGTGTAAACAGTAACTCTCATGCTAGTATTTACTGGTCAAGAAAAAAGGGTGCTGTTATTATGAGCACCCTTTGATTTAAACAATCTTAGATTGCTTCAATGTCTGTCACTACTGTGACAGTGACTGTTTGGCTATCACTTAGTGTTTGTACACCTGCAGATAATGTGCCTAATGTACCAGTTTCTAACACAGTACCTACCATCTTAGCAATACTGTCAATATCTACAGCATGCTTGTCGGCAACCATATATAATTCAAGGCCGTTAGCTTTAAATTGGATCATATGTGCCATTCCACCTAAAGCATCTGAGATTTTTGCTGCTGCTGCGTCTGAAGCAGCTACTGCTAGTCCTGAACCACTTAAAACCGCCTTGAACATGTCTACAGACGTTAGTTTTTGTATTGTACCACGGGCTACTGCCGGTGGATGTACTCTTGTTACTGCTGCCATTTTATTCTCCTTTTATCTTTGGCAGGACAAATTACTTGTCCTTCTGTAGTTATTTATCATCTGAAAATTTATATCTGTTTCTTTGCACGTTTACTGACACTTTTTAGTAGATTAATGTAAGCTGGACCAGCTACTACAATTTCATCTATCATATCTATGATAGGCAAATATGCTTTAACCATGTTGCTGGGAATGCTCCTGCCACTACGTGCCTGTTCAAGGAATGATTTTATTAAAACTAAATTACTAGGATCAGCTAGTAGCTTATAATGTATGAGATCTCTACTGGTAGTCCTGGAAGTATCAGGAGTAGTTACTGTTGGTTCATTATCTACAACACGAGAATTTTCAAGATCTTTCTGTGCAACTAATTTAGAAAAATCATCTATCACATCGCTGTTACGACACTTTGCTCGTAATGCGTATAAAAGTTTTGTAGCTACTGTGGTTTTATCTCGTTCACTTGCTCTGTTGAAATTTTGTAGCGCACGTCTAATTTTTTTATATTCTGGATTTACAATATCAAATCCATTTTCTAATCTAATAAACATCTGTGTAGCAGATGTTGGGATGTTACCAGTAGCCACAGAACGCAGATAACTTACAATATCTCTTGGTGAAAAACTAGTACTAGCTTGTTTATTTGCTGCTGCCTCTGGGTCTTTTAATTTACGTAACGTAGTTTCGTCACCTAAAATAAAATGGATAAAATTGTATGCATCTGTGCCGCTGATTTTGAAATGCTTGTAATTACCATGTTGAGTATCACTGCAGTATTTTTTTACAAAAGGCATAGCCACCGCATAGTTACGCATAAATTCTATCGTTAATAACAGGAGATACAATTTTTCGCAGCAATCTGAATATGTAAGGATAGGTTGATCCTTTGCATTTTTTGTCATTCGAGATTCAAATAAATTTTGTAAAAATTGCATTACCTATCCATTGCTCTATTTGCAGCAGAAAATCCTGCACGATTGACTAATTTGAAACTGCCCCAAGGACGATTCATAACATAACCTTCTCCACCGGAGTCTGATCCTATTGAAGCTTGTACATCCATTTTGTGACTGTCAAATTGTTGTATGATTGAATCTTTGATTTTTTGAATGCTATCAACGATTGCCCATAATGCATCAAATCCATTTTTGTTTTTTTGTATGTATTCTGCTAGCCTTTTTTGTTTTACTTGACTTACCTTACTAGAACTTAACCAGTTAAAAAAATCATTACCTAGATTCTGCATTCCGGAATCTACTTTTGAATTTGTGTATGCATACAATAAATTAGGAAAATCCGATAGTTTTTGTTGGGTTAATGATACTTTATTCAACAAACTATCAATACTATTTTTATTTTGATTTATCTGTTGTTTGATTGCTCGCACTAGATCGTCATCAGTATCGGCAGATTTTTGCATCGTGATCGGTGGCATCACTAGCAAATCTTTGCTTTGAAAGAAAGTTTTTACTTCCACTCCTAGTGATTTTTCTTTGCCATTAACGTCAATTTCATTGTGTACAACTACGCCTGCTTTACTAGAACTAATCTGTTTACCGATAGCACTTGCAGCGGCAACAGTGTAAGTAACAACATTTGGTGTAAAAACAAATTGATTATCGGTGATAGGAGGTGTAGAATAATACAAAAGATCTCCTTTGAAAAATCCTACATGATCAGCAGGTACTGAAGATTCAAAGTAAGGAAAAATGCTTTTCATTTTTGCTGCAAATTTTGCATAAGAATCTGGCACATCCTGTCCTTTGGTTATTTTCCGGTTAAGGATCATTTTTTCTAAATCACCGCCACTCGTACTTCTTCCGTCATATCCCTTTGCATTAAATCCGGATTTATCTGTTAAAATAAAAGCACCACTTTCATTCCTGCCGAAAATGATTGCAGGGCTGCCGTCCCACTTTACTGTGACATCATTGTGCTGTCCTTGCTCAATAGCTTTTAAACTTTCGATTGCTTTAATTGCACCTGCGGAGCCTTCCCAGAAAATAAGATCTTCTGCGTGTTGGATCCTAGCCGATTCATACAATAAATTTTTAAGTTCAAACCACCTCATAGCCGGCCAATTTCCTTAGGTTTAAAATATCTTGCATTTCAGGTAAACTTAAATCATCTTTAGCAAATGCTACTCTGGCGTCTGCACTAAGTTCTTTTTCATTAGGTAAATCTTTGATCTTGGTCCATATAGTTTCAACACTCTCTAGATCATCTATCTGCCCGTTTGGCCCTAGCAGTAATTTTGCAATTTCTGCTGGTTGGTTTGTGATAAGACTGTTATCTTCACGTTTCAGCAGCCCTTTATTGGCACTCCACTTCATACCTTTAGCTTTAGCAATACTGGCAAGCATTAACTGCCTATGTACACCTTTGAATTGACTTTGATCATCGGATCCCCGCAAACTCCATTTCATCCATTCTGGATCACCAAACATTAAATCAGTTTGCACAAATCCATTTTTTGCATTGCCACCAATTGGAGTTTTAAAATGCACACTGATGCCAGTTTTTTTTATCCAGTCTTTAGGATCTAAGTTGTTTGTAGCACACCATTGTGTAAGTCTAGTCACAAGATCTTGTTTTGATACATCTTGCTGATTTATAGCAATATCTAGATCACCTGAAGTGGATTTTATTCCTGTAGAACCAAGTTTAAAATCTACATGTGGAATCTGTGTAATGGTTTCTAACCACTGGAGCGTTGGATCAACATCAGCACGATTTATACGTTGGGTGTCTTGCCATATATTACCACCTTCTTTCAGACGCATTAATTTATTTTCCTTTTAGATTCGGTAATTTTGTCGATTCCTCTTTTAAATTTTTTTGGGTCGTTTGTACGGATGCTATTTAGAAACCTACGCTCTAGTTCATTTGCTGTATTTTCGTCATAACTTTCATTTATTAATCGTATTAAATTCATACTACTTTTGATGATATTATTCGCAGTCGACTCAATTATATGATCAGTATCTCGATTTAATGGTAGATTATTTAACTCTTGCAGGATAGATCTAGTCTGTCTTTTCATAAGTGTTCCTTCAGTTGTATTTATTACATTTTCCTATACAAAAAGACTGCTAATAGATTCTTCGTTTGTTACCCTGCGTATTGCTTCTCCAAACAAATTGGCTAGGGTAATTTGCCTTGTTTTCTTGTATTGCTTGTCACAATGATCTTCAATACTATCTGTAATTACTAATTCTGACAAACTACTTTCCTCGACACGGAGACAAGCACTACCACTGAGGACTCCATGTGTAATATATGCACGGACACTTTTAGCACCTGCACCCATAATGGCTTTTGCAGCATTGCACAAAGTTCCGCCACTATCTACAATATCATCTACTAAAATAGCATGTTTATCCTCTACATCGCCAATAATATGCATAACTTCGCTTTTACCTGCTTCAGGTCTACGTTTATCTACAATTGCTATATAGCCGTGAAACATGTCTGCAAATTTTCTTGCTCTTACTGCTCCTCCTGCATCTGGACTTACAAAAACAACTTTGTCTTTAGGAGGAAGATGGTGTTCGATGTCCTTTGCAAATACTATTCTACTAGTAAGGTCATCTACAGGAATATCAAAAAAACCTTGTATTTGACCTGCGTGTAGATCTATTGTGAGTACCCTATCTGCACCTGCAGTAGTAAGTAAATCAGCCATTAGTTTGGCACTAATAGGTGTCCTACTAGCACTTTTACGATCCTGCCTAGCATATCCGAAATATGGAATAACTGCTGTGACCCGTTGAGCACTACTACGTTTAGCTGCATCTATCATGACCATTAGTTCCATGTAATTATGATTTACAGGAGTGCCTGTAGATTGTATGATGAAAACATCTTCACCTCTGATATTTTCCAAAAATTCTACTTTTGATTCTCCATCCGCAAAAGTTCCTATGTTTGTTGGAACCAATGTGCTAAAACAATGTTCGGCAATGGCTACAGCCAGAGGTTTATTTGATTTTCCTGTAATTAATTTCATTTATTCTCTTATATTAGCAAATTCTTAAATTGTTTGTAGCATTCGCTCCAGGAGAACTGAATGCTTGTATTATATACTGTTTGTCGATCAATGTCAAGACATTTTTCTATTGCTGCTGTTAAAGAATCAGCAACATACCCATTTATTCCATTTATAATAATATCTTTTGGTCCTGTAACTGGATAAGCTGCAACAGGTGTACCACACGCCATAGCTTCTAGCATAACAGCACCTAGTGTGTCTTTCTTACTGGTAAACACAAAACAATCAGCAGCCTGATACCATTGTATTAATTCTTGGCCACTTTGATATCCTACAAATGTTACATCAGGATATTTTTTTTGTAGCATAGTTTTGTCTGGGCCGTCTCCAATTATAATTTTTGTTGCACGTTCTCCTAATTTAGATTTACAAAAATCTTCTAAGCCTTTTTCTGGAGATATTCTTGCAACTGTGATCACAATAGGATATCCGCATATTTTCCTAATAGGATTATTTCTGTCTCCGGGTGTAAAGACAGTGCGATCTACTCCTCTTACCCATGGGCATATAAGTTTATTAGAGATTTGATTTTCTAATTCTTTAACCATACTTGGAGTAGTGGTAATTATATTATGGGAATTTTTCAATACATGCCTTACCCATAACCATCCTAATGATAATGGAAAATTATAATTCATGTTTAAAAATTCAGGAAACTTAGTGTGGTAGGCACAAGTATATTTTATTTGATATTGTTTACAAACTTGCAAGAATAAATATCCTAAACAAGTTTCTGGTGTAGCAATATGTATATAATCAAAATCTTGTGTAATGTATTTTTTTAGTTTTGCACTTGGAATATAAAATAATGAAACATTAGGATAGGGACGTGATAGTGTAATGCCAAAAGTACCAGGATGTACCACCGTTACTGTGTCACCTTGACTATGCGCTTCTTTGCAAATACCCTGTAATGTAGTCACAACTCCATTTGTTTGTGGTATCCATGCATCAGAAACAATTAATATTTTTGCCAAAGATATACCTCACTAAAAAAAATATTTATCTGACCATTTCATATGTACTAGCCTAATAGATAAATAATTTTGTGCAATGCACAACACACTTATACACATAGGAGAAAAAATGTTAAGTAGAATTATTAAATGGCTTAGTGAGTCATCAAAACCAAGAATCACTCCTTTTGATAGATACATACTATCACAAAATCCACAATCACTGTCAGAATTAGATCTATACTGTAAAACAAATAATACATTGGATAGGAGATTCGTATGAATTTTTTATCTGCTATATGGCATGCACTTAGTGATGCAAGGAATCATCAGCACAGAGAATTGCGAAATTTTGCAAAATCTGAATACAAACATGATTGGGAGTGGGCTTATCAGAGTATGAAGACAAAAAAGAAATTGCCTCTTAGCAAATAATATATATTGACAAGCGATAAATATCATTATATAATAGTTTATTAACACACACACATAGGAAATAAAATGAAACAAGATAACTTTGACCAAATGAGCGATATGATGAAAAACTTTGTACCAGTAATGAAACCTAATAAAAATGGTTATGAAATACGAACAAAAGTATTAGAAATGGCTCAAACACAAATGTGGCAAGATTATAATGCAAAATGGGGTGCCTGGGAAACTAAAGTGACCAAGGAGGGGGACGAGATGGTAACAACTGTAACAATGCCTGATATACCAGGAGTTGAGGAAGTTGTGAAAGCAGCTGAACGTATGTACTCTTTTGTTACCGGAAAATAATTAAGCTAGCGAATGACGGGCATTTTCAAGATAACCTATTTCTTCTTGTAGCTCGTCAATCCTCTTCTTATTGCCTTTGATTTGTGCTTCCTGTAAAAGTTTATTGTACTCTGCCAGTTTTTTATTTAAATCATCTCTAAAACTCATGGTAGTTCCTTATTAAAAAACCAAACTTAAAATTATTGTTACTCCGCCTACAAGCACCGCAATACATACAATCGCCGCACATATTTTTTTTATTTTGTCCTTTAATTCTTCTTGTTCAGGTTTACTTTTTGAAAAATAGTTAAAATTGTATAACACGGTTCTCTCCTTTATAGAAGCTCAACCGTATTTATATGCAGCGTTTATTTTCTTGGCTTTATGCACCTAAAATTATGTTACACTTATCTAACGCACTGATCATGCGAGTCATTCCAATACCACCTCCTACTCTTGGAAAGAAATCATGAGCAAGGAATTGTTCAAGTTCATTTTCTACCCTATCTTTTGTAAATAAATCATACAATAGCTCTGAGTAAGCACCCTCGGTGATAGTATGGAATGTATTCCTCATCTGTTCAACATCTGTGCTGCGTTCAGCACTGCCAATAGTTTCCTGTCCACCTAGTATTACATCTATTTTCTTACTGTGCACTTCATCTTCATAGCGACTCATGTTCCAGAATGGACTAGTAAATTCCGGAAACTCCGTAATCATTGTACTGCCAAACTCTGTAAACATTTTATTTTCATGTTCTGCTTTTATTTCACGCTTGGTATCATAATGATTTTGCCATTCACTATATGTCCTTTCTGTAGGTTCATCAAATCCTAGATGTTTAACAAGATCATATTCCATCGCTTTAAGATCATTTATATCTCCAGGCATTTCAAATTCAAACATTGGAAAGATAATATCGTGTCTACCAGGAATAGCATTTGGTTCTTGTCGATAGCTGGTGCTAACACAGAAAAAACCTTTTGATTCTGGTTTTGACAGCAGCTCATATTCTAACCACATCTGTCCTGTTTGTGGTAGTGGCCAAACTTCTCCTGCATATTTGTAGGTAGCCACATTGAATGGATCTTCACAGGCTGCAAGGATGCTCAACCTATTCTGTGTATGTACTTCTAAGAAGCCTCTATCTAGGAAAAAATTACGGAGGGTATTTACGGTGTTAGTGAATTTGTGTGGGTCTATTAATTGTGTCATTTATTTCCTTTAATGTAAGTATAAAAGAAGAAATGAAAAAATAACCAATATGATATAAATAGTAATCTAAACCAGGAAACATAGGCAGTAACCAGCTGCAACAGATTACTGCCTATCGTGGTTACTATTAGTTATTGTTGTTATTGTTATTCATTTTTTCTCCTTTTTTGGTCAAAAAATTTTTGATGCTTTAGTACATCTCTGTATTTATACAATGACAACAATAATGATAAATATTTTACAAAGTTAGAATATGATAACAGGCAAGCATAGCTGTATTAATATTATTTAACAAACATCCCTAGTAATTAAATCGCACAATACATATGAGTACATGGAATTTGTCAAACGTTACTGGGGATAAATCTCTACACAGGTTTATCTATCTTGTAAATCCTGTTAAAACTAATTCTCCACCGTATCCTGTAAAACTACCGTTGTTGGCGTGTAGAAAAACTCGTATTTCATCAATAACAGATGTAGATTGTGAATATCCTCCGCCTAAAATTGCATAAGAATGTTGATCGGTTGCATGTCCATAAGAAGAATTATATAATATTCTATACCCTCTTGATCTACCGGAAATGGTTAATGAATCCATTATAATTTCAAATGTACAATTATCAGGACTATCAGTACCCTGATTATCAGCGCATCTTAAAATACCATCAAGATTTCCATCACCACCTCCTGAAGTATCTAATCTTCTTAAACGGTAACCGCATTGTACATTGATATCATCGGTGCTATTGTAGCGAAAATATATATCTACATAACCATAAGCACCCAAGCTTCCTATAAAATGTATATCACTTCCACTCAATCTATATTTTTTATAGCCTGTCGGCAAAGTAACGAATGTGTTGCTTCCTGAGATTTGTGTGGTAGATAACCAAACTTCTGCAGGACGAAATCCCGAACCTGTGTTAGTAATTACATCTATGTTTGGTGATCCTGTTACGCTTGAGTCAAGTGATGCTAACCCAGTAGAATCTGAATGCGTTGCCAGTGTTACACCACCGACTTTAAGTGTTCCTGCCATTATTGAGGTACCTCCGGCCAAGTTATGTTTGTTAAATTACCATTGACATCTAGTTGTGGTTCAGCTGTTGCTGGAAGATCTCTCAATGCTTGCATGTAACTTGCCCAATTCTTAGGCACATCTTGTTTTTGTGAATATGCACGTATTACAGTCCAATCTGTTTCTGTCAATCTACGATCACGTTCTAACCTAAGTAATCGCATCGGTTCTGCTGCTTCTAGTTCTGCTATTTTTGCTTGAACTAATAATTCATCTATTTCAACTTTTTGATTATTCGCATCAAATGCGCCAGCGTTATCACCAATTTTTTTAACAGCAGGATATAGTAAATAAATTGCTTTATGTCTCATTGTGATATTTCCATAACTGTTATTGAACTTGCAGTTCTTGCATCATAGTGAGTACCTGCAGTATCTCGATGACTTCTATTGATGTAGGCATTTCCAGAATCATCCGCATTTAAGCCACAAGCATATTGTATCTTGTAAATAAATTCTTGTGGAGTATTATTAATTGTAGGAGAATCTAAAAAAGTAAATGTATTTACATCCGTAACTCCTTCATTTGCTGACCAAGAGTAAGACATAGAAGATGATTGGATTCTAGCTCCAACTAAGTCTCCTACAAAAATAGGTGTGCTATCTCGAACTAATCTTAAATAAACAAAATTATAATCATCTCCACCTGCGTTTATTGACGGAGTAATCATTATTTTACTTGTGTTATATTTTGGTGTAATCTTAACACAAAATATATTACCACTTCCATTTTGATCGGTGCCAGTAATATCATCAAATCCGCTACCAAATCCTTTCCGTGTAGAATCAGTGTCTGATTTTACAGATTGAAGAACTTGCACAACATGCCCAGCAGGAAACTTCACACCACTATCTATAGTCACATTACTAGCAAGTACAGGATCAGCACTTCCGGTTTGGGTAACGACTGTTTTATTTCCTAATTGTAAATTTGCCATTATGCTGCGATTTCCATTAAGGTTAATGTTGAACTTGTGTGAGTAGTGTAGGCATTATCAGTATTATTTGCAGAAGTATTAATTCTTGTAGTTTGAGTTTCTCTTGAATACACCTTTAGACTATATGTAATCTGTTGATCTGTATTTGGTGAATCCATAAAGGAAATATTTACATTATTTACTCTATCAGTTCCTGTAATATTACCTAAACAAGCAATCCCTTCACTATAATTAGAACCAACTATGTCTCCACTGCCTATTTCTGTTGTGGTAGTTCCAATAGTTCTAAATAATTTTAGAGGATATCCTGTGTTGTAGTTACTCCTTCCGTAATTGATATTTCCTGTAATGTAAATTTTATTACCAAGTAACGGTGTAATACTTGGTGTTAGACCATCTATTACTGGACTTAATCCTATTTGAGAATAAGACCAATTTGCATCAGTTTTGGTTACACTTGCAATCTTAACAATCATACCAGAGGGCATTCCAGTGCTTGCAATAGGTTTATTATTGCTTGACTGCGAAAATAATTCATAACTGTTTAGTTTCAGTGTTGCCATTGTGTTTACCTAAAAATTGACATACAAATAATTTGACCATCATCAGCGCCGCTACCGGATACTTGACTATTGACTATCCTTATTGTGAAATTTGTTGTCGATAATGCTTGAATTCGTGTGCTGTTACCCCATCCAGATGGATTTGCATCTGATGTAGCTACACATGCATAATTACTATCAGGCATTGCGGTTATAAAATGTATTACGTAAATACCTGTACCACTTTTCACTACCTTACTTACGTTACCCGATGATCTTATTGCACAATGATTTACTCCGCTTACACTCTGCACATTAGTACCATCAAAATTAACAAATGCCCTACATCCAAACAGAGGTAATGCAGTATTATCAGCATTTGAAGTTGCACCATT
>CETY01174399.1_pt1 | contig 41063 bp, 45 predicted proteins | sample 361551 | NCBI WGS metagenome assembly CETY01 (sample SAMEA2623135, study PRJEB7988) | marine metagenome | biome: marine biome (ENVO:00000447); feature: deep chlorophyll maximum layer (ENVO:xxxxxxxx); material: "saline water (ENVO:00002010), including plankton (ENVO:xxxxxxxx)" | depth 45 m | reverse complement strand
TCTTTTTTGTCTAAACCGTATGCAATAGCTGCGGCAGTTGGTTCATTGATGATACGAAGTACTTCGAGCCCGGCAATCCTACCCGCATCTTTTGTTGATTGACGCTGCGAATCGTTGAAATATGCTGGAACAGTAATAACTGCTTTAGTTACGTCATGACCCAAATATGCTTCGGCAGTATTTTTCATTTTGGTTAATATCATAGAACTAATTTCTTCGGAACTAAAATGCTTGGTTTCTTCCTTATATTGTACTTCAATCATTGGTTTGTCAGAAGAGTCAGCAAATACTTTGAAAGGAAAATGCTTAATATCATCTTGTACTTCTTTGTCACTATATTTCCGACCAATCAATCTTTTTGCATCGAAAACAGTGTTATGGACGTTCATAGCTACCTGATTCTTGGCGGCGTCGCCTATAAGTCTTTCAGTTTCGTTAAATGCTACATACGATGGTGTTGTCCTATTGCCTTGGTCGTTAGCAATAATTTCAACTCTGTCGTTCTGATATACACCGACGCAACTATATGTTGTTCCTAAATCAATACCAATTGCTTCAACTGATGCCATAATTATTATTGATAATATGGCTTTATATGGCTTTATATGGCTTTATATAGGTTTATTTTGAATATTTGTTAATATATTTGTTAATATCAATTTTTTTGGATTTCAAACCTGCTAAAGTCATTGGTCTAAATTTACCATAAAAATTTCTGTCATGAACTCCAATAATAGACCAAGCAGTACCGGTATATCCTCCTGAACTGGAGCCATCCATTTCATATTTATCATTTAAATAATTTGCAATATTTAAAGCATTTTGTCGATTATTAGACCAATTTGCAATTTTTTTTGCCCAATACATTCTCATATATCCGTGTATGCGTCCAGTATTAACTAATTGAAATTGGCATGCATTCCAAGCCAAATCATCAGTATTTCCAGATTCTATTTCTTTTAAACTATAAATTTGTTTTTTTGCTTTTTCTTTATTCATTAGTTTTTTTGCCCAATCCCATGCGGAGTTAACTGAAGTATAATCTTTATAAAAGCAATAATTTTCTGCTAATTCTCTTCTAATCCAAACTTCTTCTATATATTCGTCTATATTTTTTTTTAAACTTGAATTTTTGTTTTGCTTTAGTAAATATACCATTTTTTGAACACTTATTAAGCCATAGTTTATGTAAATGGACATATTTGATTGAGCATTTTCCATTGTTGGATCATTTCTGTTTTTATAATTTTTTAGATTGTTTTTAATAAAATCATTAAATCTTTTTTTTGCAAAAGAAGGACTTGCTTTTGTTTTAGTAGTAAATGAATCGTCTACATAATTTAAACTATCTAATTTGGGTAAAGATTTGGTTGATTTTATAGAAACTTGTTTGAAAGAATTATAATTCGGATAATTTGTTAAATACTTGTTTTCTTTTGACCATAACTTGTTTCTAATAGTTCTTGCCATATATTCTGCATTTGGAGAAGCATCCCATATTGGAACTATATTATGTGAATCTATTTGTATCATTTTTACATTTATATTGGTAGCTACATTTTTATCACAATTTATTGATGGAATTGTTGGTTTAAAATCAGTTAATACTAAAACGGATTGTTCAAAATCGATTTTTAATGCACTAATTGGACTTTCTCCAGTTCTATATTCTAATGGAATATTGTGCTTATTTATAGTGGATTCTAATTCTTTTAACGATTTTAACAAAAAATCTAAATGTCTTTTGGAAGGATACAATATACAATATTTTGTTGGTAAATATTTTACATGTGATTTATCTGGTAAATTGTATTTTACATATAATTTATTCGGTAAATAAAAGAAAACCTTAATTGGAACAGAATATATGTTCGATAATCTAATAGCTTCAGAAAAAGCCCAATTATCATCAAATCTAAAATCTCTTTTTAACCATAAACTAATAAATTTTCCATCTTTGTTCTCTTTTTTTGAGTTCAAAAATCTTGTTCTATTAGTATCTTCCATATTAATATTATGAACTAATATGTTTTATTACTTTTGAAGCGCTATGTAATGCACCTTCAATCCATGCTTGTTTTTCTGAAAACCCTTCACCACATATATAAACATTGTGTATTGGATTTAAAATATTTTTTTGAATTTGTGATGAATCAAATCCTGGTTTCCAATGATGACATCCAATTGTCCATAAATGAGCTTTAAAATAGTCTGGTTTTTCTATATTATGATTTGGAAATACTTTTTTAATATTTTCAGCAATAATTTGTTTCAATATTTTATCAGATTTTAGTTCATATTTGTTTTTCATAAATGGTTTTGTATCTTCTCCATCTGTATAAGATATCATAATTAGTCCAGTTTTCTTGTTAATCGGTATTATTTGTCTAAGCAAATTGTTAGTAGTTGTTCTGTTAATATTTTTGAACCATATATTTTTGTAAATAGCATATATTCTAATAAGAGGTGCATTATATACAGCTTTAGTATATTTATGAATTGATTTTAATAAAGGAAATTGTGTCAATTGATGTGGTTTTATAGCAAAAACTACTTTTTCTCCTTTTATATTCATGCTTCTGTTTTTTCTACTAATTACAAAAGAATTATTGATTTTTTTAATTGAATCAACGTAACTATTCAAATAGACTTTCGAACCATTATCTTTTATAGTTTTCATCATATTTTCACATAAAGTACTTAATCCTTCCATCAAAAAATAGTATTGAATATTTCCAAAATCGTTTTTAAAAGTATTGTAAGCATCTAAAGCATTCATTTCTTTTATTTCAGAATAATATCCAAAAATATTGACAATATGATCTGCTTTTTCTTTTGAATCAAGAACATTAACTAAATGTTGAAAAAATGTTATTTTACTAAGATTTTCTGTAGTTTTAGTTTTTTTTATTACTTGATTCAAGATTTTTTGAAATTCTATATTTGAATTGTATGTTATTTTGTTTGGTTTGTTTTCAAAATATTCAATATAGTCTATTTCTTTGGGAATGGGTATTTTAGTCATTTTGTAATTATCTATTAATTCTAATAATAGTTTGTGGCTATTATTAAATCGAGCTGCTCCGACTTCATAACCTTTTGAATGAGTATAAATTCTACCTCCAATATAATTTCTATCATCAAATAAAGCTACTTTTTTGTGTTTTGATAATTTATAAGCAGTATACAAACCAGATATACCACCACCAACAATAACTATTTCATATGGTGTCTTATATTTTAAACTCAATGATTTTCTAATACGTTTATAATATGGTACACGTGTTGTCATTATAATTACAAAAACAAAAAAATGATTCATTATTCTTATTAATCTGATAAGCAAAACGAAACGTATAAAATTCAAGTTAGTAATATAGAAAAAATGAGCAAGATTCTAGCTATAGATAACTTGGTTAAGGGAAAAGTTATTAAGAGACCATCTGCAAGTTGCAAAACACCGTATGTAGCAGATGTCGAATTAGAAGATGGAACTATTGTGTTAGCACATACAACATCTCTTGGTTGTGGAGGATTGGTTAATGCTGGATCAAATGTATTGATGACAAAGGTTGATAAAGTTAAGAATGTATGTAAATTCAAGGTAATTTTATCAATAGTTGAAGAAAGAGGTAATATTCAATATATTGGAACAGATACATCATTGCCGGAACAAATTGTAAAAAAATGTTTAGAAAATAATTTGATTAAGTCGTTGAATTCTATAAAATCATTGAAAAGTCAAACTACTTTTATGAATTCACGTTTTGATTTTGCGGGAATTGACGAAAATGACAATGAATTTATATTAGAAGTAAAACATACACCGAAGGCTGATTATGTAGATTGTCTTGAAAAAGATAGAAAAAAGATGGATTTATCAAACTATGACTATAATGATAAAATTTCGTATTTTCCAGATGGATATCGTAAAAAAGTAAAAGATACAATTAGTCCAAGAGCTTTAAAACATATTAACGAACTTTCTGAAATCAAGAAAAATAGTAACAAAAGGACTATAATATGCTACGTAATTCAAAGAACAGACGTTTCATCTTTTCAGCCAAGTAATATTGATCCTATATACAAAGAAGCTGTTATTAATGCAGTCAACAATGGCGTACAAATATTACCACTTGTAATTAAATGGACAAAAGATGGGGAATGTCATTTTGTTAAAGATGATTTAAAGGTAAATATAATTAAAAATAATGTGTAATAAATTATGAATATTGTATTTAGATACTTTAATCAAAAATATATTTCGAATATATTCAAAAGATTATTTCATCATGAAAAAATACCAAATGGTAGATGGAATTTAGAAGATAAATATATTGGAAGTATGAGTAATACAGCAATAAAAAACAATGAATTCAACAATCATGATCATTGTGGTGGTGAATTATGTAAATATCCACCAAAAATAAAAAAGTAGATTTTTAGTACATATTTAATTTCTTTCATTGTTTTTTCTATAAGTTTTTTTAAAATTTTTTCTTTTTTTCATTGTTTTACTTTGTTTTATGAAATAAGTAAATTGAACATTGTATTTTTTTGTAATATGAGCATCAACTTTTCTCGTATTTCCACCCATAATATAACTATAAACTCTGGCGTAAGCCCATGATTCGGGTGTTTGATTTGGTCTAGAACCTCCATTGTAATAAGCGGCAACTCCTTTTGTAAATACTTCTTCTAAAGCTTTTACAGGTATTTTTGACACATTTGCAATATTTTTCAAATTTCTACCATTTTTCATTTTTTCAATTTCTTTACCATAAACAGCATTAAAAGTTTCAGTCCAATTAGATTTTTTACTAATAAACGAAGTTTTTGGTCGAACAGTATTTTCAAAAATAGATTTTATTTGAGCTTTTCTTTCTTTTCCTTTAAGACCTTCCAAATATCTATCTGGCAAATTTTTAGTTATTCCTTTATAAGTTACTAATACCATATTAATATAAAATAACTTATAAAAACCAAATTAGTATATAATATAATGGTTTTACGGATTGGTAAAACACTATTCAAAATATATCGAAAATCACCTAATAAATCAGCCAAAATGGTTGATTATATATTTCCAAAAAAAGTATGTGGGCCAATGGTTTTAGATGGTCTGATTCATATCAAAAATAATATTGATAATAGTTTAAGCTTTCGTAGAAGTTGTAGAGAAGGGATTTGTGGTTCATGTGCAATGAATATTAATGGTACAAATAGTCTTGCATGTTTAACACCTATTAGTGATAAAATAACAGTGTATCCATTACCACATATGCCAATTATTAAAGATTTAGTTCCAGATATGAAAACATTTTACAAACAATATAAAGAAATAAAACCATGGTTACATAGTTCAAAAGAATTAGGAACATCTGAAAATTATCAATCTATTGAGGATAGAAAAAAATTAGATGGTATGTATGAATGTATTCTTTGTGCTTGTTGTAGTACCAGCTGTCCTAGTTATTGGTGGAATAGTGAAAATGGTTATTTAGGTCCAGCTGTTTTAATGCAAGCATTTCGTTGGATTTCTGATTCAAGAGATGAAAATACTATAGAAAGACTAGAACATCTGAATGATGCTATTAAATTATATAGGTGTAAAACAATCATGAATTGTTCAAATACTTGTCCTAAAGGTTTAAATCCTGGAAAGGCGGTTGGATTATTAAAAAAACAAATACATATACAATTACATTAAATGAATGAAAATAAAATTTGGTATTGTTATCTTTTAGTAGGATTTGGTGAAAAGCATACTTATATTGGTTCTACAATAGATGTAAATAGACGGTTGCGTCAACATAATGGCGAATTATGTGGTGGTGCAAAGAAAACTTGCTCACATAGACCATGGAAGTTACTTGCTTATGTTGAAGTTGGTGAAAAAATACCCGCTTTACGATTAGAATGGCATATGAAAAGGGCAAGAGGAATAAAAAACAGATTGAAAAGATTTGTAGAACTAAGTGAAGAAAGAGGATTAATTGTAAAAATAAATGAATTTTAAATTATGATACATACTAAATATATGTGGTTTGGATAAGTTGATGTATGAAAATAATGTAACAAATGTAACAAATATAATAAATTCCAAAAAAAATTCAGAAACCAATTCACATATTCATGAATTAATTTATAGTATTATTTTTGTAAGTGGGTTAATTGGTGTGTCTATAGCATATATAAGAAAACTATATATGTCTTCAACAAAAATTGAACCAAATAATGATTTGGTTATAAATCTACCAGCGCCTAAAATAAGTGGAACTTTTTTTACATATGATTTGGAAGATATCGATCGTTGCTTCGTTGGTCGCAGAAAACGTTATATTGATCATTTGGATAATTTGTAAAATTAACCTAAATGCCTTAGTTTTTCTAAACGTTTTTCAATTTTTTGACCAATTTCAGATTCATCTAAATGAATATCCTCAAATATTATATCGGAATTGGAATGATGTAATAAATCGGCAAACAATATAGTATCTTTTCTTAAAAAATTTTTGTTTTTGACTTTTACAGTTAAATAATATGATGAAGACGCTGGATCAATTTGAGCTGTTGAGGCTGATAAACATTCTGGTATTATAAGATTTTCTTTATTTTTTGGTATTCTTTCTTTTGAAGAATAATTTAATATTCTGGGATCTTTTGCAACTCTTTTTATTAAGTTATATTTATACAATGCTGGTTCTATACTTATTGTTTGAGGAATTGGATCTGTTTTTGATACATCAATTGTAACACTATTTCCAAAAAATCCAACTCCACATCCATTAATATTTGTAGCAATTGTTTTTACAGTTATTTCTAGTTCATAACTTGAGAAATTAGCAAATATTACATTTGTTAAGGTAGAATTTTTTATTTTTTTTAATTTACGTCTTTTTAATAGAGTACAACTTCCGAGATGTGTAAGAGGTGAATTTTTGAAAAAACAAGGCATATATTTATTTCGCATTCTATTTTTTTTAAAAGAATGATAATAATCTTTCAAAAAAGCGTATAATGTTGGATCAATAGGTCTATACCATTGTTTATATTCACATATTTTATTATTCATATCTTTTGAATATGGATAATCATCTGAAATATTTGAATCATCGGATAACACACATATATTGGAACTATGTTCCATTATTAATTTTAAACAATTTTTTAGAAATCTAGTATTGATTCATCTTTTAGATTCAATAGGATAATATAAAATACTACTTTGTTTTTTCAAAGGGGGTACAAATAAAATTCGATTAACTTTGTAAGGTAAATTAGACAATCTTTGTTCAAGTAAATTTAAATGTTCATATGGAGTACTAATTTGTAATCTAAATGGAAATTGATTCAAATTTTCTTTTAAACAATCTTTCATCAATTCACCAAGACATTGTAAACGCTCTATTATATTTTTATCACTAACCTTTCTCCCTTTGAACCATCTAATATCTGTCATCAGAATTACGAATCTTTTATCTGATGCATAAACACGTGTTGCCTCAATAAACGTTTCAGAATATATTTCGTTGTCAATAACATTTGGTGATAACAATAAAATCTTTGGTTGAGTATAACCGGCACCCAATTGTCGACATATGAGAAAACACCTATTCACATTCTTATATTTTGTAAAATACAAGAAAATCTCAAGATCATCTGGTACAGCCATAGCGTAATATCCATTTTTTAGAACAGAAATATTATTATTACTTAATAATTTCATTAGTCTTGTTTTTTCTGGTAACTGAATTTGAGTATTAATATGGAGGTGTTCTAAAATTTCTTTTTTATCTTCTGGAGAAGATAAATGTAGTATATGTGAGCCACCAAATAATTTAGAAGAGGTCTTCATGTCATTACTAGTAATATGTAAGTTATGCTTAATCTGTTTTTTTCATAAACTATTAGTAATGGATTACCTAAAAAACACTTATGTAATATACACAAAAACTGGAAAAATAGCCAAAATATTAGATATTCATTATGATGACAAAACTCCTTATTATACGATAAATATACTGGATGAAAATAGAGAAATTCAAACAATAAAAAGTTATTTAAAGAAAATTAGTTCAAGAAAAAAGACAAGAAAAAGAACTAAAAAAAGGGTTTGGACTAAAAAACGGTGTAAAAAATTTAATTGAGTGAAACAATTCTTGTGTCATATTCAATTTTTACTTCGTTTTTTCCAAATTTAACAATACGTGGTTCAGCAAGTTTAATACGTTTGCATGCGTATTTGTAAAGCTTTTCCTCACCATTTCTGGTAGTTTCTTTTAAAGTAACCTCTAAAGTACACTGACCTTTAATTGATTTTGAGCGGCAAGAAGCATTAAATGCTTTACTTGCGGCGGCCCGAGGGCTCTTAGAAAGGTACCGACCACCATCTCCAGTGGTTTTTTTGGTGGAACCAGATTTATTTTTTTGACCGGGTTTGCGGATCTCGACAACTGTGAAACTACGTTTTCCGTCTTCCATTTGTATAATATATGATTATAAAAAAAATATACATATAACTTAATTTATGACACGCATAAAAGATTTAGAGCAAAGTTTTATAGGTGCATTTGGTGCTATGGGTGGGATTATTTTGTTTATGATTTTTATATCTGTATATACAATTATAATTGCTGGTAGTGGATATTATATTTTAAAAAAGTATAATAAAAAGGATGAAAAAGGAGAAGAAACCCCATTGCTTAAAGAATTATCAACCTATCAATATATTGGTATAATATTAATACTTTTTGGTACAGCTCCATTTTTACATCATCTATTTTCTTCAGCATTTTTTGGGTTTGGTTTACAAGTGGGTGAACAAATATATGAAAATATAAATGAATAGATTTGTGTGATTATAATTTTAATTCTTTATGTTTTCTATTTATAAATGAAAACTAATTTCAAATGCATAGTTAAATTAAGTATTACTAATGGGTGGGGTAGCGATGTATTGAAACAAATTCGGGAGGTGAATATTCCAACTATTATTCAGGAAGAACTAGAAGGAGAAGGAACTGTTAATGAACAAGAAGTAGAATGGGATGAGGGAATATTTTCGCATGATTTATACTTAACATATAATATTGAATTAAATGGCTATAGACTAATCAAAAAAAAACGGAATAAAATAGTTGCTAAGCTATTAAGATATAGTGGATTACAAAATTCAATTATAAAGAATAATATATCTGAAAATATAAAAAAAGGGTTCTTAGAGAAATTAGAAGGAAATAGTTTGTTATCAAATTGGGTCAAGGGTCGTGTTGTAAAGTTCGAATATTGTAAGATTAGTAACTAAATTTCCAGTTTGATTAATTATTCATTTTTCTTCATCAATTACTTGTAAACGGGCTGCAATACCCATTGTTTGTAATTCATGTAGAAATAATTTTGTCGCATATGGGATTCTATGTTCACAAATAGTACCTTTATTATCATTCTTTTTATCGGTAAAAGACTTTACAATATTGTTTTTCTTATTTACAGAACACATCATACCGTCTGAATTTGTAAATACTGTAAAATTATCCGACAATTCCATGAATTTTTCTTTTTGAAATTGAGATACACCGTGCGATAATAAACAATCGCGTTCCATTTCTCCCATGCGTAAACCTCCATCACGAGAACGACCTTCCGAAGGTTGTCGCGTCATTTGAACCATGGGTCCTGTAGAACGTGCGTGAAATTTATCGTCCACCATGTGTTTTAATCTTTGATAAAATGTTGGTCCCATAAATATTTTTGTGGTCAATTTTTTACCAGTTTCACCACTATACAATTCTGTTTCTCCATATTTATCGTATCCGCTTTTTTCAAGACGATTTGCGATTGTATCAACAGATATATTTGTAAATGGTGTACCATCGCCATGCATTGCTTTATCAATACATTCAATTCCTAACAATGATTCTAAAAGTTGACCAAATGTCATTCTACTTGGAAAAGCATGTGGATTCATGATAATATCGGGTGTAATACCATCTTTTGAATATGGCATATCTTCTGCTTTATAAATCATTCCAATAGTACCTTTTTGGCCACAAGTAGAGCTAAACTTATCGCCAATACCAGGTCGACGTTCAGAACGGATCTTTGCTTTACAGAATAAATATCCATCACTATTTCTCGATACGTATTTTGTATCAACTATACCATCTTCATTGTTTCTAATATAAGTCGAATTATCCCTAAATTCTTTATCGAAAACGGTTGACGTTTGTTTTTTTCGATTACACATAGGAACTACTTTTCCAACAATTGCATCACCTCCTTTTACATGTCTGCCTTCAATTGGAAAACCATCTTCGCTCAATGCATCATAACTACAATGTCTTAACTGTAAAGTGTTATTGGGATTTGGTTTTGCAAATTGTTCTTCTTCTCCAGTAGATTGGTTCTTTCTTTCTTCTACGTGATACGTTCTGAAGAAACTTGAACGAAATAACCCTCTATCAATAGAAGATTTGTTAAACATAAGAGAATCTTCTTGATTATATCCCTTATCACTACTTACTGCAATAATAACAGTAGAACCATTTGGAATACGTCTCATATTCATATGTTTGGAGTTATGCGTCATTACAAGGGGTTGAGTTGGATACCACAATGTATTAGATACCATGTCCATTCTGTATCTAAAATTAGTGGCATAAATACCCATTGCCTGTTTTCCCATTGCTGATTGATAAGTATTTCTAGGAGATTGGTTATGATTAGAAAATACAATATTTGACGCTAATATACCAAGAAGAAGACTGGGATCAATTTCACAATGAGTATATCTAGGATTTTTGTGAACATTATTTGGATGTTCACATAACATTGAGCAACCACTTTCTTGAACATCTAAATATTCAATTGCTGGTGGAAAATCTTTATTACCAACAATAAGTTCATTCCAAGAATGTCTATTTTCGGAAATAAATTTAATGTGTCTTTCATCAAATATAAGTTGGCCGTTTTTTACAATAAATACGGGCCTTACTAATCTACCACCACTTGTATAAATATGTAATTCAAATTCTTGATAAGATGGAACAATACCAGTATGTGTATGAATAATACCCGATCGTCTCAAATGAATTAAATGTTTCGACAATTTGATCATATCGTCTACAACACCAATTACAGAACCATTAATATAAACAGCAGATCCCTCTAAATTTGATTCAATTGGCTTAAATGATTCAAATTCACGAATACATTTTTCAACTTGTGAAATTGATACATCCATTGTAATGTTACAAGATAATGCCATATTTTTAACAATACCAATTGAAGTACCTTCCGGTGTTTCAGCTGGACATATATAGCCATAAGTACTTGGATGTAATTTTCTTGGCTTTGTCATTTTAGTTGTCTTATCAATAGGTGTATTAATACGTCTTAGATGAGACAAAGTACCCAAATATGATAGTCTTTGTAATACTTGTGCAACACCAATTTTGATTGTTGTATTTTTAACACCCCAATTACCAGTAGCAAGAGAATATTTCATATTTGTTTCAATAATATTTGATTTAAGAATCTTATAAATGTTATTGTTTGTAATAATATTGTGAAAATTATTGGTTAACTTCCAAGCTCCACCATTAATTTCTCTATTCAAAATACAAGTAGCATCTTTAATCAATCTTGTAAACGACTGTCTAAATAAATTACCAAGCATAATCCCAGGTGTGTCAACCCGTTTATTTACAAAACTATCTCTATCATCTTCATCGAACCGTTTTGTGTAATATAACAATAACTTTTTTACCATCATTCCCAAATAATATGCCTTTTGAACCGAATTATCACCCAAATGTGGTAGGAAATCATGAATTAACGCATGTCTTACATGTTTGATACGCATATCCGGAGATACTGGTAAACCTTGACGAATACGCATAGGTACCGGTAAATATTTTGCAATATATTCTAGCGCCATTGGTTGTGTAATACCTTCTGCTTCTTCAATGGATGCTCTTAACATTCCAATCAAATTTTCACGAATACACGAGTTTTTAAATCCAAATACATAATCACACGCCATTCTATCACTTTCAATACCAAGTGACTTGAAAATAATCATTAATGGGATTTCCTTACGACATCCCTGGAAGTGTACGTACAAACAAAATCCCGCAGCATTTGCTTTACTTGCTATTTTCAAAACCGCTGGCTTTGCTGGCATAAATCCTTCTTTTGGCACTGATTTTACTTCAACACAATGAGAAAATCTCGTTCCAGATACTGTACTAACTGGAAAACAAAATGCCTTATTTTCTGCTTGTCTTTCTTGTGAAATGATTACTTTCTCAGAACCAGTTACAATAAAATATCCTCCGGGATCTACTTGACAATTTCGTTTTGTAATTTCACTATTATCACCATTGCAATAGCGAGACTTTACCATAATCGGTATTTTTCCAACAAGAATCTTATCAAATTGTTTTGTCTTTACCTCCACGTCTTCTAATTTTTTTCCGGTTCTAAGTGTCGTTTCTACAATAACATCTACGTGAAGATTTGAACTATACGACATACTTCTTAAACGGGCTATTTCCGGAGACATTTGTACCATAGAGCCGTCATTTTCGTAAATCATTGGTGAATGAAATGCAACATCTCCAAATGATATTTTAATTTCTTGTTCATGTTTTTCAAATTCTTCATTATAAGTTCCATAAATGGTAATAGGGTTGTATTGCTGAACTATATCTTTAATTAATACTTGTAGAAAATGATTAAATGAATCTAATTGATGCTTCGCCAACATTGATTTTTCACTTCTAAACATAGAATCGATAACACTTCTTAAATGTTTTGAATGAACCATTTTTCCCTCTTCTTTATGACTCATAAATAGTAACTATTAATCATTTTTTAAGCTTTTTTATTTTTTTATATAAATTTTTTTACTAAGTATAAGCAAAAGTTATTAAGATATAGCATGGCTACTCCTACTGATAACCAACCAACATTTGTAGATGTCGAAGAAAAACTAACTGCTATTAAAACACTTTTGGCAGAACTAACAAGTGTTTTAAAGGTAATTGAAAAGACTTCTCCAAAAAAGCGCCCTAAGACTAAGAAAGTTGAAAAACCACGCCCGATTTCCAAAGAACTTGCTAAATTTATGAAGCTAAGTGAAGCATCTTCGAGTAGGGAAGGTGTGCTTCGTGCTATTTCGAAACATGTTCACGATAAGAAACTACAAGACGTTAATAATAAGCGTGAATTCTTAGTTGATAAACCCCTGTCCCAATTGCTAAAATTAAAATCTGGTACACGTCTTACATTTTTGGCAATCAATAAACACATTTCGCATCTTTTTTTAGATGTAAACAAAAAATAAATTAGAAATATAATGAACCCAAGATTGTTTGGATGTTGTACAAGTCTTGTTGATGATATACTAGTTATTGGCACACCCTCAATAAGTAAGAAAGGTAGCTTACATACTTATAAACTTAGTGATAGAAATGTTGATGAAATTGGAGAACCCCTCCTGGCTTATGATGGTCATAGTGACGATGGATTTGGTATATCATGTAAACTATTTTCAAATTCACAAACGGAATTGCTTCTTATAGTTGGGGCTCATCGTAAAACAGATATGTGTGTTTCAACTGGAGCAGCGTATATATATAAGTCATATGATTTTGGAAAAAAATGGGAATATGTTGATATATTGAGTCCAGTCACAAAAATACATAAAAGTTTTTTTGGATGTTCTGTGGATATTAATAAAACTACTGCAATTGTAGGGGCATATGGTGATAACACTGAAGGATGGAGAGTTGGTTCTGTTAGTATATTCAATAAAAATGATCAATTAAAGAAATGGAATTGTGTCAAAACATTGGTTCCAAATTCATTTTCGGTTAATAAATATCAACCATCTATAAATAATTCTTGTTATTATTTCGGTTTTTCTGTTGCATTATCTGAACAATTTATTGTTGTTGGGGCTCCTTCTGAAAGAAAATCTGGTTCTACTTATTTATTTCATACTAAAGATACATGGGATTCAAATAATATAGTTTCTCATAAAATTAATGGTGTTAATAATTTTGGATTTTCAATTGATATATTCAATGATCAAATTGTTGTAGGTTCGCCGGGACAAGATGGTGTTCCAGGTAAAACATTTATTTACAATATATCTAGCTTTTTTGATGCTTCTATTGGCCTTTTACCAACTTCAAATCATCATAATAATTGTGAAACACTTATTGCTAAATCAAAGTCATCAAAAGCCTTGTTTGGTAGAGATGTTTCAATTCATAATGATTTACTTCTTGTTTCTGGTTTTGGAAAAAATGATAGTGAATTTGTTGGTAGTGCCTTTTTGTATATAAGAAATAATGAAAGTGAAACAGATTCAGAACCTGTAGCATGTTTAAGAGATAGTGATGCGTCTCAATTATTTGGACATAGTGTTTGCTTAAATGATCAATTTGTAGTTATTGGTGACCCAGCTGCAAACAATGTACACATTTATAACGTTAATAATATTATGAATGGAAATTCTCAAAGATGGGCCAATTCAACTCATATTATTAAAGCACCTCAAGAATATTTACTAGAAATTAATTAACTTAATAATGAAAAGTGTGTTTTATAGGTAATTACATAAAAATTAGAAACAATTAAAAACAATAATGTCAGATTCCAAAAATTGGAGATCAATTAGAAGTTATGGAATAATATTAGTTAGATTTATTCATAACTATCCTGAATATCTTATGGTATGTAGAAAATCAACATACTGTTATGTGGATTTCTTATTAGGTAAATATAATGATAAAAACACTGAATATATTAAATTTATGGTGAAAAATATGACATATAATGAGCGTTTATCAATAACTACCAAAACTTATGAAGAATTATGGAAAGAATTATATTCTCATAGTCGACAACCACAAGGAGCTTTTTATGACTATGTGTCAAACAAATTTCATAAAACAAGAGATATTTTTATAATACTCAATTCTACAGTTCCTTGTACCTATAAACACCCTGAATGGGGATTTCCTAAAGGTAGACCAAATCAAAATGAAGATCCATTTGATTGTGCCACTCGCGAATTATACGAAGAAACGCGAATCAATAAACATTCATATAATATTTTACCAAGTATATTACCATTTGAAGAAAAGTATGTTGGTACTAATGGTATTGGATATAGAAATGTTTTTTTTATTGGTAAAGCTAAATCGAATTGCGTAGCATATTTAGATAAAAAAAATACTGCTCAAATTCGTGAAATAGGATATATTAAATGGTTTCCTTATGAAATTGCCATTCGTCAATTTAGAGACCATGAAGAATCAAAACGGTGTGTTCTCGAACATGTTAATCAAGCTATTATAAGTAATTACAATAGCGTAGACAGTTCCAGCTTTTATTGATTTACTTTTCTACATTTATTTTACAAGATACTCCCATTGAACGAATTTCTTGTAATAATAATTTGAATGCATAAGGTATCCTTATTGTTCTCACTTTTCCATTATGTGTTATGTTTCTATCTGGATTATGAGCAACTATTTGTCCACTATTTTCATCTATGGCCATTTCATAAGAATCGGATTTATCCCAAAATATTTCCTTTACAAATTGACTCATACCGTGCGACAACAATGCATCACATTCCATAGTTCCTATTTTTAAACCACCACCACGAGCTCTTCCACCTAACGGCTGTTTTGTTATTGCATCTTTGGGACCATATTGTCCTCTTGCATATATTTTATCAGAAACCATTTGTTTTAGACGTTGATAAAATATAGGACCAATACACGCCTCGTTACATACTAATTTTCCAGATAATCCAGAATATAATTTATATTCTGAATTTGGATCACTATTCAATTTTTTCAAAATTTTCATTATATTTTCATGAGGATAAGAACTACCATTAAAATTGGGTACTTCAACTAATTTTCCAGATATTAATCCTATATTTCCGGTTAACATTTCCAAAAAATATGCTATAGTCATACGAGAAGGAAAAGAGTGGGGATTAAATATTATATCGGGTACTATACCTTCTTTTGTATAAGGCATATTTTCTTTGGGTACTATTATACCAAGAACGGCTTTTTGGGCAGCCCTTGATGCAAATTTGTCACCTACAATTGGAAAACGTACTTCTCTGCTCAATACTTTTGCTATTCTTGGATATGTTTTTGATAAATGTACCCTTTCTACTATTTCTCCTTCGTGTACATTTTTTGCTATTACACTGTTATCAATCCAATTTCCTTGAGCGTCTATCATATATCCACCTATTAATACAGTATTCTCATTTATAGGCGTATTTGGTTTTATTATACCATTTTTATCCAAAAAACTATAATCCCAGTTTGAATTCATTTTAATTATTTCTTTTGATGCCATTTTTGGATTTACTATATTTATATTCCCCACATTTCCATTTTTCATTTTTTGTGAACTATTTTCTTCTCTCAATGAATGAGTAGTATAATAGCTTGAACAAAAAAGACCATTTTCAATTGCCGATTTATTTATTATAATTGCATCTTCTTGATTATAACCAGAACATGCCGCTATAGCAACTATAATATTTATTCCATATGGTGCTTTATTTTCATTCAATTTCTCTACAACACCAGTATGAACTAAAGGACATTGACCATAATGTAATAATGAAGCTTTTTGATCCATTCTTGATTTGAAATTTGAAGCGTATACAGATACTGCCGCTCTCGATTGCTGAGTTGCATACAAATTTCTTGCTATAGGATTATGCTCTATAAATGGTAAAGTTAATGCAGTTAAACCCAAAGATGCTGTTTTGACAATTTCGTAATGACTTGCTTTTAATTCTTCTTCATATCCTATCAAAATTGTATCCGCTTCACTTGGATCAATATATTCACACCCTTTTTCTACAAGTTTTTCTGGTTCACAACCCAAAAGCTCTATATCCTTTAAATTTTTTGTTTTTTTCAATTTTAAAGGTCGCATCATTCTTCCAGAGGTTGTTAAAATACGTATTTCAGAATCTCTTATTATCCATGATATTGAAAACGACCAATGTATATGTTTATCATTTAAATCCATACGCTTTTTCTTAAAATTTTCCACAAATTTTTTGGGGTTTGAATGATTTCCAATTAAATCACCATTCACAAATATCATATGCGAATAATCATGTAAAATCATTGATTCAGTTTTTGGACCAATCGCAAATAATTTGTCGTCTTTTATCCAATTAATCAGTTTTTCAGATTCATATTCTACACTAATTGTACAAGTTTGACATAAATGTTTGTGTGTACCAATTGAAGCACCATCCGGTGTTTCAACCGGACAATAATAACCCCATTGAGAGTTATGTAATCTTCTTTGCTCCATAGTATTTGGACCATCTGGCAAATTCAAATGTACTCTTCTTAAATGAGACATAGCTTCCATAAAAGAATGTCTTAAATAACCTTGTAAAACACCCTCATTTCTTTTTGATGATGGATTTTTACCCCATCTTCCCATAAAAGAATTATCTATATTACGTTGAAATTCCGAACTATTCAATATACTGTTATAAGATTCACTTATATCTTTCAATATACTTTTTGCAGATATTTCAGTTTTTTTGTCTAATTCAATCAACTTATCTGTTTTGTTTTTTATATTTTTTAAATATTCTTCATAAAAATCTCTGAACATATCATTCATCATTTCACCAGGTAATCTTACTCTTTTATAAACTAAACTATCACGATCGGTTACTTCTCTTAATCCTATTTGAGTTGTTAATAAATGTTTTACCATATATCCCAGATATATTGCTTTATTTTTCAATGCTACCATATAATCATCTACATCTGTACCAACATGAGGCAACAATCTATTATTCAAAATATACAATAAATTACCTTTCCATTTAATTGCATTTTTGTTGGATTTATCAGCTTGAACCTTTGTTAATATTGATAAACATCTTAATGCTATTTCTTGTGAATATATTTGATTTACTTCATTTATACTTGGTATTAACGCATCTCCCAATACTTTTGATAAATTTGAAGATAAATTTTTTCCACATATCGATTCAATTATTTGTTTTTCGCTTTCCAATCCTAAAGCTCTGAACAATATTATTATTGGTATTGAACCTTTTAGATAAGGTATAGTTGCAAATATTGTATTCGTTTCTTTATGATAAACCACGCTAAATCTTTCAACAGCATTTGAACCATATCTACTGTCAACAGAAGCTATTAAATTTCCAGTTACACTTTCAATACGTGTATATATAATATTTGTTGCAGAATCTTCCTGAGATAATATTACTTTTTCTAAACCTTTTACAATAAAATATCCACCACGTTCATGAGAAGATTCACCCAAAGAACTTAGTTCGTTTTCGGTTTTGTCTTTTAAAACACAATATTTTGAATGAAGCATTGTTGGAATTTTTACTAATTCTATTATATTTGTTTTACTTATTGGTTTTTCGTTTCCATGTTTTACAACTATTTCTACTTTTAATTTCAAAATACCTTGATAAGTCAAACCATCCAATCTACAATCATTTGGAAGCTCTTCTGGCCCATCATATACTATGTCTTTTCCATCTTTTCCTCCTAAGTAAAAATATACCTTTGTTTTATATTCATTATTTTCTTTATTTTTCAATACACGAATCACATTACGAGAATCACTTATTATTCTTGGAATATCTCTTGTTACAAAATTCTCAAATGACATTGTATTATGTTGTATTAATAGTCTTGCCATACTAATTAACTGATATTATAAATTTAAGTGTCACAAAACACAGGTTTTCGCACCACTTTATTCTTTTTCTCTAATCCTAAATTCGATACTAAACAACAACATTTGTTTATATTTACCAATACACAAGGATGACTTTCTATAAAACTGACTTTTCCATTTTTTATTTCTAAAGTTATACACCCATATTTTATATCATTTAAAGCTGGATTTCCGTGAAAATATTTATTTAGCGTATTTATACCCTCTTCTCTTAAAGAATCTTTTATTACATCTATTATTATTGTTCTACAACTATTTGAGGATTTTTCTATTGTTGATGCACAAAAAGGTAATTCAAACAACTTTTTCCAGCTATCATCATCATCCTCTTCTTTTATAATTTGATTTATAATTTTTATTGTTTTCTCACTCAAAATAAACCAATTACTAATAATATGATAAACATTTGGAACTAATTTATTATTTCTTGCATGATCATTATGATAAACCACCCACTTATTTTTTACAGGCTCTATTAGAGTTGAAAACATTCGAGTATGTACAATTAATGGTTTTAACCATAATGGATTTTTTTCAAAAAATGGTTCATCATATCCAAATCCTAAAGTCATTTCACTATTTTCTCTATTCTTAAATTTTAAGTAAAAATGTCCATTTATATACGAAGACCTTTCTATACGAACTAAATCGTCTGATTTTAGTTCAAACATTATATTTCTCTATTCTCAAAACCTTATTTGTATATAACTAATAATCCGTGCCAATAAACGGTATTCTCCTTGGCCCTCTATATTCAAACCTCGCCCTATTATTTCCAAATATATTAGATATACTTTCAGATAAATTTTCACCCATTTCTTCTCCATATACACTAAATTTAAAGAAACAACTCACAATAAGCAATAATATCAATGTTATTAAAGTGCCCAGTAATATCTTATTTGTTCTTTTTGCTTTTTTGAATTTTGTGTTAGTTCTTGAAATTGAATTTATATTTTTTTTCCTATTACCTTCTAATTCTCTTAGTTGTAGTTCTGCCGCCTTTATTGCCGTTTGTTGAACTTCATCTCGCTGAACTTTTACTTCATTTATTCTACTATACATTTTTTGCTTTTCTAATTCGTGGTCATTTTCTATTTGATTAATTTGTTCTTCTAATTCCACTTTTTCTTCTTCTAATCCATCAATCTGACCTTGATATACAAGTTCACAATATTTCGACTTCTCATCCTCTGGTAAGAAACTCAAAAATTTTTGAAATAAAGCATTTCCATCTAACATTTCATCGTACAAATCTATTCCCACTGTTATCGCCTTCATACCAAATTCGATGTAAGAATATTTGTAATCGATCTTTGGATGATACTTGCCTTCTACACCAAATACAATTTCTTCTATTTCAGAATTAAAAGCCTTTGTTAATCCAGAATCATCTTCCATTTTTCTATAACATAATTCTCCATTCATAAATAATGAATAATTACCATTTCCTTCATCAACTATAGATGTTTGATTTATTCCACTTCTAACAATAGATGGTAAAAAACTGTGACGTATTTCAGTTGCCCCGTCTACATCCTCCCAGAGACCGCTGTTATTTTTATTTATTTTTATACTAATTGTTTCTGGAATAATATTATCTTCATTTGGAGTAACTCCAAATCTCACTCTTTCAATTGCAGATTCTTGAATATCAGAATATATTGGAGTTCCCATATTGATTATTTTCTCTACATATGTATCTGTTAAAGAACCATTAACATATTCTTTCTTTAATACTTTCAATATTACTGTGTCATCATCTGGGAATTCCATTTCCATATTTGGAATATCTTCACTGGCTGATAGTTCTACTTCAAATGTTGGTACTTCTTTTAATTGTTCAAAGTCTTGTGCTAATATAAAATTATCAAATAATAACCAAAATTTTAATTTATAATTGTCATTATCACCTCCATCAACATAGTTAATTATTCCAGTATTTTGTACCATAAAATAAACAATATGGTTACCTATATTAAAAGTTTTTTGAGCGTCTTGATTAGACTCTGGGCCATTAGGCTTCGACTTACCAAGCTCAGGCTCGTTCTTGAATCCAGGTTCCCTACCTAATTTTTCTGTAAATCCTCCTATTGGGGGAGGGATCTCGGTAAATAAACCGTAGCACCCTGGGTTGTATGATTTACATGACCAATCTCGCTTTGGATAAATACATACAGGCCTATTTTCATAAACTGTTGGTAATTCTTCTGGATTTTTTGGTTCGAAGGTTTGTGCATTTATTACTGGTGCAGCAAGAGATGTAAAGAATTTTTCGTCGAACGTTATATTCCTCGATTCTGGAATAGTAAATATTACTTTTGAATGATGTAAACCAATAATTGGGTCTTCGTTATAATAAGTTTGACTATAGCTATTCTGTAAGGAATTACTTAAAGAATCCCATCCGGGTACATTTACTGGTTGACTTCTTTTTAAATTAAAACCTCCCAAGGTTATTAGTTCTGCAATCGCGATTCCGCCGTCGTACTTGCCTATCAAATACGGAACCTCAGCCCAAGAGTGCCACCTGTGGCCACCACCTTGTCCATTAAATAAATCTGGTGCCAAATCATAAATTATTGAAATTGTTTTTTTACTTTTTGATTTACTTCTATTCGCAACTAACGCTGACAACCAATAGTTATTATAAAGGATATTTCGTGCATAGCGGGCGCGAGACCATGTTCGCGCGGGCATCGCGCTCAAATATAAACCTTTTTCCGAATCTATTCTTCTCTTATCGTTCCATACATCCCCAGTTGGCTCGTCTTCCTGGTTGACGTACTCGGGCGGACCATTATATATAAATTCACCTAACTTTGATTCTATATCTAATAATTGGGATGAGAAGATCCCTCTGTCGAGCAGCCGCGCATACCCGCCCTCGGAGATTGGCGCACCTCCACTAAATTCTATACTTAATTTTTGAGACCTATTTGATTTTTTCGATGCGTTATCTAATATTTTTCTTGCAGTTAAACACTTTTTATTTAATAGGCGCATGTTCTGTGGCAGTTTTAAACAAACGTCCCACGCTTGTTTTGCTTTTTGATAGTCAGAATTGCTTATAAAACTCTCTATTATGTATTTTTTTTGAATAGTTAAGACAATACATGTTATTGTTATAAGTAATATTATTACACATAGCCCCTTCATATATATTATATATGATATTCTTTTGGCAATATTATATTAGTATTTTTGTTATCAAAAGAAATATAGATATTTATTAATGGTTTTCAGAAAAAGAGGTGGAGCCAATAAATATTGCGAACTTAAACAAAAAGAAGGTTCAAATAGAAGAACATGTGCACTAACAAATGATGTTAATAAAAATTCTAATAGTTGTGAATATTCGGAAGAAAAAAATAAATGTTACATATCTAAAAATAAAAAGACAAATAAAATACTAAAAAAGCCACAAACTGAGTCAAAATCTGTAACAATTGATAATGATTTTAAAGAAACACCTTCAATAGAAACAATAAAACTATACAAACAAAATCCAAAGGAAATACCTTCTTGGGAAGAACTTGGTAGTATTAAAGCTTTACATGAATATCTTGTTTCTAAACATGATTCAAAAAAAAAATTAGGACATTTTTGGTTAAAAAATGCTAAAAAAACAATAATAGGAGAAATTGTAAAAGAACCTACAAAAGAATCTGCTAAAGAGACTAAAAAAGATGTTAAAAAAGAACCTAAAAAAGAGGTTAAACAAGAACCTAAAAAAGAGGTAAAAAAAGAACCTAAAAAAGATACATCAAAATCAAAGACAAAAACACCTGTGAAAAATGATTTAAAACCTTTTGACGATAAATACTATGATTTGATAGATGTACCTCCAGATGGTAACTGTGGATATCATAGCTTTATAAAATCTATGAAACTGAACAAATATTCATTAAATGTAAATAATATACAAAGAGATAGTCCGGATAAAATAAGAATTCTTCTTGATCGTAAATTATCTCGTTCAAAAGAATCAAAAGATGCTATAATAAGAAAACGTGTTAAGGGTGGGATAGGTAAATCAAAACCAGACGAAGAGTTTTGGCTTGAAAATGACGAATTGGAAATACTTGCTTCAACATTTAAGGTGTGTATTCATGTTTGGGATTCACGTATAAAAATGTGGACTTATATTCCAAGAAATTACAAGCAAAACTTTGATACATGTATTAATAAACAGCAAAATATATACCTTTTTGCGAATGGTATTCATTTTCAAACAATCAAAAGAAAGATATAGAAAATTATATAATATAAGATAAATGGTACATCAATTTGATAATGAGGCTATTAAAAGACATCGTGATGCGACACAACTTGCCTTACAAACACCTGTTGTAAATTATAGAGATGGCTTTGGATGTATTGGCCCACAAGGAAAACATGTAGATAAAGATTCATTTCTTAAATATAATTCACTTTTAACTCATCATGGTTCAAAGACATCACTTCCTCACAGTGGTTTTTTAACAGTTCCATATATGGGAAGTGGATGTAGAGCGGTTTCAAAAGAACCGCGTCTTGATTTTGAATACACATATGCCCCAAAAAGTGCAACACCCTCTGGAGCTCGTAATCGCTTTATCCCACTTGTTGGTTGCCTTGCGAATGAAATACAAAATCCAGAACACATTATTCCTGAAGACAATCATGATGCATGGCCTCGTGGTGGATTCCCTTCAAGAGGATGTAAAAATTTAAGAGGTCCCTTTCCAAAACCTTTACCACAATAAATTTAATTTATAAAACTCCGCCTTGAGCGCCGTATCCTTTGTCCCAAGTACGAATTTCAGTATCTAATGCTGTGTCATTAACAACATTTGATTGAGCATCTTTAAATTGAGATTTATTTGTGAATTTGGTTGTAAATTCATTTTCGATTGAGTTATTCGGTAAAGCTGTTACATTTGGAGCTTTTGTCTTGTATTTTTTTTGCGAATTAATTGCTTTTTTTTCTACATGTGTAAAGGTTGGCTTTGACTTAAAGAAAGAGAAATTCTCTTTATTCATTTCCATTTGATGTTTTGTTAATAAATAAGCAAATCCAATTATAACTCCTGTATAGTGATCCAAAGAAAACGCAATAGCCATAAGGGCTAAAACTAAAAATCTAAATAAAGGATGATTCAATATTTGAGGATTTATATAATTTGAAACATAATCAATTCCAATACAAATATATACTAACACTAAAAATGTAGTTATTATTACCGGCAAAGAGCAAAATTCCTTAGTTACAGATTCGTTTAATAATTTCATTATTCTTATCAAAGGGCAATAAAATAATTTACATCTTATCTAAATCGAAAAAACTTAATTTTTATTTTTAAATTTTTAAATATCTATTATTGTAATGTCTTTTTGTTCATATGAAGAAGCTTGGGGAGCACCTTTTAATAAAAATCAAGAAAAAAATGACCATGTAACAAAAAACGATGAATTTGCTCATAATACCATAAAAAACACTATTTTACAAAAGCCTGTTCCAAATGAAGACAATGTTATGGAAGAAGTCGCTCCTTTACGTGGTTCACTTCTTGGTGGAGCGATTCCTAATGAGCAATGGAAAACACAAGAGCCAGATTATATTGAAACAAATAATTCGGAAAGAGATGTAGGAACATTTGAAGCTAATTTTGATAAAAAAATTGACCAATTAATACAAAGTATTGAAAAATGTACTGGATGTGTAAAGGGAAACTCCAAAAATCTGAAGAATAATGTTACTTCTTGGACAGACGTTCTTATTTTTATTGGTTTAGGAATTATAGCAATATTTGTTATTGATATGTTTTTTAAATTTGGAAAATGGATTGTAACAACACAAATTAATAATGCTGTTAATTCAAGACAACAATTACATGTTCCTCGTGTGAGCCAACAAATTCCACAACAAATACCAATTCATATTCCAGAACCACAAACTTTTTCTTATAACCCTCCTTCTACTCAATATCCATTCCATAGAAATGGTATTCCTTATTATCCACAAACAACCGGTCCTCCCCCAAGAGGTATTTAAAAAAATATATTTTTATTCATATTCTAATTAAGACTTAAGAATGTTTTAATTAATTATTTTAAGTATAATAATGCCTCGTAATAAAGGAAAAGGTGGTAAAAATTTTAGAAAGTCTAAAAATCAACAATCACAAGACAAAAGACAAATTATATTTAAAGAAGATGGACAAGAATATGCTCTAATATCTAAAATGTTAGGTAATTGTAGATGTGAATGTAAATGTCATGATGGTAGAACGCGATTAGGGCATATTAGAGGTAAAATGATAAAACGTGTTTGGATAGTTGTTGGCGATACAGTTTTATTATCACTTAGAGATTATCAAGATGAAAAAGCTGATATTATTCACAAATATACACATGATGAAGCAAAAACATTAGGAACTTATGGAGAGATTAACACTAATCTTAAAATTGAGGAAAACTCAAATAATGATGAATCAGATTTAGATTGTGAAATTGATTTTGAAGATATTTAATGAAGAGTTTGTTGAATAGTGTGTTGAAATAGGCTAACAAAAATTTTAGTTTAAGTTAAAAAACTTAAATGGCATATTTAAATCCAAATACTATTGTTCTAAATTCTTTTAGTTCTCCTACTTTTGTAAGTTCTGATTTTTTAGTTGAAAATGTTGGATTCATAAATAATTTGCAAATTTCTATTGATAGATCTTCTAATAGTGTTACCAAATCAATAAATTCTAACGGTATTGCATTTGATAATGGACAAGCGAGTATATTGCTAAGTAATGATAACAATATACCAAGCTTTGTAAATCTTAATGAAAATTATGATAATGAATTACTCCATACTAATTTTCAATCTACTAATTCACCCGAAACATTGATTAAAGGAGCAATTTTTTGTATTGCTATTAAAAATATATTTAGTTTAAGTTCTAATAATATAGGAAATATTGACTTTACTCAAGACAATATACGTTTGAATCAAATATTTTTTCAAAATGATCCAACAAATAATATAATAAATGACATAAAAATTAAATCAGAACAAGAATTCTCAAAAACAGTTGTTTCAAATACTACATCTAATGATGAATATGCTTATTGGGATACAATTATTGGCTCTTCTAATAGTTATGTTCCATTCCAAACCAATGATAAAATGTATGTATTTTATGGATTATTTATAAATATTGCATCTGGAAATGTTCCAGATGTTGGAAATAATGATGCCTTAAGTTCTTCTGGTAATGCATCTACATCTGAATCATATTATAGTTCAAATAATCCTTTGTATTTTGTTATGAGCTGGAAATTAATAATTTAATTGTTATACAAAAATATATATTATAAAATATGTCAGGTATAACTTCAGAAGAATTACTACAAAATCCAGATTTAATTAAAAAAAGTTATGAAGTTGAACCAAATTCATTACTTCAATATCCAGATAAAATTAAAAGCCCTAATAGAGAAATGGTTAAAAATGTTTATGATGGTTTAAAATATAGTGTTAATTATCTTGGAAGCGGTGTTACTATGAAAGGTAGTGATATTGCCCTCGGTAGCAATTATTTTATAGAGTCTGGTAAATGTAATCCAGAAACATCATCTTTAAAATGTAAAGACAAGACTAAATATACATATGTTCGAAACATACCAACTGGTACAATACCTCCTTTGAATTTAAGTTTTTATAATGCAACTGGATGTAATTTAACAGGAATAACAGAAGGACGCGGACTTGTACCTGGCTTATTTGAACAACTATATGATATTAATCCGGTTGAACTTACTATAGGTGCTACTGGTAATGGAAATTTGGGGAGTGATGAGTGTAAAGAAATGACATTGCCAATTGGTTATGGTATTTATGATGAATCAAATCTTGGGTCTACATGGAACTGGGAAACAAAATGTACTGCGGGTCATAACACTATGACAGAAACCACAAATAAAGATCTAAATTATGAAATAAAAAGCAAAAATAGACACATTAAAAATGCGCGCATGCCAGGTCCTCTTCAATTAAGAGAAAATTTTGAAAACACAACAAAATCAAAAACAGAACTAAATAATTTAACAATAATATTATTATTAACATGTATAAGTGCTTTAGTCACTGCTAAAGCTTGTAAAGTTTTATAATTTATCATAAATAGAATCATTTTCTATACTAAAAATATTTTCACTACTCAATTTTGAATCAAAACCATTTTTTTCTGGTTTATAAATACCATCTTGCATATCATAATCAGATAAACCATTTAAGTATGCTTCGTCTAAACGTCTTGTATAAGCAAATATTTCCTTAAATTTGTTATTTATTTCTATTTGAAAATTATTAAATGATTCTTTAAAAGATTTTATATCATCAATTAATACCTTCATTTCAGTTTTAACTTTTATTAGTTCAAGTCTATTATCATCGATTCGACTATTAATCTCTTTTTCGCTTTTTTGTTTAAGAAGTTTATCGGATGTTAACATATTTACTTACTTTTATATAGATTAAATTTATTTAGATTAATTATTCAGTGTGTATATTACCCATTTCCATAGAACATAGATTATTTTGACTTTTAATTTCGATTTTTGTATATTTTTCTAAAAGTTTTTTTGGGAAAAAACAATAAGACATATTGTATCCAACATATATACTCAACAAACCCAAAATGCCATGTTTTAAATTACTAATTGAAAGAATCCAAATACTGGCGAATAATCCCATCAAATTTGTCTTAAAATTAATATTACCCAAAAACTTATTAAATAGTTCTTTTTCATCTTTAAAATCTTTATTAGATTCTTTACAACATACTATTAATTCATTAAATGTTTCACGAATTAGACTATTATAACAGAATTTTGCGCTATATAAAAAATAACCAAAACAATAAAAGGAGGGCATAGTGATCAAAATACACTTTTTCAAATAAACTAATGAATAACTTGAAAATAGTAATGAAATTAAACTAAAAACAGTATTAATATTACCACAATAATATACAAATTTATACATATGATATTTCCATTTTGACTTTGAATCTTCTAATACAGAATTGTCCGAAAATCCTGCCAAAGCAATATCGCAATCACTCCATGTTAAGTCTTTATTACTCATTAAAATAATTATCTTATGTGTAACTTATATATATATAATTGTTTACCATGGATTTTGTTCTAATTGACGACTACCACGAATAGATGTATTAACGCTATGATCCATAATTTGACGAGGATTTGATATATCGTTTTTATAACTAATATATTGTTTTACTTGTGTTACAATTTTGTCTACAGTATAATCTAAAACAATTTTGTTAAGATCTTTTATTTGAGACAGAATATTCGAATTTCTATTTTTTGAGTTTTGTAAAAAAATAGATCTCATTATTACAACTAATTCACTATCATTTTGTTTACCAATAATGTGTTTTTTCCCCGAAGATAACCATACATTATATCTAATATTTGTTTGTAAAGCATCTATATTTTCTCTTGAAAAAAAAGCTTTTGATAGAGGTGTATTATATTGGATTCCTTTTAGTTCTTCCATGATATAGTTAAAGTTTTAATTTTTTCTTAAAACTCATCATCAATAAGACATATTACTGTTTTTTGTTTTTTAATTTTTTTCTCTTTCACATTTTCTTCGTCGCCTATTGCGTATGTATCAATAACACATGTTTTATCTTTATTACTAATATAATCATCATCTATCATACATATATCTAATTTTATTGAGTTCATTTTATTGGTTTCTTTTTTGGGAAACATTGATTTTTCTAATTCACCCGTATCATCATTATCAATTTTATTACGTCTTTCTAATACATCATTCCAAAATGCTTTTATCTTCGGTTTTACATGTTTAAACCATTTACGATTTCTTTTGATTGTAACATTCGAATATTTGATTAATTCCCAATAAAATGTTTTATTATACCACAAATTACTATTATTTTCTAAAAATGGGGCAATTTCAGTATCTCTCCATTTCAAATATTCAGTATATGATAAATTTATAGGTGAATAAATCCATTTGGTTTTACTACTTTCTGAAGAATCCTTACTAATTTCTGTATATTCAATTATATTTCCGTGATATTCACCAATTGTTCCATTTTTTAGTTTCTCAAAGAATTTTTCTTCAGATAAATTTTCATCAAACTTACATTCAAAGAAATCACAATATTCTAATTCACATACTTCTAACTGTATTTGAACTTGTACCCAATATTTATATAAAGGAATACCTGTTAATCTACGACTGTATAAACATTTTATTTCCAACATACGCCCTAATAGTAAATCGCCATTTGCAAACGATTCTGTAACAATTCCATCTGGGGAGGCCCCAATATGATTTATTTCTGGATGCCTAATACAACCATATTCTGAAATTTTGGATTTAGTTATTAGTTCATAAATAGATTGTGCGACAGGTTCATTTCTAACACCGTGTTGAAGGGCATTTGATGAACCACTAAACTGTTTTTTTTCAGGTAAAACTTTTTCTTTCAAAACTGAATTATAATATGTTTTACCCTCAAACACCTTACTCATACTACTTGCTGTAATTACATTATGTCTATATGTATACCATTCTTTTGTTCTTTGTTCTGGTTGTGGTATGCTGTCTAACCATTTTATCTGTTTTTTTGCATGTAATACTGGTTTTGGACTTTCTGGATGAACTATTATACTATCAATAATAAAATCAATTTCATCTTTATTTTTACATTCTGAATGAGCTAAAATTTTATATTTTAACCAACAACGATGGATTTCATCTTGATCTAAACCAAATCGTTTAATAATTGGTATCATTGACTGAAATATCTCTTCAGATAAAACTATTTCCTCATTTTTCTTAGCTAAATTTTCTATCAAATCAAAAAAACATTCATCCATTATATTTATATTCTTTATATAAACCTTATTCAATAATAAGATCCTCTTGTGAATTTAATTCAATTGCTTTCACATTATCCCATGGATATGAATTAAAATTCATGTTATCTATTGTTATTGGTAAATTACAAAAACTAATTATATCTTTTATACTTATTTTTGGCTTTTTGTTAGTTTTTGAATCAAAAATTATACCAATATTTTTAACATTTTCGAATTGAATATCACTTAATTTGATTTGATTACCAACAATAGTATTACACTTAATTTCACAAAAATTATAAAAAGGGAATACTACCTGTTGGTTTGAGCTTTCTTTTTCATAAAATCTTTTATCAACACATAAACATGCTTCATTTTGTTTGTAAATACGAATTTTATACTTCATATATGATATATAAGTACGTGTCTTTCTCGAAGCATATAATATTAACACAATAATATTCAATCCAATATTTTTTCCAATATTTGTTAAATTTCTATATAATGCTTTAAAAAAATTAAAACCCATAATTATATGATGGTTGTTGAAACCTTAATTATTATAATCAGTATTTGTGTATTATGGACACAAACATACATACAAGATTGGAAATCTGTTTTTCTATTTCTTTTTGTTGTTAGTTTATGTCATTATGTGTTAGAAACACCTGTTTATGTTTCTTTTGGACTTGCGGGTATTTTGTCTTGTGTCATGAATGTTACATTATGTAGAGTTGAAAATTATTCAGAATCTGGAATTAAGAATTTATCAGAAGATGATGAAAGTAGTTCTAGTGATGCTGACCCAGAAGACGCACAAGATGAAGATGATGAAGATGATTCAAAACCGATTGATGACAATCCTATTGATATGGGTTCTACAATTAAAGATGCTCTTCAAAACTTTGATCCAAAAACCCTTAAAAATATGACAAAAGATACTACATCTTTAATAAAACAACAAACAGAACTAATGAATGTAATATCACAGATGCAACCTGTCATCTCAAAAGGATTATCACTTGTTGACAAATTCCATGGTGATGGCAAAACAGAAAAATTATTCAAACAATATAGTGAATTAAGCAAATTAAAAAAATCCATTGAAAATTGAATATAAAGTTGCGCAATTGCGTTCATATTTTAAAATAACAGATTCGGAATTATAGTATATGACTAACGATAAAAATACTACAAAGCTTTCAGAACTTCCAAACAATACGGATAATGATACTGATCTTGTTAACAAAATACTCAATCAATTAGATACATCTAATGATTCAATACCTCCAACATTTGATTTAGAACAACCACCAACTGAAAGTCCAGTTATTAAAAGTCAAATAAACAAAACTAATGTTTCGAAAACTCAATCAAAACCAAATATATCGAATTCTGTTGTACAAAAAACAGTTGTAGAACAAAGAAATCCAATATATTCATCAAATAATGAACAAATGCCTTCTCCACAAGGTATACAAAAAGTATTAAATTCTATGGATATGGATTATATTTACAAAATTGTAAAAATGTCAGTATTGTATTCTGTGATCTTTATTGGTTTTATTTTTTGTACTAATGTTTTTGTAGATATGTTTTCTAAAATTCCTTATATTAGCTTTACTACTAATAATGAACTTAACAATTCAGGTAAAGTGTTACAATCAATTTGTTTTGGAGTAATTTATTTTTTGATTAACTTCTTTTTTCCAAATTAATCAAAGTTGATAAGATATGATGATTCATTTTCTATTTGAACTGGCTGATATTGTTTAAAATCTTTTGGTATTATTTGATACACAACATACTTTGCAGCTCTAACGTATTTTTCTTTCGAAGATACAGTGCGATTAACACACCTTAGTATTTGTCTTAAGATTGTTATAGAATTTTTTGGCGTAATATCATTTAAATATGTTCTTGCTTTACACGGTATATAATACTCTTCTAAACGCGGTTTTAATTCATATAATTTATTAACAGTCCCTATTATTTCTAGATCCTTTTTGGAAAAATTTGTAACATCATCAAAGGAAATAAGTCCAAATGCCTTAACAACATCCAGACACAAATCCTCTGGTGGATTTGTTTTGAATAACTGATTCTTTACCATATTAATAATAATTATTGTTTTTTCAGTTTGAAAATTGATTTTAATTAGTTCTTGGTTACATCATCTACCCACCAACGATTTGATAAATATGGTGCCGAAACATCCATATAACTGTTTCCATCATCTTGTTGTGCTGATGGGTCTGTATTTGGAGTCAGAGATGGTCCTTTTACATTTAAATCATAAATAAGCGATGGAGGTAATGAATAATTAAAATATTGCATACTTGACAAATATCCTTGGAAACCACCATTTTGGGTTAAATAAAGATCATAATAATTTTGCCTTGGTAAAGTAGTCAATGTGTGAGTTGTTTTTAATCTTCCATTAACGTAAATATTTGATACAAAATTAGATTGAGTGTATACTAAATGAATCCATTTTTTAACAGGTAAATTACTTATTTCAACATATTCATTTGCTGAATCAAAACTATTAACATATAAACGCATTGTATTTCTTTTTCCAGACAACCATAAACCAGGTGCTTGTATTTGACTTATTTTTTCAGGTTCTTCTCTGGAAAAGTCTTCTATTTTTGGACCCTTATGAAATACATGATGCCAGTCTTTATTTGTTTCTTTGAACGATTCATCATTAATGTACATCCATAAAGAATATGTATATTCAATACCACCGCTTTCATTTTGCGAACGTGTTAATGTTTTACTATATTCTTCATTTGGATTTTGTAATACTTCACGAGAATATTGTCCATCAACAAGTCCGTTTAAGATGACAGGGCTGTCATCTGCACCAGATTTCGATTTTTTTCCTACTAACTTGATTATGTATATTATTGCATAAATCAGAGCACAAATAGCGATTCCTAGAAATATTTCTAGTGCAACACTTTGATCACTATTATTTATATATTCAAATACACTTTCCATAATTATCTTATTCCATTTTTTTTATATTAGATATTATCATTATGGAAGCTCGATCAATACTTGGAATTTTTTTGCTACTCGTTTTGACATGTGCTGTAATATTGATTATTAAAATGACTATATCCAAATTTAGTGGAAATAGTAAAAGTCAAATTACAGTTGTTGATAAACCAGTCAAAATGGAAGCTGATATGCAAACATGTACAGGAATTCTACCTGCATCCGGAGGTGCTCACACGTATAGTTTTTGGATGTACGTTTCTCAATGGGAAATGACACAAGACAAACCCAAATATATATTTAGAAGAGAACATATTGGTAATAATTTGAATGTTGCTCTTGGAGATTCTAACAATGAATTACAAATTTGGTTATCAAATTCAGATGGTGCCAGAATTCCAAGATCGGCTTGTGAACTTGGACTTGATAATGATGATACTCATCGTTTAATTAATCTACCATTACAGGCTTGGAATCACATTACCCTTACAATATGGGAAAAAACACTTGACCTGTACTTAAATGGTAAATTAACAAGAACCTTCATATTAGCACAACCAGTACAATCAAACAACTCAGGTTCATTCTACATGGGAAGTCTTTCTTCTAATAATGAAAGAACAATAAACGGTTTTGTTTCCAGATTTAAATATTTTACACGTGTTCTATCTCCAAGAGATATATATAATTTGTATCTTAAAGGCCCCGCAAAAAGCTCTGATTTATCAGACACACCTGATTCAAGTATAATCAATCTTAGTCTAAATGTTGGTCAACAAGCTCCATCTTGTGCAACCGCAAAATAAATAATACGTGTTAATATTAATGACATCTGTATTAGAAGATGATGGTGCCGCTTTAGAAAATCCTACATTTCTCCAAAATACACCGTATTTATATAGTTACCAAGACACACCACTTCCTTTAGAAAGTGATTCGGAACTAAATGATTTTTTAACCATGCTAAGCTCTGTAGACCATGAAACTCCAAAGCTTGTCAACCTTCTTAACGGTTTAAAAGCTATTAGAGATAGAGAAACTGATACTAACAAAGAAGGATCAGAAATATGGGAAATGGTTGTAACCCATAATCCGGAATATTATTATAAAGTATATTCATCTCTTTTTACAAAAGCTTATCATAATCAACTAATAGAAGAAAGTAACTTTTTTGCTCAGTTATACAGAAGAGCCTCACGTGCTAAATTTGAAAAGAATGTTCATATTGATGATGTACAAAAAAGTGCTGAATTTGCAACAGAAAATTGGCACACAGATTCCAACCAATTACATGATTTATATGAAAAAATCCGTGCCAATCGTAATCATGAATATATTAATCTAATAGATGACAATTCCACACTTCTTCGTCAATCACAACTTAATACCGATATGTTACTTAGAAGACAATTTCTAAACAAAATACTTAATTCATCATTGTTATGTATTAGTTTATTTATTATTACCGGATATTTAAGCATGTCTCTCGGTTATTCTCTTCCAACTATTATGACAGTTAATCTATTAATTTTAGTATTATTTGGTATTAGTTTACTTATGGCTATTTTAAGTCAAAACAAGAGACATGACTTGAATTTTGGTAGAATTGGTTTCCCAGGATATCCTGTAGAAAACAACGAAGTTCAAATGAAATATAAAGCCGGTGCTTCTTGTGGAACTCAAAAAGATATTAATACATGTAATACACAAAAATGTACTGGTCTTAAATAAATTTATACATTTAAATTTAAGGAAAAGATATACCAGTTATATTTAATATGGGTGGAGGACAAATACAACTACTTAGATATGGTGCTCAAAATATATATTTAAATGGTAATCCACAAATAACTTATTTCAAATCTGTATACAAAAGACATACTAATTTTGCTATGGAAAATATACGTATTGATTTTGATGGTCCACAAGGTCTTTTATACACCTCTTCCGCAGTTGATAGCACAATTCGTTGTAAAATTCCAAGAAATGCCGACTTAATCGATAAGGTTTATTTTGCATTCAATATACCTAACATATATTCGGGATACAAAAAAATAGTTGTTGATACTATTGAATATAATACTGCCTATGAATTTCAATGGATTCCAAATCTTGGTTCACAAGTTATTAAAGAATGTGTTCTTAGAATTGGTGGTAATAAAGTTAGTGAATTATATGGCCAATGGATAGAAATATGGCATGAATTATTTTTAGATACTGGCGGTAAAAATGCATTTGATAGAATGACGGGTCATGCACCAGAAGTTTTTATGCCCGCTCATGACGGAATTAATAATGGATTTTATCCAACATCATCACTTGATCCAACCCAAAATACTAATCCCGATTCTTCGAATTATTCATTTTCTGAATTCAAAAAAAATCCATATTTACAACCACCATCTATTTTAGGAAGACAAATATATGTTCCAATTCCATTCTGGTTTACAACAAATCCAGGACTTGCTTTACCTCTTATTGCTCTTCAATATCATGATGTACAGATCGAATTCAAGTTAAGACCTATATCAGAATTGTATACTATTATAGATACAAACCCAAATTCCGATAAATTTAAATCCAGAATTGCACCCAATGTTTTAATAGACGACCATCATATTGGAAATTTTATTACAAATATTCCTTCAAAAAACTTTATTAACGGTAACACCTTATCCGATGGTGTTAAAAATATGGAAGGATGGAACATTGATACTCATTTGCTTGTTAATTATATTTACTTAGATGAAGATGAAAGAAGACAATTCGCTAGCAATAATCATGAATATTTAATAGAACAAGTCAATAGACAAACTTTTCTTGGTATTTCTGGCTCTAAGTCACTTAATTTAAAATTCAATCATCCCGTTAAATATATGGTATGGTTTGCACAAAGATCTGATATTTCTTCTGTTTTCAACAGACATAATAACTATACTAATTGGAAAGATGAATATATTCCACCTCAGTCTAAAATTTATATCAAAAATACTGGAGCTGATAACGAAGACGAACTATATTATAAAAAATATGATAGCGGTAATTATATTACAGACGATAATGGTAATTTCGTATCATTTGATGAAGTTTCTTTAGCTATGAGGAATTATTCTATTGACCAAACCACTGGTTTACCAACATGGGCAATAGATCAGACAAATAATAGTCTAAGAGATGAGTTTAAAACTTTTTTTGAGGATTTTGATCATGGAAACTATAGTTTAAAAAAATTTGAATATCCTTTATTACCAACTAAATTTAATTTCGATTATTTTTCAGAAACTATAATCAAAAATAGTCGCATATTATTTGATGGTGTCGAAAGATATTCTTCCAGAAATGCTACTTTTTTTGAAAGATTACAATTATATCAACATAAATTTAAATGTGATAAACCAGGTATTAGTATTTATTCATTTTGTCTTGATCCATATTCAAATCAACCTTCTGGTGCATGTAATATGTCCAGAATTGGTTCCATAGAATTAGAAGTTGAAACTAATGAATTACACCCGGCATCTAATAATATTGCAATCAACAATATTTTACCCCATAAAGGCGAAAAATATAACCTTCTTAAAACTGATTATAACGTATTTGTTTTTGCAGTTAATTATAATATTCTTAGAATTACAGGAGGTATGGCCGGTACAGCTTATTCTAATTAAATATATATACTATTAATATTATGTGCACACTTGAATTATTTTTGAGATTTACTTTGTTGTTTTTATTAAGTTTGTCGGTTGTACAATTTTTCACTCAAAGAGAAGCTTTCCATCCTTGGAACAAATATGGATCTTCTGTTATTAAAAAATTTAGTTCAAATCCTACAAATACTACTCGTATTGAATATGAATATGTATCTTCCAATTTCCCATACAAAAATGCTATTCAAAACGAACTATCTCCAATTCCACCAATTACGTATAAACAAATTTCAGAACGTACTTAAATCTTTTCTACTTTTTTGAACGCACCTGTTGCTTCTAATTCGTAATCTTTTATTACTGTTTCTTTTTTTAAAATTCTTTCACATCTATGTTTTTCAGGTGAATTATGTTTTAAACAAAATGTTTTTCCACAAGTACAAGTCATTAATACCATTTTCTTTTTATTACAAAATTCGCAATATGTTAATGACATTCTTATGTAATTTTATTTTATTTTACTAAATACACCTGTTTATTAATCATTTTTATTAATATGTAAGCCATAAAAAATGGTTAGGGGGTCACAAATTTATCCTGTATATTATATTAAAGACTTTGACACAATTAGTATTAATGTCTTGGTATGAATTATATCGTCCTAAAACACTTGATGAAATTTCTTCTAATAAAAATGTGGTTACTTATCTTAAAAATATGATTCGACTTAATAAATTCTCACATTTTGTACTATCTGGTGATGTTAGCAGTGGTAAAAGAACTCTAATCAAAATTTTTTTAAATACTGTTACGCCAAATGAAAACACATTATGGTTGAATCATCTTTCTCTAAAAACAATAGACTCTAAAGAAAAATTACATAGTTTTATTAATTCAAAAACAAATAGTATTCATAAATGGCTAATTATAGAAAATTTACATAAAATGTCCAGCCAATTTTTGTTTGTTTTGTATAATATTTTATCAACAACTTCAATAATTGTTTGTGTACTTGAATCCACTCATCATATTGATTTATCATCTTGGGCAATCACATTTAATATGAAAACACCATCTGAAGCAAATCTTCTGGATATTGCCAAAAAAATACTTAAAAAGGAAAATTATAGATTCAATAAAAAAGTTGTTGATAAATGTATAAAATATTCTGAAGGCAAATTATGTACATTTTTGTATTTTTTACAAGTTAAATATGTGAATAAAAAGGATATTATGGAATTTTCACATTTGCCATTTTCATATAATGACATATTATATGACAATAGTCTTAGTAAACGTATTAAACAACTATATAGTCTTGAAAATATAGGTTATTCACATATGGATATTGCAAAACAATTATTCAAACAAGTTAGTTTTGATTCATCTAAAATAGATTACGCAATTATTCTTGGTAATGCTATAGAACATCTTAATCATTTTGAACATGATCCATATTATCTTTATGCGTGTATTTGTAAAATGTGGAAACTTAACGAGTGCTGTCCAAAGGTTGAGTATACGGATTCTCAACAAACGCATCAACATTAGAAGAATCTAAACGAGAACTTGTATCAAACTGACATTTGCTTGTCTTCATATTTACTGAATCAGAATCTGCCATTGTATTTTGAACTGGTGTCATACTCATTACAGTTCTTTGTTCCAGTCCTTGTCTTTCTTCCATAGTTCCGATGTGTGTTGCGTCTGATACTTGTTTTATACTTGTTTTTGTTGGTTCACGACCTTTTGAAATTCCTTCTCTTAGATCATTCAATGTAGCATTATAAATATCAGCGTAAGATGTGGGTTTTTCTTCACCTTGGCCATTACCAATATATGAATTGTTTGAAGTATTTTCTTTATTTGTTTCTGGCGCTATTGTATCTGTAACAGAATATGCACCATAAGTTCTACCATTTGCTTGTCCCGAATATTCGGTAGTTGATACATGTTGTCTACTTGTTTCGGGTGCATTTTTCGGATTTGTAATATAAGCAGCCCCTTTTGATTGAGTCGCAATACCCTTATGTTTATTATCACCAGTAGTTTCTTTTACCGTCTTTTTTGCATTATCAATATTATAAGCACTATTTCTTACTCCAGGTCCAGTTGGATTCGCATGCTCTATCCATTGTTTTAGAGTTTCTCTTGCCGTTTTATTTGTTGGTGCCGGATCTTCTGCTCTTCCAGAACCAGATACATTTATTGAACCTAAACGATTATCATGTATTCCTAATTCTTTTAATGTTGTTCTTGCCACATCATTTGTATCATGAATTGTTTGACTCTTTCTTACACTACTAAAATTACGTTCAATAGAACCATCGTGAATATTAGTTTCTTTTAGTGTTGGTCGTAATAAATCTTGTACTGGTGCCACAATCTTGTTTACCAAACTTGTTGCATGTCCCAAATATGATTTTTCTTTTGTTTCTTCTTTTCTAACTTCAGAACAATACTGAATCTTTAATTTTGACTCTCTATTTTGATTTGTAGCATTACGAAATCCATAACCCTCCAAATCTTGTTTGTGAGTTGTTTGATTACTATAAGCTTCTAAAGATTCACCCCCCTTTAATACTGATGGACCCGCTGGACCAGAATAAGAATATAAAGTATCTTGTCTATTTGTTGGCTTATCTGTGAATACTTCTCTTGATGTTTCACCACTTGTTACTACTGTTGTATTCATTCTTGGTATATCTCCATGTGAATGAAATCTTATTACTCTATTTTGATTTACTACTGGAGTCATTCCACGTCTTGTACCCTTAAAACCCCTTACTATTCTACCTTCATAACTCATTTTGGGATTTGTTGCTACACGCAACTCATCTACAGTTGGTTGCCGAGCATAATCCAATGCATCGTTTTGCTGAAAACCTCCTGATGGTTGTGAACTATAACCCTTGTTCAAACCAGGTCCAACTCTTACAGGTTCTATCAGTGGCACACCTTGTTTAAAATTCGATGCCGAATAACGGTCTCTCATCTTGTCTGACACATTTTGCGTACCATAAATATTTTCTTGTTGTAAATCAAACAATGAAGCAGTTTCTTCTTTTCTAATACTTAGGTCTGATACTCCAGTATATCTTTCTACAAGACCACTATTCGCATCAGAATCAGTATTTTGTTTCACATTACTACCATAAAATGGTACCATATTGTTGTGTTTAAAATCATCATTTCGCATAATCTCACCTGTTAATGACATACTCTGATTCATATTATCTATATTACTTGAACGACTTGCTTCTGGGCGCTCCAATAACTTGCTAACCGTATTTTTACCCGCAAGATGAGTTTCCATTGTCTGTCTTTCATACATTTTTGAATCTAATACACGATTATCGTAAATATCCTTCGATTGAGATGTGTTTTTTTCACTTTCTTGTTTTGCGTTTAAAAGCCAGCCTCCGGCTGCTAATCCACCACTTACTAATAAAGCATCCATATTATTTGGGAACTTTTTAATAATTCATTTCTTTGTTACACACCATTGTAATATTTAGAAACAATAATATAGTATCATACAAAGACGGATTCAATATTGCCGCATATTTTTGTAATTTAACTAAAAAAATATCCATATTTTTCATACGACGACATATATCTAAAATTGATAATTCGCTATAATGATACTTTTCTGCTAATGAATGTATTGATGATAAATTAGTCGCATTTGTCAACTTTTCCTGAATCGAATTTGCTACTTCCAAATGTATATCATCATATGTTTCATATCCCTCTCTTTTTGAGATTTTTTTATGTAACATTGTTAAATTTTTTAAACTATTCAAATTACCTTCAGACTCAATTACCATTTGTTTTAATAAACACATATCATCATTTGCAATCAATTGTTTACAAAAATACAACAATTTTTCAGGCTTTGGTCTAGGTACACGTATCAAAAAACATCTGCTATTTAAAGCCGGATCTACACTGTCAATATTTCTACATGTAAATACATATCTACATGTCAAATATGTATCTTCAACTAATTGTCTAAAAGCTTCTTGCTGTTCACCAAGATAATTTAAATAACGAATATAAATTATTTTACTACAATCTGCTGATATATCACGAGTTCTACCGATTTCTTCTATTATTTTTGGCAAATTTGCCTTTTTTCTTACACACTCTTTCGCATCAAAACGTATATATGATGATGTTGAATAAAATCTTACACCAGTATCCTCCCAAGTTCTTATTTTCTCCTTCTCATTTTTCCCAGAATTTAACATTCTTAATACCAATGTATGCTTTCCAACACCCCTACCACCATAAAATATTGTATTTAACATCCCTTGAGAAAAATACTTAGTTATTCGGTCTTCAATTTCCGGATGAACTTTCATTATTCATTCAATTCAAGTTCACTCTTTATTCTATTTTCAAAAATCATATATAATATTCATTTCATATAATCATTCATGGACCAATTCTATACGAATCCGGATATTGCACTTGAATGTTTTGAAACACTTAAAAAAAAGGTAAATATTGGATCATATGACATACAACTTGAACCATCTGCTGGATCTGGCTCATTTTATAAACTTATGAACCCACAAAAAAGAATCGGACTTGATATACAGCCAAAATATGAAGGCATAATTAAGCAAGATTTTCTTTCATATACTCCTGATGCCAATAAATCATATATTTGTATTGGAAATCCCCCATTTG